>Ga0209681_1000193_pt1 | contig 15942 bp, 8 predicted proteins | sample WorMetLIZISLAND2_3_FD_187416 | JGI IMG/M metagenome (GOLD analysis project Ga0209681, IMG submission 187416) | Marine gutless worms symbiont microbial communities from Max Planck institute for Marine Microbiology, Germany - Olavius clavatus LIZARD... ... | reverse complement strand
ACTTCTTGGTGTTGGACGCGGAGAAACGGGGGTCGGTCGCCATCAACGCCGATCCCTTCGGCACGTCTGCCACCGCCGCGTTCAGGGTGAGGTCTGTGTCGTCAGTCACTCTGCCGCTCACCGTGAAATACCCGGAGGCGTCGGTCGTCCCCTTGAGCGGCGTGGTGAACGTCACCGACCCGGGCCGCTTCGCGGTGTGCGTCACCGTCACCGGGAAACCGGACATCCCGCCGTCTGCGCCGTTGACGAGGCGCACCCTCCAACTGAACGCGTCGCCCACCCCGTCGATGGGGTCTGTCCATTCCTGCCTGAGGGCCGGGTTCCCCACCGCTGCGTTGGCCGTCGCCTCGGTCACCATCCGGCGGGCCAAGGTGATCACCCGCGACACGTCGTATCCTCTCCAGCCGCCGAACGCCCCTGCGGTCAGCCTGGTCGCGTCGAGAGGTGCCCCGGTCTTGGTCGGCCACGGGGTGTCGACAAGGTCGTAGGTCGCCAGCATGATCGCCGCCGCCGTCTCCTCCTCCGCTGTCGAGTAGGGCGCGGAGAGGGGTTTGCCCCACTTGGAGATGACGTAGCCTGCCTGGGCGAGCTGCAAGCCCGTGATGGTCCCGCCTCCGTTGGTCGCTGTCCGGGTCATGGCGGTCCTGGCGGGAGCGACGGTCCATGTCCTCGCGTTCGAGGGCGGCGCATGGCCGTGGTCGAGACACCAGGCCAGCGCCCCGCCCGAGGCCACCGGCCGTCTCGTCGTCGTGTCGAACGCATAGGCGCCCCAGCCGTCTTGTGAGCGCCACCCGCCCATCGTCCCGCCGGGAGCGGCCCCCACAGCCCTCCCCACGAGAGCGGCGTAGGCGATTCCTGCGCCGATCAACATCAACACCCCGGCCGCCGCGGCGAACAACAGCCTCCGCCTCGACCTTCCCGTGCGCATCACCGCCTCCCGTTCTCGCTTTCCGCCGTCGGCCGGTCCTTCAAGTGGGGGGATGCCCGGCGATGCCGGATCGACCCGAGCACCCCCATACGCGAGAAGGCCGGCCCCTGTCGGGGCCGGTCTCAACCGTCTTCTCTCCACCGTCCTCCCTGTGGACGGAGGACAAGACAGCCACAAGACTCAACCTATGCCGGCTCGCGGCCCGAAGTCAACGGGCTCGTCTCGACGAGGCGGCGTAGTCGCCGCCTACTCTGTGCGCCATGTACGGCGGATCGCCGAGATGCGCCCTTGGCCTGGCTGCTTCCCGAGGTGGCCGAGTCGCCGAATCGCCGGCGCCCGTGGGAGATTCCTCAACCCTGCGAGGCGCCCGGTGCGCCCGGCTTTCGCGCGTTTCCTCGGGAGTCGTCGGCGGGCCGCCCCGGGGCCGCGGCGCCGGTCGGCGGGGCGCGGTCGGCGGTCGCCTCGTCGGGCTCCGATTGGCGCCCGGGGTGTTGTGATGCGTCGAGCCGGCCTCGGGTTGGCTCTGGTTGCGGCTGCCGTGGGCGGGTTGAGTGCGGCGCCGTCGCCGGCGGCGCAGACCGACGTGTTGGCCGACTGCCGTGCCCGGTTGATGGAGTTGACGGTGAAGACGCGGGCGGAGGCCGGGTTGGGCACCGTGCCGTCGGCGACGGCGAGCAGCGTCGCCCAGAGGGCCGCCGAGTTGAACGCGGCGGGCATCGAAGGTCATCACAACGCGTCGGTGACTGGCGTTCTCTCTGTGTCGAAGCCTTGTGATGACGCGTTCGACGCGTTCATGAGGTCGCCGCCGCATCGACGGTGGATACTCGAAGAGGAGTACTGCGGCGCGGGTTGGGGTGCGGCGGTGTTCGCTGCTGAGCCGCTGGGCATGGCGATCGCCGGCGACTTCGTCGACGAGGGCCCGGAGGCTTGTGTGTTGAAGGCCGGGGCGGTCACGACCACGACAACGACGGTTGTCGTCACCGGGGCGCCGGAGCGGCGGGCGGGGGCGGATCGGTACGGCACAGCCGCTGAGATCTCGAGGGCGGCGTTCGGCCCCGGGGTCGACGTCGCCTACATCGCCACGGGTGAGGACTTCCCGGACGCTCTCACCGGCGGCGCCGCTTCAGGCGGCGCAGGCCCGATCCTCCTGGTGACGGCGACGAAAGTCCCTTCCGCCACGGCTTCGGAGTTGAGGCGGCTGGCGCCGGGCCGGTTGGTTGTCTTGGGCGGGGCCGGCGTTGTGTCGCCCGCCGTGGAGGCGGCCCTGGAGCGGTACACGTCGGGGTCGGTGACTCGTCAGGCGGGCGCCGACCGGTACGCCACGGCGGCGGCCGTCTCCGCCGCGCACTTCCAGCCCGGGGTGAGGAGGGCGTATGTGGCCACGGGCGAGGACTTCCCCGACGGCCTCGCCGCGGCGCAGGCGGCCGTCAAGAGCGACTCGCCGATCCTGCTGACGATGAAGGACAGGCTGCCGTCGGTCACGGCTTCGGAGTTGAGGCGGCTGTCGCCGGGGCAGGTTGTTGTCGTCGGCGGGACGGGCGCGGTGTCGCCCGCGGTGGAGTCGGCTCTGGCGAAGTACACGTCGGGGTCGGTGACTCGTCAGGCGGGCGGCGACCGGCACGGGACCGCGGTGATGCTGTCGATGAGCGCGTACGGCGTTGACGTCCCTCTGGTCTATGTGGCGTCAGGCGGCGACTTCCCCGACGCGCTGGCCGCCGGGGCGGCAGCGGCTGCTTTGGACGGCCCGCTGCTGCTTGTCTCGAGCACGGCGGTCCCCGCAACGACGGCGAGAGAGTTGCGTCGCTTGGCGCCGGAGCGGATCATCATCGCCGGCGGTACGGCGGCGGTGTCGGAGTCGGTGAGCAAGACCCTCGCCACCCACCTCCGCTAGCCCAGGACCGGCTTCCTACGCCAAAACCGGTTTCCTAATGCTCTGGATTCGGTATACCGTAGTTTGTGCATTGAGAAACGGCGCGCGGGCGGCGCGCCCGCCCCAACCGGCCCAAGAAATCAGCGACAGCGACTAGTCGTCAAGCAGCCGGTCGACGATCTCGGGGAGGACGTCTCCGATGCCCGAGTCGATCTTCACGGCGGCGATCCCGTCGGCGTCGGTTGGGCCCTTGTTGATGATGACGATGGGTTTGCCTTGATGGGCGGCGCGGAGGACCACGTCGGCGGCGGGCCAAACGGAGACGGTGGAGCCGAGCACCAGCACCGAGTCGCACATCGCCAGGAAGACGCCCGCCTTGCTCACCTCCCCCTCGGGCAGCATCTCGCCGAACATGATCGTGTCGGTCTTGATGATGCCGCCGCACGCGGGGCAGCGGGGGTCGTCGTCCCCGGCCTCGACCCGCTCAAGCACGGCGTCGATGGCCCATCGGTTCTCGCACGACATGCAGTGGGCGTTGCGGGCGTTGCCGTGGAGCTCGGCGACGAGACCGTCGTCGAGGCCGGAGGCCCGGTGGAGCCCGTCGACGTTCTGGGTGACGACGCCGGCCAACCTCCCGGCGCGGCTGAGCCGGGCGACGGCCTCGTGGCCGGAGTTCGGCTGCGCCCCCGACCGGGCGCCCCACAGGGCGCCTTCGAGGTGCATGCGCCATCGCCGGGCCCGGGTGCTCCGGTTCGCCATGTAGCGGTCGATGGTGAACTCGGCGGGGTCGACCTTGGTCCAGACGCCGTCGGGGCCGCGGAAGTCGGGGATTCCCGACTCGGTGCCCAGGCCCGCCCCGCTGAAGACCATGATCCGGTGCGAGCGGCGGAGGGCTTCGACGGCGCGGTCGGTGGGTGTCATCTGTCCCTGTGTGGCGGGCGACTCAGCGTAGGCGGTCGCGCACGAGCCGAGCCGATTCTCAATGCACAAACTACGGTATACCGAATCCAGAGCATTAGGAAACCGGATCTCGGGTTTGGCCCAGGGTGGGAGGAGGCCCGCCTAGGCTCGAGCCCATGGAGTGGAGGCCGGTCACGCCCGAGACGTGGGAAGACTTCCTCGCGGTGATGGGCCCGAGCGGGGGAGACGCCGGCTGCTGGTGCATGTGGTATCGCCTGAAGAGCAGCGAGTTCGGCGAGAGCGAGGGCGAGGAGCGCCAAGCCATGATGAAGGAGATCATCGACGCCGGCCCGCCTCCCGGGTTGATCGGCTACCGCGACGGCGTTCCTGTCGGATGGGTCCAGGTGGGCCCCCGAGAGCAGTACGGGCGGCTCAACCGTTCCCGCGTTACCAAGCCGCTCGACGACCGGCGGGCGTGGGGCGTCACATGTTTCGTCGTCCCGAAGAAGCACCGTCGTCAGGGGTTCGCCGGCGAGCTTCTTCAGGCGGCCGTCGAGTACGCCGGGGAACAGGGCGCCGAGCTGGTGGAGGGCTACCCGGTTGAGCCGCGCGACGGCGGAGCCCCCGAATTCTGGTCGTGGATGGGGTTCGCCTCGATGTTCCGGTCGTGCGGCTTCGTGGAGGCGGCCCGGCGCAGCGAGACCCGGCCGTTCATGAGATTGGAGCTCGACGACTCGTCGGATTCGGCCTGAGCGAGCCTGCCGGTGGCGGCGTCGCCGCCTCCAGGGCCGACCTCATCGCCCGACAACCGACCTACGGCCGGCTCATCCCGGCTGCGCGGATCAATCTTGTGGCCCCGGCAGGACGGCCATCCAGCACACGACCCCGACGTCGTCGCTTATGATCGGCTCGAGGGGCGGGGGAGGTTCGACGCGACGAAGACCGTGCCACTCGACCACATCGACGATCTTGATCGCCGCCTCCGCACGCGTTATCGACTCGGCTTCGGTCTCGCGTTTGATCGATCCCAACTCTCGCCTCACGGGCTGGCTTCGAGCCGCCTGCAGCGCCGCCTCCGCTTCCACGCCGCCGTCGGGGAGCGGGACGGTCTCGTCCCGAAGCACGTTGAGCGCCCAGCGTTGGACCGGCCCAACCGGCTCATCGGAGGATTGCGACTCCACAAGGTTGTTGTGCTCCTCGCAGATCGACTGCACGGCGACCTCCCAGGCCTCTTCCAGGTCGATCGGGGGTCGCTCCACTCCGCGAGCGTTGCCGGGGTTGATCACGCGGCGGATGGTCGCTAGCTCGGCCACCACGCCGTCGTCGTCGGCGGCCCGCCGGTGCGATTTGGCGACCACATGTCGCCAGTACACCTCGCCGGTCTTGGTCCGGCAGGCGAAGAAGATCCCGGGCGGCCCGACGGACGGGACACCGTCGGCCTGCTCGAAGGCGGCGCCTATCCCCCACGGGAGCTGCTGCAGGCGTTCGATCTCGCCTTCTCTGGCGGCCCGGCTCAGGATGTCTCGCGGCGTCTCACCGCTGAAGGCGTGCAAGCCGTCGGTGGGGTCGGTCTCGTCGAGCAGTGAGGCGTCTCCGTCGGCCAGCCTGCGCGTGTACGACCTGATCTCCTCGTCGATCCCCTCGATCACATCGTTCTCCATCCCGTAGGGGCGGGCGGAGACGATCTTCCGTCTGGCGGTCACCTCGAGTTGGAGGATCGCCTCGAGGTCGCCAGGCGTGGGGAGCATTGTGGTGAGGTAGACCTTCTTGTGGTGGCTCTTCAAGCGGATGACCCGGCCGTTGCGTTGCACCACTCGTTGCGGGTTCCAGGGCATGTCGTAGCTGATCACCGCCGCCGCCTGCTGAAGGTTCTGGCCTTCGGACAACACGTCGTTGGTCAGCAGCAGGTCGACTTCGCCGTCCGGCGGCTCGTAACCGGGGCGGACAACCGTCTCGGGACAGAAGCGGGCCAACAACTCGGTCCGCTCGTCAGGGTTGGTGTCGGCGCCGACGACGGTCGCTCGCTCTCGACCGCCCACAACGGTCGGCAGGTGCTCATCGAGGTAACGAACGGTGTCGGCGAACGTGGAGAAGATCGCAATCTTTTCGGACGGCGACTCCTCGATGAGGCGACGGAGCAGAGCGAGTTTGGGGTCGTCGTCGGGGTTGAGGGTCCTCAGCCTGCTCTCCACCTTCAGGAGCAGTCTCCGGTCGGAGGCGACATCGTCCTGGTACGACGGGTCAAACTCATCGGTCGGGCGCGAGTCGTCGTCCTCAAGGGTCTCCAAGACCCACTCAGCCAGACCGGCGTCGTCGACCTCGGTCTGGGCCGCCTCTCGGAGCGCCTCAGGGCCGGGCACCTTTCCCTGGTCCCACGCTTCGAGGAACGCGTCGTGGGCGCGGAGCATACGCTTCACTGTGTGTAGGCACGCCTCCCAACAAGACTCGAATCGTTTCAGGACTCCCGATTGGACCAGCCCGCCAAGGGTCTCCTCGCTGACGCTCTTCTCCCCGGCGAGCATGTATGCGCTGGGTCGGTAGCGCGCCATCGTGAGCTCGGAGATTGCCCCGGCGATGTCCGACACGACGCCGGGGAACGCCATGTCGAGGTCGTAACGCTCTGTCCGCATGACGGGCTCGGGGAAACTGACGGGTGTGCCGTCGGGGAACGTCGCCCTCGGGTAGTTCTTCTCGATGAATCTGCGGTCGCGGCGCACGCTCACCTGGTCGGCGAGTGGGAACAGGACATCGGGGCTGAGGTTCTCGGGGTCGCGCTCGTTGGCGCCTGCCTTGATGAAGAGGTCGCGCAGCGACGGGATGCCGTGCTGGGCGAACGCCCGATCGTGGCGGGCGAAAGTCATCACCAAGTGGTAGAGATCCCACAAGCCGTTGTTGATGGGGGTGGCGGTGAGAAGCACAAGGTCTTTGTGCTCGCCGCCGAGAAGCCGTGACATGGCTTTGTGCCAGGTTGTGTCGGGGTTGCGGAGGGTGTGGCCTTCGTCGACCACAACCAGCCGATAGGCGTCTTTGTCGTTGCTGAGGTGTCGGCCGCGACGCTTCGCGTCGGGCGCCAACTGCTCGTCGGAGGCGAGCTGCTGGTAGCTGACCACCTGGGCTGGGAGGCGCGTCTGGTGGATCCGCTCGCTCCAGTACTCTGCGAGCTGCGCCGGGACGACAACCAGAGCGTGGTTCCCTCGTTGAAGGGCGTGCTCGATGAAGGCGAGGCCGACCTCGGTCTTGCCGGTCCCCACTCCGTCGGCGTAGACCACACCGCCATGGTTTTCGACGATGCTCAACGCCCGATTGAATCCGTCGCGCTGGAAATCGGCAAGCTCCACATGGTGGAGCGATCGCTCCTCGGGCTGACCGATCTGGTCGCCGAAGAGCTCGAGCAGAGCCCTCATGTGGACGGTGTGGGGGTCGATCAGGCCCGGGTCGGGGAAGAGGAGCCCCAACAGGTCTTCCTTGTACTCCTCAGCCTGCTCCCACAGGTCGTCGAACCAGGCGACTGCGAGGTTCGCCGGCGCCGGGTCGTAGTGGACGAGGCCAAGCTCGAGATTCGCCGACAACCCGGCCCTGGTCAAGTTGGCGGATGTGACGAGCGCGGCCCGACCGTCGTCGCCGTCGCCGAACAGGTAGGCCTTGCCGTGGAGGAACCGGTCAACATATCGGCGAACCTCCACTCGGGGCCGCTTCAGCCATGACTCAACCGCCGCAAGGCCTTCCGCGGCTCTGCTGGGCGGGAAACGGGAGAGATCCCGATCCTTCGCCAGTCCCGCGATGACCCGATCGAACAGCGGGATTGGGAGCTGAGCGCCCAGACCCGGGCGGGGCTCGGCACCGAGCAGGAGACGCACCTTCCGCTCGTCTTCGACCGCTAGGGCAAGGTGATACAACCCACCGAGGTTGACGTAGCCGACGGCGACCGAGAGGTCGTGGTCGGGCGGGATGTCTCCGATCAGATATGCCAGCCCCTCGTCGTGGCGGGTGTCGTCTCGAAGATTGTCGAGCAGGTAGGGACGGCCGGGCATCAGTCGAGCTCCTCGAGTCTGGCGATGAGAGCGGAACGGTAAGCCTCCGGCACGGCGTTGGCCGTGAAGTCGGAGAACATGATATTGAGGTCGTCGGCGCTCAGGCGCCAGCTTCGGGCGACGCGAGCGTCGATCTCGATTCGCAGCCTTGTTCGCTCGGCGTCGTCGAGCGGGCCGATCTCAACGCCGACGGCTCGGGCGAAGTCGTCGTAGCGCTCGTCGACGACGGAGAGCCGCCCCGCCGCCTTGGCGACCTCGCCGAAGTCGTCGTCGTCGAGGTCGGGCACAACAAGGCCCTCAAGAAGGAAGAAGTTGAGATTGATCTCGACGAAACGCCGCGCCTGCCAGTCGAAGGGGAGGCTGTTCATGATCGCGAGACACGCAGCCTGTGTCTGCTCGTCGCCTTCGACGAAGGTGAGGTATGGCGCAGAGTTGGCGAGGAAGACCTTGGGTGGGGCGAGACAGGCGATGACGGCTCTGCTGTCTGTAGAGCGACACACGCCGCGGAAAGTCACTCTCGCCCGTTCCAGCTCGGTGGCGACGGCCCGACGACGCTCCTCAACCGAGGTCTGGCCTGCCAGCATCGAACCCGATCCCGGCCTCGGCTTGTTGACCTTGCGTAGCACCTCGTCCGACTCTGGGCACATCCGGGCCTCGGTGCCATGGGGGTCGTATTGGTCGAAGCTCCCGCCCTTCCAGAGGGGGCGGCCCTCTTCGCTTCCTCGCCAGAGGCGCCTGTCGTTTGTCTCGTCGAGTTCTCGCACCGAAAAGCAGGACCATCGGCCGCCCGAGCCGGTGGGGAACGGCGACCCGGCCCGTGTCTTGGTGAGCACATCGGCTTCGGCTTGTGACCTGAGCCGAGGTGTGATCCATCCCGGCCCGAAGGCCCGCCGCGGGAGGCGTAGGCCGTCGCGAGCTGATTGCCGCTCCCACTCCTTGAGTGAGGACGCCGTGCCTGCCACCTCCACTTGGTGGCTCTCCGGGGGGGCGGACCGTTCCGCCCCGACCAGAGCGACCGTGTACTGCGGGTGTGTGTCGAAGATCCAGCAGCGCCGGTTCAACAGGAAGTCGACACGGTGGGTGGTCACGGTCTCAAACAGCCACTCACGGAACCCCTCCGAGCCTTTGTTCACAAACGCCGTTCTCGGCAGCACAACACCGAGGCCGCCTCCTTCGCTGACGAGATGGGCGTAACGTTGACAGAAGAGTTTGTAGAGGTCGGGGTCACCGGGCATCGATTCGTACTCGCCGGTTTTCAGAGACTCGCGTTCCAGACGCGACCGCCCGCGACTCTCCCCAAGTAGGTCGTCGAGCTCAGGCCTGCGAGCCAGGAGGTCGGCAATCGCCCGTTCTCGCTCGGTTTCGGGAAGACTTCGCAACCCGGGTTGATGGAGCGCCAGGAAGGGGAGTCGCTCGATGACGACCTGCTCCCATGGAGGGTTACCCACCACCACGTCGAAACCCGGCCGCTCGCCGGAGAACACATGGGGAAACGTCAGCGGCCAATGGAGGAAGCGATGCCTCACACTCAGCTTCTCGGCCTCCTCGACCAGCAACGCGGTGTCGCCTTCGGCGGTACCATCGACGACGTTCGACCCGTGAAGCTCCACCGCCTGACGCGCCCCGACGAGGCCGAACCCTTCGGCGGTCCAGAGGTCGAAGAGCCGACGCAGGCCCTTGACGGCGGCGCGGGCCTCGAGGTCGGCCTTCTCGCTCCTTTCGTACTCCTTGGGTCTCCGATCAGGGATGCCGGCCAACTTGGCGACGGCTCGGGTGGCTTCGGTTAGCGCGGCGCGGAGCTTGACGTCGAGGAAACCTCCGATGTCGCCCACTGCGGCGGGGTCGGCCACGCCGATGAGCGAGTTTCCGACGATGACGTTTCTGGCCAGGTAGGCCAACGACAGACCCGGGACAAACGAACCGAGCCAGAGCGACATGGCGGCGACCTCGGCGCCCATTGGACTCACGTCGACGCCGAAGACGCAGTGTTTCAGGAGCAACCGACGTAGCAGCGACACGTCGTCGATGGCCACGCCCGAGGCGGCCCCGCGACGAAGGTCGTCGACTCGCCTGGTGATCTCGGGGAGCGGAGTCTCCGCCAAGAACAAGACGGTGCGGTTCGCCAGAGCCTCCACCACCTGGACGAGGAAGTGGGCGCTTCCGCACGCCGGGTCGAGCACAGTGAACTCGAGGAGCTGAGTTGCGGCCCCCTCGGGGTCGACTGCGGCCGTCTCGGTGACCTTGTCGAGATGCCGCTCGAAGGATGGGAGCACCGAGCGGGCGACGATGTGTTTGACCAGCTCAGCTCGGGTGTAGTAGACACCGCCCGACTTGCGCCCCCCCTCGTTGGTCAACCACAACAACTCCCCGGTCTCGATGTCGGGCTCGGCCTCCGTCGACCGGTAGCGGTCGGCGGAGGCGTCGTAGCGGAGCGGCCCGTCGGCGACGGAGAGCCGGAGGCTGAGCAGAGCCTCGTAGATGTGGCCGAGATGGCCGATCCCGAGAGTCGAGTAGTCGACGCCGCGACCGGTGTCGGGGTCGTGGCCCACCGCGGTGAGGACGCGGGCGAAGTCCCGGTCGTTGAGCTTGAGGCGCTCCAAGGTCTCGGCCCCGTCGAAATCGCGTTCGGCGAAGAGAGCGCCGTTGTATGCGGGAACCTCCCAAGCATCGGATCCCGACCGCATAGCTGTGACGAGTATCTCGAACCGTTTCCACAAACCGTGGTCCTTGACGTTCAGGTTGGCCATGGTCCGCTTCGCCTCGTCGACCAGCGACCACAACGACCCCCGGCGATAGTCGTGGTTGCTCATGGGGAGGAACCCCGAGCTCTCGGCGTAGAGGATGAACAGGAGCCTGAACAGAAGCGTCAGCGAAGCGCGCTCAAGCTCCAACCGCTCGTTGTCGTTCGCCGTGTCGATGCCTTGCTCGGCGGCCCACCGGTCGACTCCTGCGGCGAGGGCCGGCAAGGCCTCCTGCCGGATGGTCCGGTCGAGGCGCGTGCGCAGCTCGGCGCCGAAGGCTCGAGCCTCAGTTTGGAGCTTGGCTAGCCCGCCCTCCGCCAGATACTCCGGCGCCAGCAACGCCAGGAACGGCCGGTCGGCTTCGGACAACAGCTCGGCGTCGATGTCCATCCACTCCGTTGTCGAACCGTCTCGTCCCGCGTCGGGGTGGAACCACTCAGTCGACCAGTCGCGCCCGGCATCGAACAACCGGAACCGGCCGCGGTGGGCGATGAGGCCGTACCGGGCGCCTTGGGCGCGACAGTCTCCGATGAGCACACCCTCCGGCGGGCGGCCGTCGGCGTCGAGTTTGGAGAACTCATCGTGGTGCGCCTTCGGGTGGATGACGGCGACGGGCCGGTTCTCATGTCGGGCCAGCCAGCCGCGGAGCTGGAGGCGCTCGACCTCATATCCGAGCTGGGTGAGCACTGCGCGCCAATCATCGGGTGACATAACCGACTCGACTCGCGCAGAGGCCGCTTCCCAACGGCCGCGGTCCTCCCTCAGCCGGACGTCCAACGTGTGCATCGTGAGCAGACCTCTGACCTTCAGCCCGGCGATGCCTGACTGGTCGAGCCTGCTGATCTCGCCGGCCACATGCCGGGCGGCCCTGACAGGTTCGAGCCCGGCGGCGCTCCCGAAGACGTCTGAGAGCGACTCGCCGCTCAGCAACCTGATCGGCGAGTCGGCCTTCCAGGGGCCGAGGGCCGCCACCAAGCCGTCCCCCTCCGGGTGGTCGGCGACGAGCAGGTAAGGCCCGCCTTCGCTGCTCCCCACCCTCGCTTTCCACCGGTCTCGGAGGTCGTCCGCCTGTTCGGCCACCGCCAACTCGACCTTCGATATCACAACCGCCCGCAGCGCGCCGGCGCGGGCCTCGGCCTCGCGGGCGATGCCCCGGGCGACGAGCGACTCCAGAAGCTCGGCGGTGTTCACTGGCCGGAGCCGCCAATGAGACGCATCGAAGCCGACACCTGAGCGAAGCAAACCGTCTTCCCCTCCCGACGAGCGGGGAAGTGCGTTTCCAGTATGCGGGATGGGGGCGCGCAGGGGAAGGGGGTTGCGCCGAACGGCCCGGCGCGGCTCGACTCGGTCCGATGGGTCATCTGTTCATCCTCACTTCGCCCGCCTCGGCCGCGGCTTGCGACCGGCCCCGGGCCGCCGCCTCGACCGGCCTGGGGAGGCCCTGGGCCTGTGTGATGTGGTAGCGGGGGGAGGATTTGAACCTCCGACCTTCGGGTTATGAGCCCGACGAGCTACCAGACTGCTCCACCCCGCGTCGGGTGATCTGCGGCACTATAGGAGATTGCCCCGGCCGCCGCAAGCAGAAGCCCCCGGCCCAGCGACATGTCGCACATATAACGCCCCTTCGATCCGGTTTCCTAATGCTCTGGATTCGGTATACCGTAGTTTGTGCATTGAGAATGGCCCCTGGCGACCGGGCGAGCGCAACTCGCCCGCTCGTCATTTGAGCGACGGTCCGTTAGTCGACGTGACGAGGCGGCGGCCCCATGCGGTCGCTGAGGGCCTCGGCCCGATCTCGCACGATCCGCTCGGCGATGGTCTCGACGGCGTGTGTCAGCCACATGGCGGTGTGCGACCCGTCCGAGTAGTCGGCCTCGCCGAAGGCGTCGACTCGCCCCTGCTCCAGCAGCCGCGCCGCCTGGCCCAACTCGTTGGGCGACCCGGGCCGGTAGACGGCGTAGGTGCGGCCGCCGTTGGCCTGCACGACGGAGAACACCGGCACGTCCGACGGCCCGTCGGCCACATAGATCATGTTCTGGAACGGGACCCGGCGGTCGGCGTGGGCCATCTTGGCGTTGACGTCGATCGACGGGCTGGTGTTGGCCCCCTTGTTGATCTCGAACACCGCCCGCGTCTTCGACGTGTTGTCGATGGTGTAGATGAGTTGCCGGATGCCCCCCTCGGGGGGAAACAGACGGTCCTGCTCGCCGGTGTAGCCGGGCGGCGCCGTCAGCTCGGTGTACTCGCAGGCCCACACGCCGTCGACGAACGGCGCCACCGCCGACCCGAGGATCATCTGGCGCAGCCCCGTCGACACTATGTAGTGCTCAAGCGTGATCTGGTGCTCGGCGAACCGGGGCTCGGCGGGCACGGTCTTGCGGACCGACTCCAGGAAGTCGGGCATGCCGGTGTAGAAGCCGAGTCCTGCGCCGACCTCCCTGAGCAGGGTGTTGGTCAGGCCGGGCATCCGCCCTTCCCGCACATAGCTGAGGATGTGGTGCAGGTAGAGGTGGTCGCTCTGGATCAGGTCCGACCCGTGGGCGCGGTAGAAACCCTCGAGGCCGTTGACCTCCTCCCAGAAATCGTCTTCGTCGACGTCGAAGTGCCGGAACAGCGGCCCCTGCATGTTCTCGGGGATCAACGTCTTGTCGAAGTCCCAGATCATGGCGATCACGTTCTGGGGGAAGAGACGGCGGCTCATGTGGGCGCCCAGGCTATCGAAGATGGGCGACAGCGACTTGATCGGCGGTCGGCCGCACGGCTTGAGCGCCCCTTCCGACCTCGCCCCCGCCGGTCCGCCCGCGGGGCGATTCTCAATGCACAAACTACGGTATACCGAATCCAGAGCATTAGGAAACCGGTTTGGGGGGGTGATGGGGCGGGGGGTGATGCAACCGTTTGCATCGCCCCGGCGAAGGCCGCTACATTCGGCCCCATCGAACTCAACGACCTCAAGGAGGACACTCAAGTGCGCAAACTGGGAAGAACACGTCTGCTGAGCGCGGCCCTCGTCGCGGCTCTGGCGGGCGCCGCCTGCGGGTCGGCGGAAGACGAGCCCGCCGAGACGACAGAGGCCGAGCCCTCGGCGACGACCACGGAGGCCGGCCCCGGCGCCACCGAGCCGATGCCCGTGCCCGCCGCGACCGCCATCACCCTGTGGCATTCGTGGAAAGACCTCGAGATCGAGAGCCTCAACGAGGTGCTCGCCGGCTTCAACGCCATGTACCCCGAAGTGACGATTGAGACCCTGTTCATCCCCCACGAGGACATCCAGAACAAGGCCACGACCGAGTTGGGCGCCGGCGAGGGGCCGGACATCCTCATCGACGCCAGCGACCGCGGGCCCAGCTACCTCGAAGCCAACCTGATCTACGACATGAACGGCCTCATCTCCTCCGAAGTCGTCGACGGGCTGGTCGACTCGGCCGTGGACGCCGTCACCTACGACGGTGTGCTGGTCGGGCTGCCCCAGACCCTCAAGGGCGTCGTCATGTTCCGCAACAAGGCCCTCATGGCCGACCCGCCCGCCTCGCTCGACGACATCATCGACGCAGGCGACGCCAGCTTGGAGCGCGGCTACTTCTTCGTCATGGCCCACCTCTCGGAGGCCTGCGGCGGCATGATCGCCAACGCCGACGGGACCGCCGCCTTCAACACGCCCGAAGGCGTCTGCTGGCTGGAGCTGATCGACTCCTTCCCCGGGGTTGCGGGCGAGTACAACAACGACAACGACGTCGACACCTTCAAGCAGGGCATGACCTCAGTCATCATCGACGGCACATGGAACGCCTCCGGCCTCGCCGAGGCGATCGGCCCCGAGAACCTGGCGATCGACCCGTGGCCGATGACCGAGTCCGGCGCCCTCTCCGGCGTCGTCCAGACCGAGTCGATCTACATCGGCGCCAACACGTTCGACGACAAGCTCACCGCCTCCGCCGCCTTCGTGGAGTACTTCCTCTCCCCCGAGGCCCAGGCCATCCTGGCCAACCCCGACAAGGCCGGGCACATCCCCGCGGTCGACGGCCTCCAAGTCGAGGGCGACATCCAAGCCCAGGCTCTCGCCGCCTTCCAGAGCGGAGGCATAGCCCAGCCCCGTCACGGCGGCTGTTACTGGGCGAACATGGACACGGCCCTCCAGGCCTACTTCGGCGGGTCGTCCTCAGCCGAGGACGCCTTGGCCGAGGCGGCGGAGACCATCAACTCCGCGGTCGAAGCGGGTGAGTGCCCCTAACGGCCGGGCGCCGAGCCTTTAGCCGCCGCGACTCGGAGGTGGGTTCTCCTCCTCCCGCCTCCGAGCGGCGGCTTCAAGCGGGCGGCGGGAAGGAGCTGGAGTGAGCGGCGCGGGCCGACCGACCGACATACAACCGAAGCCGAGGAGCAGGTTCCGGGAGAGGGCCAGGGAGACGGCCCGGGCGTACGCCTACATCTTCCCCGCCGGGCTGGTGATGTTGCTCATCTCGGTCTTCCCCCAGCTCTTCCAGCTCTGGATGTCGTTCACCGACTTCCGCGCCGAGCACCTCCGCTTCAACATCTTCAACTCCGAGACCTGGGAGCAATACACCCCCGAGGCGGTCGGCCTCGACAACTACGTCCGGATCATCGAGTCCGACCTGAACATCCCCAACTACAACTTCACCAGGCTCCTCCTCTTCACCTTCGTCTGGGCCGCGGTGAACGTCGCCCTCCACGTCTCCCTCGGCATCGGGATAGCCATGATCCTCAACCGCGAGCGCGTCATCGGCCGCAGGATCTACCGCGCCCTCTACATCATCCCGTGGGCCCTCCCGGCCTACATCTCCGCCCTCACCTGGCGCAACATGTACGACCCGACGTTCGGCGCCATCAACCAACTCCTCGGTTTGGAGACCGGCTGGCTCACCGATCAGGCCCCGCCCTTCGACGTGGCGGGCCTCTCCTGGCTGCCCCTCGCCTTCTTCGCCGTGTTGATCGCCAACACCTGGCTCGGGTGGCCGTTCATGATGGTCGTCGCCACCGGCGCCCTCCAGTCCATCCCGAAGGAGCTGTATGAGGCGGCGGACATCGACGGGGCGTCCCGCAGGCAGCGCTTCAGGCGGGTGACTCTGCCCCTGCTGCGCCCGGCGATGGTCCCCGCCGTGATGATCGGGTTCATCTGGACCTTCAACCAGTTCAACGTCATCTTCTTCATCTCCGAAGGCGGGCCGCTCGGCATGACCGAGATCCTGGTGACCCAGGCCTACAAGCTCGTCGCCGACAACCGGCTCTACGGGGCGGCGTCGGCCTTCGCCGTCGTCGTGTTCATCATCCTGCTGGTCATCACCTTGATCCAGAACCGGGTCACCCGAGCCACGGAGAGCGCCCATGCCTGACTCCCCGGCCGACTTCCCAGCCGATTCCGCGGCCGGCGCCGCGGCCGACTCCGCAGCCGGCGCCCCGGCCGATTCCCCAACCGGCTCCGCGGCCGGCGCCCCGGCCGGCGCCCCGGCCGATTCC
>Ga0209681_1000191_pt1 | contig 15995 bp, 7 predicted proteins | sample WorMetLIZISLAND2_3_FD_187416 | JGI IMG/M metagenome (GOLD analysis project Ga0209681, IMG submission 187416) | Marine gutless worms symbiont microbial communities from Max Planck institute for Marine Microbiology, Germany - Olavius clavatus LIZARD... ... | reverse complement strand
GTTACCGATCATGCACATCAATACATTTACGTGTCAGTTTTATGCAGTTCAACTTCCAGTTTTTTTCCAGTAAATTTGAAAATAATTCTACGGAATGTAACATCACGTAAAAATAACGATGTGCAATTGCAAAATTAGAACTTAAAGTTTGGCATTATGTCAATTTCGTATATGTAAAGTAATTTCCGAGAAAAACAGCACATTAATGGAAAGGACCCTGCCGAACAAGTGTACAAAATTTGGCGCAAAAATTTCCAGGAGTTACTGAGTAATCGCATTTTTGATGTTGGGTCATTTTTTTAAGCCGCACCCTGTAGATTATACTGGCGAGTGGCGATTAGCTGTACAGATGAATATTCAGATTCTGCAATGTAGTGCGGCTACACATTTGAGGTAAGGTGACACATTTTATTCCAGCTTCTTCTGCAGTTCATTTCGGAATGCAAGAGTAAAAGTATTTTTCAAATCCGTCCACGGTTGCCAAATTTATCACAGAAAGACTGCGCGGGTGTATTTTGACTCACGGCGTGTATAGATAAATACTAAAACGTCGCGATGCTTCTCCGGAGATATATAAATGGCTCCCATGGGAACTGCGCGGAGTCGTAATGTCGTCAGTCATGTCTTATAGGAAGCTTCGATAAATTGCCAGTGTCGTACCGGCGACACAGACGTGTTCGATGTCCAAGTAGGACTTGAAGTCCTTGCCGCACGGTTGAGCAATGGCGTCGACGGTGGCGACCAGTAGTGAGCAGTTCTGACGCCAGGCGGCACCACTACACGCATCCTGCACGTGCGCCGTCACGTCGGCGTAGCAGCCGAGCGCGTGTGCGTATTCCGACGTGATGCAGCGACCTGCCGTCAGACGACCGTACAGAGCTCGGCGTATGATTACCACTTGGCCCGGGAGACAAGATGCCCGGAACGTCTCCGACGTACAAAACACCTCTACCACAGTACAAAACACACGAGTCATGCGCCGTCCACACTGTAGAAATCGACTGCCTGGTACAGCATTAGCCATTAGCTGTCTGACTTACGTGCGGCACTGACACGTACGTAATTGAAAGATTTTTTCAACGAAATAAATTTTGTACTACAGTGATTCAGTAAGTATCATATAAATTGCAATTTTATGCAACAGCATATAGCGCGCTATATGCTATCGCTCGTACGTCTGTCTGTCTGTCCGTCTCTCCGTCACACTGGTGGATCAGTCAAAGACGGTTGCACTTAGGATCATGCAACTTTCATCATAGAGTAGCCCCATGACTAGTTTCCTCGCGGTTAACTTCATCGCGAAATTCCAAAGGGAACATAGGGAACGGGGGCGCCGAATGACAGAGGGGTATGAAAAATACGCAATTTTCGGCCAATAAGAAACGGTGCAAGATAGGACCAAAGCTACTATTAATGACTAATAGAAAGTGGCATATGCGCTTTCGATTGGTACCAAATTGGATGACCTTGAACTGCTATAGTTCAAATTTTCTCGGAATTTCGCGCCATGCACTTAGCAATACGAATGCCGTTCGGAATGCATGAAACACCTGCTAGCATACCAAGGCTGTCGCGCGCTTCCCTTCGCGTTCGCTAGGTTTTTACAGCGCGTCAGCATAGCTTGCTATGCAGAGCGCTGTATTAGCCATGATAGATTCTGTCTGACCGTCCGACCGTCTGACCGTCTGTCACACGCTGGTATCTTGCCAAAACGACTCCAGCTACGATCATGCGGTCTTCACTGGAGGATAGCCCCATGACTCTAGTTTCCTGACGGTTTACTTCAGCGCGAAATTCCAAGGGGAACATAGGGAGCGAGGGCGCCGAATGAGAGAGGGGTAGGAAAAATGTAGCAAAAATAAGCAATTGCAAGATAAGAAAAATAAGAAGTCGTATACGCGCTTTCGATTGGTACCAAAATCATCGACCTTGGAGGCTTGGATGACCCTGAACAACCTTGAACGGCCAAAACGCACTCTGCTGCAGAAAAGATGCGTCTTTTGGAACCAACTGCACAAATTTGAATGAAGATAGACCCATACTTGCAGCGACAAAAATGTAGGCCAATGACTCTGGAAATATAAGGTATATGCGGATACTCGCAGGGGTTCCTGTTGGCGGGGGCGTCAAATGAGAGTGGAGTGGTTGCGACGGCAATTTTTGGCGATTTGAGTGGCTACTTCTTCGGAAACTTCAAAGATAAGGCCACCAATATTATATGGCGATATGCTACCCTTTGTTGGCCTGTGACTGATTGCAAAATGAATGACCTATAGGATGACCTTGAGTGGCTATTTCATGTAAAACTGGCTTTTCGCCTTTTCGCACTAGAAGTTTTAGATTCAGAGAGTTCGATTTTGAAGCATAATTACGTGAAAACTAACGAATGTAGACCCATACTATCAGCGGCACAAATGTAGGTCAATAACTCTAGTTTTTTGGCAATATAAATCATTTGTAGATATTCCAAGGCGTTTCTTGCTGGGACGTCTTCAAACTTGAGTGGGGTCGTTGAAATCGACGAATTTGCTGTGTTCCCGTTGCCATAATCTTCGTCAGTTTCAGAAATATCGTCGGCATTAATTGCACATTACGACAATACATCGTTCTGGATTCCTGCCGGCAGAAATAAGGATAACCTTGAATGACCTTGAATGCCAGATTCAACTTAAAGTGCGCTTTACGGACGGCACGCTTGCAGAGCGCGGTTAAGTCACAGTAAGTCGTCTGTCCGCCTGTCCGCCTGTCTGTCTGTCTGTGACGTTCGATCAGGTATGTTTTTCACACAGGTTGGAATACTTCGAGAATACTTTAAAGCCGAATAGCTTAAGGTGCATGCTTACATTGACCTCAAAATCGGCGATCGGGTGCAAAGCGTACACGCTCAAAATAATAGGTGAAATTGGGGTCGGGTCATAAGCACAAAAACCTGCGATATCTCCGAAACGGTGCAAGATATAACCAAGGTTGCTATGACGGTCTAATAGGAAGTCGCATACGCACTTTCGATTGGTACCAAAATCAATGACCTTGGATGACCGTGAACAGCCAAAACGCACTGTTGTGGAGAAAAAATCGTTCTCCGTAGTCCATCAGAAAAGGTTGAATGAAGATAGACGCATACTGTCAGCGCCAGAATGTAGGTCAGTGATTCTAGTTCTAGAATATAAGGTTTGTGCGAATATTCTCAGGGATTCTCTAGACAAGGGGCGCCAAATGACAGTGTGGATCTCGACATCTTAGATGCTCAGACCTTTCCTTCGAAACTTCCGACTGTAAAGCCCACATTATTAGACAGTAATACTCACTCCCTCGTAGGCTTATCAATGATCGGAAAACGCGTGACCTTGAATGACCTCTAAACGCGATTCAAGGTGTTTTGTGCCGGCTTTGGCGCCAGATGCGTCCGCGTCCAACAAGTTTGACGTGTTTGCCGTGTTTAAGTACGTCCCGTTATCGACTAAATTCATTTTAATAGTTCTTAATAATTATGTAATCAAAATTGTAACTTAGGACAATAAATACTTTTAAGTTAACTGTCACTCGACAATATAAAGACTGCGTTATGTGTTATGCCTTCATTTCTATATAGTTCGCGTTCATGAACGCATAGGCATTATATGATGGACCATACTGCAGTTGATGCATGTACGAAACCACGGTGTATTGGGGCGCGCCTCGCTGTACACCGTGACTGTTTAACAAGGAGCAGCAACACACGTGCGTTCCCACAGCTATCTTTACGCGTTATCATTAGGCTACGTTGGCGGTGAATAACGATGACGGTAGTAATTTGAGAGTGATTAAGCGATGTACTTGTCTGCGTTAAATATGTGATCTGACTGGTTCTTTCTATTACTTAAGGCCTATTACTTTTTGATAGATAATTCACTGCAGTCTGTAGACAAAGACCAACAAAAAAGCCGTGCTATGGCAGAGAAACCGCACGATGCCATTGCAAAATTCGATACGTATCGAAATTTACAGCGGCATCGCGCGGTTCTCCCTGCGATAGCACGGCTTTCTTGTTCATATAGAATGAAAAAGCACGAAGGCCAGTGGTACTGTTTGGTTGTAAAGACTTGGATGACGCATGCTGTGAGGCTAAGATAGCGACGGTCACTCAACAATCCAGCGCCGGCGAAACACCTAATAACAATGATAACGATGACGGATGCACGTCGTTCTTCTAATTGGATCGTCCGTTCGTCACAGTCAAACAATAACTGTCACGTTTTCGTCGAACTACTTTGCACATACTGCCAGAGTGCCGCCTAACGCACAGTTATATACACAGTTAGGCCTATATAGTTCCACAGTGCACGCATTATTCACTGATTAGTGGACGGATTTCATGAAAGCCTCAAAAATCGCTTCAAATAGTCATTATTTCGTTGCGGTAACAACGTGACTAAGACACTGTGCTCGCAGCCTCGCACTATAGTCTACCAATATTCTAAGACCGATCCATTTAACTTGCTGTTGGCTGAATCATCCACATAGCCGTAGTCCCTAATGGCATCTTGGTTTTACGATATAATTGGCCAACACTGTCGAAATGATTAATATTTTAGCTAAATTTCTATCGTTATTGTCACTTCCCATTAATGCCACTAACACTAGTCATAGTTGTTCGTGCATTTTTTACACTATTTTCACGCTGCTATCATATTTATTTTATCATTATTTTGACCGTAATTTTCACTCGACGGCAAACTGTTAAATTTCGTTTCATCTATATTTTAACTTTCATTTTCAATTTTTGCGCTTACTTTAGCACTGTGCGGCGTATCGTACGGCCGTCGTGACGCCATGTGTGTTTACTTCCGATATTAAGTAAAGTTGGCGACGACGGCAGCGTATCATAGTGCAGTGCATGCATGGAACATTTATGAATAAAATAGAAAGTAGCAACAAGCATCTTATGCCAATATTGCTGCATTGCTTGGCTACACTGGAAGGCCAGTATTATGGCAAATCGACAAATTCGCTGGTCTCATGCGCGATATGAAATGCGGTGTGACTGGAGTCTGTAAAACTCTGTATGGTTAGCGATCATCTGTCGTCTTCAGCGACAGACTGGCAGGTTGTCGACACCTCCGCCGTCACCATGGTCGATTGTATGTGGCGCAAAACTAGACCCAAGTGTATCGAATTTTGTAATTGGCCGCTGCTTGTCCACGCCGCCGCCCTTATGCGTGCAAGAAGGATCCAACGTCGCCCAGTTTACAGGCCGATGGTGGGACAGGGTGGGCAAGACACGAGAATCTCGCGAAATCTCGGCGCGCGCGCGCCGTGCAACGACACGCCAGTTGATTTCCCAGCGGTGCCGATTCGTCGTCGTTTTTATACAGACTGCCACCCGACGGTATCGTCGCTGGAGTCTGGACCGCCGTGGAAGCACGCCCGTCTGTAACCCAACGACGACAGTTCTCATCGCTACCTCGCACCTGCGACAGTCGACAACCTCGATAATATTATCTGTGGGTGGTGAAAACTGAAAACAAATTGATGACCAAACAAATTTGAAAGCGCGGACATTAAGCCTAAACTTTCCCATTAATTTTACTCCCGTCCCGTCGTTGTCCTTTCTATTACGGATATGAAACACTACAAGACAGACAGAGTCCGAAGAACACCTAATAGATCTGTTTAATGAAGTATCGATGACGCACCGGCAACAATCTCGAGACCTGTGTTTGTCGTTTCTGCCTCAGTCACCTCTCAGTCGTCGGTCACTCAGTAAGCGACGGCGATGTGGAAAATTAATCTTTATCATCCAGTTAACTATACTTTTGTGTAATCTCAAACTATCACACCAAAATGTGTCTGCTATCTGCAGATTGGGAACATCCCCCAAAATCAGGGCTGGAAAATGGCTTCGAAAAAAACCTAGGTTTCTTAGGTTTTAAAAACCTAACAACCTCAAAAGTCCGAAATTTAGGTTTATAGGTTTTTATTTTTTGCCAAATTTTATGCAGGTCATATTTAATTTCGTATTTTAATCGTGATTTGTGAGCTTTGTTATAATTTGCAGAAAACTGTGTGACAGAGACACTTCAGTGGTGTATAAGATGTTCTTCCTAGTGCGAAATTTTGTGTCCACTGCAATATAAAAAGCCTCAAAAACCTTTTAAAAAAATTTAACAACCTAAAAACTCAAAAACCTAAAAAAACTTTTGCCAAAAAAACTAGCTTTTTCTAGACTTGCCCACGCTATCCACAACTCTTAGGTATTATGGTTAGCGTTAGACTATAGGCGAAGTTTTCCTATATGCACTGTAATACATGACTACATATGACATATCTGAGACATTACTGTGATGCTTGTACGTACAACGTGGGTTTCAGCTAAGACACGTGGAGTGCGTCATCATCGTGCTATTTCGTCCAATCAGCCGATGGCAATTTATTTTTGTTTTAAAAGTGTATTCATAGGAGGCTGAGCGGACCGTGGTCAGTGAAAAAGTATTCAGTTAACTTAACACGCCGTTATGCAAGTCGATGTCGATGCGTTTACGACGAGTGCACATAAGCGTCGGGAGCACATCGAAGTTTTACGCACGTAGAATTAAAAGGGCAAGAACCGACACCCGCGGCGCTATATACCAGCCATTCGTCGGTGGCTTATCGCTGCAATGATACTTTACGGTCAATTTGTGCGGAACGGTGACGACAGACCGTTAATGGACAAGGCGAAGCGTCAATATCTGGTTACGTTACAATGCGCACACGCGACCCGAAGTCAGTCGTCGATGCGTGTGGGTCGGTCGGACCGAGCAGAAATTGTTAGGACTCTCGTAAAAGACAATCGAACCGCGAGCGAAGTGGAGATGGACGGGCGGCCAAACGGCGGACAACGACCATCGCCAGTCACAGTGTCGTCGTGGTCGAGCTCGCCAACGTGCGCGACCAGCTGTAGGCCTAATATATCTAGTGCCGCCGGCAGACACACGTGGCTTAAATTCACGAACGTCACTCTGATCGCATGGAACAGTGAACGAACGTTTCTAATGTAGTCAGGGATCTTTAGAAGTAGCGTTAGCGTTAGCGAACACTGCTACAGTATTTAGATTTACATCGTAGCCAGTAAATAAACGCGTGCTACTCAGGGTACATCAAAAAGCCACTTCGAGTCTTCGACGTATAATGAGCTAAATTGAAAATATTACATTGCATGTAGTTGGTCGCATCTCAGTGAACTGCAGTGCAAAAATATTCGGGTCAAATGCGGTTAAATGCGCTAGCCGAACTGGGATGTATAGGCCTATGCAAGCTTAATTTGGTTTAACCTTTGCAGGCTCAAAAGCGCCTCAAAGGGAATGGGCTCGCACTCAACGCAAAAGCTCTTTCTTCTTCCAACGTGTTAGAAGGTACGAGTATTAGAACTGCATAAATGCAAAAAAATAATACGCTAAAAATTATCATAATTTTGTTTTTGATTAGCTTGATAGGCTAATTGGGTGTTTATGTCGATAACAAACGTTTTGTTTGCCGAACGAAGAAAGAGTGACGGCCATGAGGTTGCAGGACTGATCAGTAAATATGACATGCAGACCGGATATATACATTGAGTCGCCGTGTCACGCAGACCGTAAACTAGCGATCCTGGTGTTCATCGCTAGATGGGGCGCAAAAACGACGTTGACTTGAGCGCTGGTTGACGTCCAGTTAAGCCGTCTGCGTCTCCGGCGACGAGGCGTTCGGGCACGTGCTGCCCTTCGGGACCCGGCGAACGCACGAACGCCGACGCCAACGTGCGTGATCGATGCCGACCGGTCTCCGTCTGGTCCCGACTATCGGCCGACGAACGCGAAGGGATCGCGCCGACCGATCGCCCGCCGACAACACCGCCCGTTAGCCGGGTGTTAGTTTACGGTGCACGTGGCGGACGCCAATTGAAGCGTATACAGTGGCCGAGAGACAATGATAGCGCGACGGGACTGTCGGATCGGTCCCGCGGCTTTCCACGCATCCAGTGTGCATTAATGCGTGCATTCAGATTAGACAATGAGGGTAGCGGCGCGCGCCAGATCCAAACGCCGGCGTCGTCATCCCTCAAGAGCCTAGCCTACACGCGTCGTCAGTTTCGCCATACTTCTCCCATCTTCCTCCTCGCGCTCCGTACCCACTGCGGCTCTCTACTCGTTCTCAGTTATGATGGTTGTCGGCATATTGAGTTAGACTGTCAAAGTTTTGCTCTCCTCTATGCCAAGCCTGGCAGTTCACGCAGTCTTAGTAGAACACGCACAACGAGCAAAGCGATCGACTTCATTTCAATCACGAAGCAAATACCTTTGCACCTGCTGTCACAACAGTCATTTTTTCTCCGCGTTGTTCATTTTTTGTGCCAAACTACCTTGACCGATCAATAATGTGCCGATGGTACTTTCCTTCTGTGAGTTGAGACTATACCGAACTGTTCGCTCCTGCGTCCCGCGGTCCGCGCTAATAAAGCTGGAGCAGAGAAAGAACCGCGAAAAGTGGCAGCGACACGTGTATAGGCTACTTCCTGTAATTTCGTTGATTATTAATTATGATACTTTTGTAATCCCCTGTTGTACTAACAAAGTTCAGGCCCGACATTCGCCACGTTTAACGAACGAACTGTTAAATGCATTAAAGTAAAGTAGCCAGGTCAGACTTGATGAATATATCAAGCTGTCACAATGTCAAGCTCAATAGATCATAACGGATGAATGAAATCTTAACAGTTGCAGGGACGGTCGCATATCGTGTAGGCCATCGAGGCCGCATATCTTCTTCGTTTTTAGCCGATCGTACTGCTACACAGTATGATCGGCTATTGGCGTAATCCTGTTGTCCGTCTGTCCGTCTGTCCGTCTGTCTGCGACGCTGTGCATTCCGACTCTCAGGGTTGGTGTACAGGGCTAAAAGTTACACCAGCGTGTTTCTAGCAGGCATGTTCCTATTTGCCCTTCAGACACTTTTTCTGTAGGATGTACCGTTTAGCCACAAAATGCACCACAAAAAACGAAGTGAGAAACGTCATAAATGTCTGTGCACGTGTGCAAGGGAGTCGAAAAGACACGGCTCGTTTGTCAACAATGACACACGACACCGTCACGGCAGGCCTCGCGACTGCGGATTGCGGACGCAGATCCGCAGAATTGTTGGATCCGCGGACTGACAGCGAACGGATTTTTTTCATTCAGAGGTCGAAATGTTGCGATCGCAATAAATAACGTTAAAATACTGCATGCAGTACGATCGGCTATCACAGCAATAGCTGAGCTTCTTGTTTATTGATATTTTGGCGGGTTGCTAATTGCTATTAACTGAATCTTATTTGATATGCGAACATCTGACATATTACATTCAATACACTGTCATATTATCTTTATCGTTAATCATGAATGTACCGGGCAGTGACTATATAGTCTTAACCTGTCCGTGTAGATAATCGATATAAGTTCATCATCAGATAAAGTAAGTAAAGTTTTCCCGAGCGACATGGCGTGAGGTGACGCTGATCTCAAGTTTCTGTACCAGGCACCAGCTTACACCGCGACACAATGGATAGTGACGCATCGCAGTTTACTTCCCATCTTTCGCCGGTATACTCATTGCGTCGACCCACTGAGGAATGGCCAGGCTGAGTTAACCTGAGTGGTTGACTACATAGCGAGATGGTTTAACTACCGACAGACGGTTACCGATCTCAGCACTAACCGGGCTAGATGTACTGATGTAAGCCAAACTGTCACCAGAACATGGAGAAGTCTATATTAGCTGCCATTATCGTGATTTTGCCATCACAGGCAGCATAGTTACACAGCATTGTACTCGTATTACCATTAACATCTCAAGTCAACGGGACATAGGTTAGCTACATTGGGTCTAATGTGTGGAACTGAAATTCTTGGAGAGATCAATTAAGCCCTCAAGACAAATTTCGTGCAAATACATTTACAAAATGAATTTTGGGAAAGCGTAGGCCTATGAAATATAGCCTAACATTTTTGGACTGATTATTTCCTTCTCAGACTTACCTATACAGTCAGTCTAGAGAAGGATCGTTTGAACAAATCGATGGAGTTAAAACACCATATCTTATCACAGAAAATACCTCATCGCTATTACCCAAAAGCCTTAACTCTTCGCTTTCAAACCTCATTCATATCCAACTAATGGGAAATCCAGCGTCATCGCCGAATCTGGGGAAATAGAACGTTGACTATAAAAGGTAAAGCAATACATTTGAGCAAGTGAGCAATTTCAAATGTGAGTAGCTTGCTGTCATTTTGTGTTAAAATTTAATTTATTTCCTTGCATATTGTTGTCTTTGTTATCCCTATCATAATAATCGTGATGCGGTGGTCAGTGCATATTATGTAACAAAATTTGCAATAGCCTATAACAGTAACAGCACGGTATATGCTATGGATTATACGTTGGATTATAATCACGCAAAGCGAAATGATCCCTGTTGAATTTTATACTCACCTCGTATCGCGTCCACGGTCAACAGCGACGTACAAAACGCAAGAAGCGATGACGTCATCAGCGTCTTGGCGACCGCAACGAATGATGATGTCAGAAAGTTGTCTCGACGCCGACGACATGACGTCATTTCGAGGCCGATGCGGCACCCGCAGTCGACAACGGACGCGTGCGTTGCACTGTCGGCAGCACCGGCGTTATGTCGTTCGACGATCTGCCGTGGAAATGACGAGCAGAACAAACGACACGCGTGCAGCGCGCGACGGACGATCGCTAGTCACATCGATCCAGTGTCGGCACCGCATCGCCCTCCGCTTACCCTCGGCGCTGCCAACTAACCACTGTAGTAAATCGTCATCGGTTCACAGCTGAACGATCAGTGTCGGCGGCATGGTCTCCGTAGAGCAAACGGACATAATAACCCTTATATAATGTTCAGCGACGGAGGTACCAAGAAACGTAGATCAAAATGTCTGCCTAGTACAGTTTTTACCGCGCGATGCTACGCAGAGCGCGGTGCCACAGTCGTCTGTCCGTCCGTCCGTCTGTGACGTTGAGGTATGATTTTCACACAGGTTGGAATGCTTCGAACATAATTTCACGGCCGAATAACTTAAGGCACCCGCTCACAATGACCCCAACATGGGTGATCTGGTGCAACGGAAACACCCCCAAAGTTGGGGTGGAATAGGAGAGTGGAGCACAAAAATCTTCAATATCTCCGAAACGGTGCGATAGAATCGCTCCCCAGAAAGGTCTCCGGCTGGAGACATTTTACCGTGAAAATGTCTCCGGCCGGAGACTTTCATTACTATAAATCCGCCCCCACTGAGAACTTTTTACCGCGCGATGCACTAGTGCATAGCGCGGTATTGAGATTGCATGTCGTCCGTCCGTCTGTCTGTCTGTGACGTTGGTGGATCAGGATCACATAGGTTCGAAATCTTGGAAACTAACTGCACGGACACTTAGCCCAACACCTTCGCTCTTCGTAGCCCAAAGGTCATCCACCTACTCCCAGGGGAACATGGAGGAATTTTGGGGAGACTAGAGGTGGGGTGGGGAAAAGTGGCGTGCAGGAGCACAAAAGCGGCAATATCTCTCAAACGCGTAAAGATAGAGGAAAAGTTACTATGGAGAGCCTATAGGAAGTCACAACTTCAAATTTGGCAGGTATATTCAGAGGGTCCACTCCATCCGAACAAAAGCCCATTAAAAATTTGGGAGAAAAGGGAGCTTGGGCGTATCCAGGAACTGCCCAAATTTTTTGAGTACCCCCTATTATCTCAGGAACGGGTAAAGCTACAAACTTCAAATTTGGCAGGTGTATTCACAGCGTCCATGCGACGCTTAAGAATTTGGGAGAAAATGGATCGTGGGCGTATCCAGGGACTGCAAATTTTTTTTCCAGTACCACCTATTCCCCCTATTATATCAGGAACGGGTAGCTACGAACTTCCAATTTTGTACGCACATTCTTAGTATCGATCGGAACAAAAGCCCATTACAAATTTCGGGAAAAGTAGCCGTTTGCTAGTCAGTACTCTTGAAATTTTTCAGGGCAGGGCATATATTGGGCGCATCGCGCGGTCGTCTTTGCGATAGCTCAGCTGTCTTGTACTCAGGAAAAGTTACTAAGAAACGTATTGACGTGTCGAAGTTTCTAACGTACTGCATTGATTAGGATGGTTGTTAGTGCTCCGTTTGGAGCCTTTCCATCCTTGCCTGTCATTGTTCTATACTGTCTGTATACTTTTGCTTTCATGTTGATTTTTAAATGTCAGTGCTTAACTAATAAATAATAAATCCTCCCACCGGCGGAATAATAATTCGTCCCCCCCCCATATAAAATAATCGGCCACCTCGTGATAAAGTCTCCTACCCCATTACGATGTCTCCCCCGTCGGACTATCTTTACAGCCCCATCTACTTGCAATACGTCTTCGGGAGAGAATATGTTTCTGTGAAAACTATCAGACTAGAGACTTAGCGAATGTTTCAGAGAAAATATATCAAACAACTAAGATTAATTAAGAATGTATTTTCTTGTATTTGTAAACAGGTAAAAGCACACGATTAGCATGCAAAAACTTATTTTTGTACATATACAAGTGATCTCCAAATACTTGAAGTCTGCTCTGCGAGTCAAGTGAGTGTGGGGAGACTTTTTACACGGGAGTGATTTCGTTATACGCATTACGGAGAATTTGTTATTGGGAGAGAGGTCTTCGTGGGGAGGGAGAGATTTTCATAATGGGGACGATTATTAATTACCGCCAGAACAATGTCTCTCCCCGGGGGACTTTTTTACGGGGGAGAGATAATTCTGTGACACCGGCCAACTTTTGTACCAACTTCAACATTCAGTGGCTGCTAAACAGATATAGACTTACTCCTATCAACATCAACTAAATGCATGAAAGCTTCTTTATAATTTAATACTCGTGTTTTGAGATAATTACCCTGATGGGGCAGTCACAAAATAGACAAAAATCCTTATCACCGCCAAAATGGGCGTAGGTCCCCACTGGGTGGAGAATATCCCATTATTCATCAAAACAAGAGTATAGCGTAATGGTCAAAACAGATATCAGTTCGTCACATTCGACCCATCCTATATTTGCACTGTTGTATGACGGCCTCGGCAACGCCTGTTGGTTGCTGCCTAAAGTACGAGTACATCTAGAACGGTTCTATTTTTTCTTTCGATTTTATGCAATCACCTACCGTAGTTAGCCTATAGGCTATCTACAAGACAGCATCGTACAGTGTTTTCACGATGAGTGACAAAGCAACTCTGCTGTCTATTGTTTTCATAGAGACAACAGAGAGCGATTCTTCATTTACTGATGATCGATGGCGATCCGCCCCTCTGACGCGCGGCGCCCCCTCCCCGTGCCGCACGACTGGCGGCTAATGCGGCCGGCGACGGAAGGAGCGTCGGGTTAATGCACAGACTGGAGCCGCGCTGGGTCGGTCCGACGCCGACCGACACGCGAAGGAAAAATCATCGTAGCATGTAACGGCGAGTCGTGACTGACGACTGGACATGGAGCGGAGTACTGTCAACCAGCTCGTTGACGTATATGCGTCCGTTCGTCCGTCAATCCGTGCTGTGCAGATCGAGACATAAGAACGTGCAGTTACGTGCTCAAATAGCTTCATTGAACAGATTAGCCTTTGTTATACTTCATACACTGTAACGAGTCAAATGTCGTCTTTCTATTGAAGACAAAATCATGGCCTATTTTTCTACATTTTAATCCATCATAATCCATAATCGAACAATTAATCGAAACTGCGTCATCATATTTAATTGACAATTCAAAAACGTCGTCAATGCGAAAAGTAGAAACGAGTCATACTTATTGAACATATAAAGTTATAGCCGTACGGACTGTTTCCACCTTCCAAGCAAGCGAATAATAGATTTCATACATCTCAATATATTCCCAAGATTTACAAAGGCTACGCCGAATAACGAACTTTTAATGCCGTCAATGACAGATTTTTACTTGCTTGCTTACTTACTTACTTACTTACTTACAGATTCGATTAATCGATTATAATCTTGCGTCTATTAATCGACTTTTAAAATATGCGAAAACTGCAATGTGCAATCCTGTTGGCTATGTCACAACTCCGGGAGTCATCTTGTGAGTTGTGACTGTGTCGACATCATGTTGATCGTTTTCACTGCAGTGAGAACTATGTTTCTTGCAGCTCAGATGGACATTGAGAATATTTCGTCGATATTTCACCAACAGATGCTTCTTTAATGTTTCGCACATTTCTGCCACGTAACAGCATCGGATAAAATGAAGTTGATACACCGACCCTTGATGTCTGGTACATTTGGTACAGCGAAAATTATTTATGGCTCACCCTCCTAGACCCGTGTAATATACCAGTTTTGACAATTTTCATGATTTGATATGGTTAAAATACAGTATAACGAACGACTCGTCAAAACTACGAGTAAAGAAGTTAACATTGGTTATGAGTAAATGATGGTGATATGCTACAAACGAAGTGGCAATACATTCCCGTAGTTGTCGGTCAACTCAATGCTGAAGAAAGTACTGCGACTCTGCGAGACAGACGGAGAGATGGGTGTGTTTATGAGGCGATCTAACGGACTGGCCGTGGCCGCTGCTGTGCGGCACAGTCGCGGCTTCTACCAATAATCGATGACCGGTTCAGTGTTTACCGACCGTCGCCGACGACTGAGTATCATGGTCACCCAGGCCGGCGGCCGACATCGCCGCTGTTCATATCGACCTTGGCACTTCTGCTCAACAACACAACGTAATCGACACCGGGTGCATGGGTGCTGCGCTGTGCCACCGTCACACATCCTCTCGACGCTTTCGGCCCTTCACACGTCGTTGAAGCAATCCAGGCCTGAATTCGTGCACAGGTCCAGCTCAACGGAACAGTGGCGTAAGCTACTCTAGAGCAGATGGGGCACCTGCTCTATCCGGAGTCCAGTGGTCATTTTTCCAAATAATGTAAATGCGAATAGGTCATTTGGGGGTAACTGTAGTTACCCATATCCTGATTAAACCATTCTGGCACATAGCACTGAAACCTTTTCGACCGGGCGCTTGCTGGAATACAGTAGCTCATTATAGCACCGTATAACCGTAACCCTAACATGCATAGTTGCATACCTCTTTCCCAGTCCCGGCGAGTTCTGCCTAACAGTAGGCCCTGTTACACCGAACTACACTGTGTCTCAAAAAACGCGCCAACTTTAAAACGGTATAGCTCGAAATCATAAGGATCGATTTTGATGACATTTGACTGAAATATTCAAAGGCTCTAGACTAGAGCTTGTATGCTTAAGGTTTCGTGTAAGTTTGCTTTTTTATCAACTTTTCGTCTTTCAAACTGGACACCGAAAATAACGCAAATTTGGACGCAAACGCGCCAACTTTGACGAGGTGCAATTTTTTAAACATATACCTAAGCTCATAATATTCGGCACACACAATCTGCAGACATTTAAATATAACAAACTCATCAATGAATTACTGCTCATGCAGTTTTACTTATTTAATATTCTTCCTAAATTGCATCACCGAAAGTTACGAAAATACACGTCACACTATTCCGAACTTTCTCAACTTCACCAGCAGCCTGTTGTGTTGATGCTCTTCTTCGTCCAATCGTTATCCGGAAACTCTGTAGCATTGTAACCTTTACATTCATACGAACTTTTAATCAAAATTTTGTCTTCTTTACTGAACGGCGCTATGTTGACGGGCAATGTGACGCGTAATTTTCAACATTCGCGTTAGTTTCGGTGTCGGTTTGAAAGACGTAAAGTTGATAAAAAAGCAAACCTACACGCAAACCGAAGCATACAAACTCTATTCTGGAGTATTTCGAATATTTTTGCAAAATGTCATCAAAATCGATCCTTACAATTTTGATATATGACGTTTCAAATTTGGCGCGTTTTTTGAGACACAGTGCACTTGGTTAAAGGCGCTGGCTGTAACGGAGCAGGCCACCCGGCCGACTTA
>Ga0209681_1000190_pt1 | contig 16025 bp, 13 predicted proteins | sample WorMetLIZISLAND2_3_FD_187416 | JGI IMG/M metagenome (GOLD analysis project Ga0209681, IMG submission 187416) | Marine gutless worms symbiont microbial communities from Max Planck institute for Marine Microbiology, Germany - Olavius clavatus LIZARD... ... | reverse complement strand
GGTATAACCAGAGAGGGTGGAGGGGGAGTGGGCTGGAGGGCCAAACCCTCCCCCTCCATGTGGGCAGCTGACGCGCTGTTTCTCTGCGGTAGCTGAGCTTCTTGTACATGGTTGTCATAGATATACGCCGGATCGACAGGCATGGTGGTTAGTGCTTGCATCACGCCTGACGGGAATGATTGCGATGTACGTGAACTGTGGACACACGTTCGATATTCGCCATTCGCTTAAGTATGTAATCATACGCTGCTGCTGACACTGAATAACTAGAAATGTCGTAATGGTAGCCAGTGTATAAGTGAGCTGAAGCAAGTAGCTGGGAGATGTATGCCGTAACAGTTGGCTGCAGAAGTCCGCACAAGGGACTGCATATTACTATGTAATTATGTATATGCCCGACCATCTCCGTTTTCTGGAACCCCACTGTCATTCGGCGCCCCCTCCGTAGGAAAGCCTAAGAATATTCACACAAACCTTATACTTTTAGAAACTACGTTCATTTGCCTTCATTTTCGTCCCGATTGTGTGCATCTATCTTCGTTCGTGCTTTGTGGAGGTAAGTGGTAAGTCGAATGCTCAAAGTAAAACAGCTGCCACGAAAACCGAGTTTGACATGAAATAGCCATTTGGGGTCATTCTGGGTCAATTATTTTGCATTAAATGCAACCAATTGAACCAATTACAAGCTAGCAACAGATTGCTTATCACCATATAATAATGCTGTCCTTATCTCCAAAGCTTCTGAAGAAGTAGCCACCTAGTTAGCAAGAAAATGTCGTCGACAGCCCCTCTGTCATTTGAAACCCCTCCCCGAGGAACTTCAGCGAATATCTACATGTTCCTTATATTTCTCGAAACTATAATCATTGACCTGTATTTTGCCGCTGATAATATGGGTCCGTCTTCATTCAAATTTTTTTGGTGGGCTCCGTAAAATGACTTTTTTGCAACGCAAGAGTGCGTTTTGGCCATTCAAGGTCATCCAAATCTGCCATAAAATCATTTTCAAAGTATTCCAACCTATGTGATCACCATACCTGAACGTCGCAGACAGACGGGCAAACAGATGACATACTGTGGCATAGCCATGCTCTGCATAGCATCATGTGGTAAAATTGCTGTACCAAAAACCAGTATTTCTCAATAAAATGCTATTTTCCTGAAATAATGGTACACAGAGTTGCACCAAAGTTAATTGAAAGACAATGGTCTCTATTATTTACTTACCCGATTTTGTATTGTGTGTTTACTGTTCTGATAAATTTTTATCACTGAACTTGAGGGGGGCTGTGGCTCCGACCTCCCCATCTAGCATGATTCCTGTCCACTTCACTCTAATTGACAAGACCAGATCATCTGCATACTGTAATTCCCATGGCAATCCAGCCGGTAAGTCCTTGGTAACAACAAAGTACTCAATAATACTGATCCTTGTGCTGTCCCATCTTCACATCAAAAGCTCGATAGAATGCTTTAAGTAAAAGTAGAGTAGCTGATGTCACTTTCTCTCAATCCATACAATGCTAGCAACCCTAAGAATTGTATTTTGTATTGTTTAGGTTTATTTCGGCAGTAAATGCGTGTGAATGAAGCACGCGAGTCGATAGAGGAAGATGGAAACAACTCATGACATGTATAGTGAAAGTTGTAATTTTGTTGGTGATAATAACAATAACAATGACATCACCAGTATGTCAGCAGGTCTATGCTGCCACTTGGAGCAGCCATTACCAAGTAACAGTCACACTGATGGACGTGGCTGTCAGTCTGTTGAAGATACAAGTACTGCTGATTCAAATGTATTGTACTGTTCTACTGACAGTTCTGCTCAGATAGGTTCACGTACGGATTTGACTGAGAAATCTGCACATGAGACAATAACATCATTAGCTGATGATGCAGAGTGTGCTGTGTATATTATTGAACCGAAGTCGGATCAAGCAGAAAATATGAAATCATCAGTGGAGAAGAATGTAGATGATAGTTTTGTGCATAAAGATTCCGATGAATCTGATGCTTGCACCAGTTTATGTCGTTGTGTTGCCAGTGCACATCAACTTAACACAGTACATATCGCAGATCAGGTTCAGGCATGTACAGCTGCCAGTGAACAGTGCTCTCAAGTAACAGTTGAAGCTGTGGACAATCATCTCACATTTACAGTAGACACATCTGCTGATACGACATCACATCAGAATGTTCTGATATCACATCTTGATGTGCAAAGTGAAGTGGAGTGTACAGATACTAATATGACAGATTCTTGCCAGTGTAAAGAGTTGAAGCAAATGTGTCTTCATTTACAGGTTACTTCACTTTACTTCTTCATTCTGCAGGTTGAGTCACAAGTTTATAAAACCCTTTCAATTTATTCACACTTTGTATTGCCTTGCTGTACAGAATTTACAAGAAAAAAAGAGTAGTGGTCAGTACAGTACATTATAATACATTGTTTGTTTGTTGATAAAGTTGTCAGAAGAATGCAGCTTAACTATATGTATGCAGTGAAAACAATGGTACATTAATTATGTAGTGTGACTAAAAAACACATATCACATGTCCATATCTTCGACAATTATTGACCGATTTTTAAAATTTATTTACTCATACATTCAGCAGTTAATGTGCAAGAAAGTAGGTATTAAATATCCCGCCACACTGAAAACATGTCACTCCACTATCTTGTGAACTGTTAGTTTTCAGAAATTACACTGACCAACAGCACAGCATGGGCAGTCGTAAAATTTGGTGTAGATTTTTGTTATAACTCAGTTAAAGGTTGGTAAAATTTGCTTCCAAGAAGATGGCGCTCCTGCACACGGAGCTTGTGAGACTGTGCAGATGCTGTGTGCACAGACGCCCAACTGCATGGGACTCAAGATGTGGCCACCCAACTCTCCTGACCTAAGTCCAGACATTGTTTTACTGGCTGTCTTTCTGTACCAGTTCTGACACACGTTCAATGTTCAGTGTTCCAGCACTGCTGGTTTCCTGTTGTATGCTATTGTGCTACTGTGCACTCTGAAATGATTATTAATGTCGGAAAGTGTTAGTACTGGGTGCATTTGTGATAATAGAAATATTATTGACTGTTTCATCTTTCACATCTTTAGAAAGCTGCTGTTAGTTGGTCGATAGGAAGGGCATTCCGCCTGTAAAAATACCACAGCCTAAGGTGGAATGACTCTGGGAAGATGGGCAAATTATGTGTGATGTTATTGATTAGTACGTTATTATGGATTGATTTATTAGCAACTTACTTTATACTTCACATTGTAATATCCTCACTGTTAGCAATACGACATATTTAGTACTTCGATTGAATCTGTTTTATCGTGTTTTGCTCTTCTTTCTATAATCACAAATGAATTATTTCAGACTTGATGTTGCGCTGAAAACTGCTGTGACATGGATTGTCAAATGTGCTGTTGATCTGTATGACATTTTGTGATTCGAGACTATAATTGTGTATGATCAGACCATGTTGGAACAGCAATTACTTCAACAGGAGCGTCTTCAGACACAGAATGAGAGGCTTGCCAAACAAGTGTCATTGATATCATCAGATGAACAGAGTGCTGTGGCTGGCTGTAATAGTGGCAATTATGTCGGCAACAGTCTACTTACAGAAACTGAAAAAGCTGCTGATACAGTGGTGATAAGTCATTTTGGTTGTTTTAGATGTCATTACATGAATTCTGATGTGAATGGTATATATATGATGAGTCTTTGGCAATGATACAGAACTGGTTTAAATTATGTATTATAAAACTAACTTAGAACCAGAAGCTTGGCTTATTCAGAGAATTTACTCGGTGCACCATAATGCTTCTAAATGTTTTGTGCATAAACCACAAGTAGTAGAATATTATTCTACAGATCTATCAATTGGCTTTGTGCAACTTCCTACTCTTAGAAGTCTTGTTCACGTTTGTGCCATTTTTGTACTTTCTGAGTTATTTTTCATTTGTTTGTGCTATTTGAGCAATTTTTGCACTTTCTGCATTATTCTTGTACTTTGTTGGCTGTGTTTGCTTATTTACGGTTTTTGGGTTATTTTTGAACATCCACATCCTCAGTGCTTTGACACTATTGCTTGAGTGACAAAAACGGCAATATGGCATGCAGTCTGTTAGAAGTACTGCCACAAGAATTACAAAAAATTTACTTTTGGAGATTGTGGCATAACCTGGAGCTACTGTGAGAATGGCATTTTTAAACAAAAAATGACTCTATGTGTGTGTATGTGTGTATAGTTGGACTATTTTCACTAATTGGCTTTGAATGAGTGAACATTTAGGTGATTGGAATGTGTTTGCTTGAGTTTGCGCCACAGAAATGATCTATTTCTACATACAGTACAAAAGTTGTTCTTACCATGGTTATCAGTGATGTTGATTCCATACAGATGAATTATTTTTTTGCGATTTGACATTTTTTGGCAATCTTTGGATTAAGACTTTAGTTACAGTTAAATGAAGGATCTTTTGTGATCAGAGGACGTTTTTAGTTGTTTTCGCCGCACTGATGCAAAAGACAGAAATATTTCTTGTATTTTGTAGGTGATGCATTTTTGCTTGTGTGCTTGTTGTGTTTCTAGTTAAGAAGTCAATATGAGGAGTGTCGTCATGATAAGGAGTTGATGGTGCTGCGCTATGCACAAGCTGAGAAGAAGAATTTGGAACTGCAAGAACGATGCAAAAGAGCTGAACTTGAGCTGCAGCAGCAGAGTTGTGAGAGAGAGTTGGCAGTGGGACAGTTGTGTGCAATGAAAGCTGAGAATAGCCATGTAGCACAATGCCTTGAAGCACGAGTGTGTACATGTCACTTCTGTACCTGTCTATACGTCATCGTACTTCAGGCTAACATGCAGTTGTTACTTCATACTCTCTGTTAAATTTTTAACTTTATATTGCCGAAAATCTTCAGAAATTATTTCGATCCTGACATGCACTAGTTAGATTTATTTAAATCTTTTGTTAGTAATAACATTATAATGTGGATGTTTAACATGCTGGTGCTAACTGTATCAGTTTATGTATGTTCTGATAAATTGTTAGTTCTGTTCTAAGTTTGCTGTGGTGCTGTGTGATTTATTTTCTGATGTCACAAATCTTTTAGGAGATCTTTGGCTTGTGACTTTTCTTAAGGATAGAAAATAGGTTACTGGTACAAGGCTATTACGTCATCATTGTCACTTTCCTGTGCAGCATATGTCAGCTTTTGTAAGCTATGACATTGCATCTGTGTACTACTGCTACTACTTCTTTTGGCTTTTGGAAAAATATGCTCCGAGTTGACCTGTTATGTGTCAAGTGGGATGTTAAACTCTACTCACTCACTCACTTATTGTGTTTGTTCACCCAAGTTACTTTTCCACAGTTACTCTAGTTTAGGTTAGGTCTCCGAGAACCATTGCAGACTGCTGCAGCGGGTTTTTTACAGATTAGATCAGTAGCATCTGTTACTTGCATTTACAGGCTGCTGAAGTGACGTCACTGAAACACGACGTTGAACGGCAGAAAGAACTTGTGTTATCCGCTGAAGTTCAGGCGAAGTTTCACCAGACTCGTTTGAAGGAAGAAGAAGACCATCATAGAGTGAGACTTTTGTCGTTATTTGTCAACAAACACCATTTCTGCTGTACTAGGTGTATTTTGTAAGGGAAAGAAAAATGTCATAAAATATTGTATAAGTGTAACTTTTCTTCTGTTGTATTGCTGTATGAGTATGAAATAAATGCCGACTGATAGTTTTGGATTGGTATAGAGATGTTTACTTTAGATGTTCACAACAACTATTAATTAACAGCCACAGCTTGCTGCTTATTACACTATGTCCTGAGGCAGATGTTGTCACATTTACATGAATATTGTTCATGAATATCACTCAAAAATTCTGTTAGTCTTGCACCTGTATGCTTTTGCAGCTTCATCTTGACTTCTACATTTGTTATATGTGTTTATGATTATTTATTGCACTTACAGCTGTGTGTGATGACATGGCTGTAGTTTACAGTGAAAGTAAGTGTAAGTGAAATCAGTCAGGGTGTGAAATGTGAGTGTGAGTGTGATCATTGTGATGTGTGGTCTAAGATCCACAGTGATGTGGTCGGTCGACTGGTCTTTGATGTAGTGCAGTGGTCAACAGCTATGTAAGCTGCTTGCTTACTTCATACTTTAATCCAATTATTGCTTGTGCTAAGGCAACACTAAGTGTATCAGTTTATCCTGATGTCATTTTTTGCTGTCATGGTTTAACGTTAGAATGCTTGCAAGATAGCAGAACTTATCAGTTATATAACAGTTACCTACATTGTCCAGGAAAACTGTCAGCATCTGTGTGATGTAAGGCATGGTTCATGGATGACTTCAACTAAACTGTGGTACAAAAATTAAATTTTAAAGCCTGCACATATGACATACAAAGAGAAGAATGTACTCCAGATGTGCTGTGCATGTGTGATGTCATAGTGTTTGAGTAAAAGTTCTTCACTGCTCTGATGCTGTTGTTTGGGTGACAGCAAATGGGTCCAGGCTGTAATAACTACTTCCACAAAAATTTCCAAAAGTTTACATTCGGGGATCAGCCGAAGCTGAAGTAACTCTGGAAAACTAGGCCAGTTAGACAAAACCAAGTGTATACATTGGTGTGAGTGATGTACAATGTTGAACTGTTACGTTCAGGAAACATGCATAAAACTGTCTGACGCAGTGCAGAAAGTTCATGAGATGTCGAGTGATCTTGAGTTTATTGGCCAGCAACTTCACAAACTAAATACACTTCTAGAGGTATTGATCTGATTGATCTCATTTAATCACTTAATAGTCTGGTGAAAGTTAAATAGTGATGTCGTGAAATTCTGCTGCAAAACTATTTGCCATTTTTTATGGACGGCCATGGAGGACAAGACAGTAGTGTAGTGAAAATTTCTGTAGAACTAAACCGGTTTTGTTTTTGATCTAGGCTGTACTGCAGAACAGTTTACGTAGCTAGTATACTTATGCTATAGGCTGAAAACGCTGATCTGTCGAAACATTAACTTGAGCGTTATAGGCTGCTATACCACAAAACTTTGTTATTATTTCTGCCATCGCTAGCTATTATTATTACAAAAGAAATGAAGTTCAGTGAAAAGAAAAGAAGGAAGGAACTCATTTCCTACTAACTAGCTGTAAGAATATGTGACAGTTGGTGCACTCCACTGGTTGTTAATGATGCCAGTGAAGTGATGCCTTCCGTTAGTGATATCTTATGATTGGCCGGAGAAAATACAAAGTTGAAGTAAGTAGAGATAGAGAGAGAGAGAGAGAGACGTCAGAGCGACTTGTGAGAAAGTCATGGATAACTACAGTGCTGTATTTTTAATGATTTCATTGAGTTAATTCTCTGCTTTTATTGTTGTTGCTCTTTGTTGCCTAGAGCTACATTTGTGATTGTTTTATAATATGGTATTTACTCATTCTTTGATTGAACCACGAATTGTTATATACAGCAGATATTTTCAAAACTTAGGCATTACTATATGTGTTGGTCGCTGAAGTTGGGTAGACTAATTGGTTTTCGATCAGTTCAGTCTGCCATACTAATCTTCTGCCTGTCACTGTACACTCATTGTCATAATGTATTGATGCTGGTGCTGATGCAGGCACAGCAGGTTGCTGGATTTCCACTCACTGTACCACACATTAAAGACAAACTGAGTGAGTTGATTGACAAGCAACAAAACGCTGTCAAACATGAGGTTTGCCTTTGTTTTAACTTTCTTACTTTGCTGCTTATGTTTAACCTATGTACACTTTGGGTCATAAACAAAAATGTGCCTCGTTTATTTTTATGGTAACTTTGGCAAATGTTTTAGTAATTCTTTTGCATTTGCATTCTGAGATAGACTGTGGAAGATGCTACCACATAACCTCAAATCTGTTGCTACACTTCCTTGTGAAATTTGAATGATCAGTTTTGCGGCTTATTGGTCTGCATAGCATCAGAAATTAATTTCAGTTTTGGATGATGAAGTAACACGTACGTTAGTTTGATAGAGTTACTATAACTTACTTATTCTTCTGTAGGTTCCACCGATGTCATTATATTGTCTGTCCTTGTGACGAATAAACGTACGTATTAGATGTCAGCACAATATTTTGCAACAGCATCACTAATGCATCCATTGACATTCCCGGACATTTTCAACACATGCTGTAAATTAATGTGCATACGTACATTAATGATTGTATGTATTGGGATAAGTTCTTGTTTATCTTGTCAGATAAACAAGAACTTATCCCATAAAGGCATATAGTTGAACGGTCAAAATTTTACAAGGTAATGCAGCAGCAGATTTACAGGGGAGGCAGTAAGTTTTGTTCAGTCTTTTCTGTAGTTTGTCACTAAATGCAACAGTGAAAGAATTTTTAAAATCTGTTGACATTTGCCAAAGTTATCCTAAAAATAAAGGTGGCACCCTCTTGTGGCCCACAGTATAGTTTACTGGATGAAAATTCTTTGTCTTTGTGTGAATTTGTATGTATTATTTTGACAATGTTTATTTCTGGGGACTGGCCTAAAGTGAAGAACTCCAGAAATGTACAATTGGAATAGTTATAGTAGTGTTTTATGTCATGTGACTGTGATACGTGTGTTTTTGAAGGCATGTCTCTTCGTAAACGAGTATCTGTTCATGTGACTGCATTATATGTATTGTTGAAGGCTTGTCTGTCTGTCCTCAAAGAAGTCACGTGTTTACTTCTGAAGCAGGAGAATTTTTCTGAGGAGGTGAGTGCACATGCTTCCTGTGTAATATTTGTGGACATTATGTACTGACTGCATATTGCAGGTCATTCTTTCATGAATAAGTTACTACACAAGGCGAGGTCTTTTGTAATACAAACACAACCATTTGTTTCTAGGAAGCTTTATTTTGACTGTTGGTTGAAAATTTTGGTAGGGTGAAGTCATTTTCCTTAAACGTTTCCTGGAATAAATAGCACTATTTATGTTGTTAAGGCTAAGAAGTCTTAACAAGAAGTTACTGAGAAGAAGCCGATCGTACGGCGTTGTCTGGAATAGCCGTGCATCATGCTGAGAATGGCTATTCCAGATGTGGAAATTTGTATGGTTGTCGCCTGTTCACCATATGGTTGTAAATTTATTCGTCAGATGGTGTCAGCATCTATGGTTCAAGAGGTGGGGAGTTTGAAGGGATAGGGTCATTGTGGGGGGCAGTGACAGTTGTAAAATCGTGTTCCAGGGGGCCACTTCTTATTCACTGTTTGGACACTTTTGCGTCACAGATGGATGGACAGACAGATGGACAGATGGCGTTATCATGACAATAGTGTGATGCAGCAGTGCGATCGGCTAATAAAATGCTGTTGTGTCTGAAATGTGTCCAATTACTGTGTGTTGTCATACAATTTTTCCGTTTTGCTTTGCTTATTGAGTGGTTTGTGATTTCTGAACTTTCTGCTCATTCAGAGTTTCTGTCTATTGTTTAGTCTTATTATCTAGCACATTAGTTGTTAGACATGAGACGTGTGAGGCTCATGTAGTTGTTGTTATATTTCAGTTACAAAAGAGAGAAGTGGAGAGATTGCACCAAGCAACACTCGTCCATGACCTCGAGTTACAATTACAGAGTCAGCAGCATGGTACTAGCAACCTGCTGGAAACAGAGACTCAACTGGAATCTTGCAAGACTCAACTGCAGCAGTTTGTACATTTCACTTGTCATAAACTAATCATGCTTAGTTTATTTTAGCTTTATTTCATGTAGAAAATGTAGGAAGCAACTGAGGTTCAGTCGTTAAAATGTCAAGTCTGCATTGATTTCTACTGTCACATGGATTTATTCCTACTGTGCGGACTGCTTTAATGAATAATGGGTCTGCTCTGACTTTTTGCTCACAGGCTCTAGTTTTACTTTTTGTAACCTCTAGTTTTCAGCATTTTCTCTCTTAGTTCTTTTGGCTTCATCATCTCACTTTATCCTCTCACAACTAGTTTTTCAGTTGGTCCCTTCTGTCTCTCGGTCTAGTATTTTTTTCTTCTCTGCTCCTTCTGCTGTTTTCTTTACTTTTTCTTATTTATATCTCAGCATCTGTGGCATCATACTAAACTACCTTATGGTTCTCGTTTTAGTTTTTCTAACTTTTGGTTTTCACTAGCTTTCTTTCTTAGTTCTTTTACATGTAGCTTCATCATCTCAGTTTGTCATCTCACAACCCGGTTTTTCATTTTGCCCCTGCTGTTTCTCAATCCATCATCATGTACTTCGCTTTTCTTTCTTTCTTTAACCTTCTCTAGTTTCTCATTTTTGTTCAGCCCCGTGTGCTAGATTAAACTGGCAGTTTTCTGTCAGTTTTCAAGTGCACATTAAATAATCCTATTCGTATCGTATCGCATCGCATCATATCGTCACCAGCATTGATTTCTACTGTCATCTGGATTTTTTCCTGCTGTTACCCATATAGTCACTGATGCCATCCTTACAGCTAAAGTTGCTGCAGAACTCCATTGAAAAAGTCTGACTTTAGATGTGGGCATATCTGTGCATGTACATTGATCATATTATGCACTTTTTAATGAATAAGTGAATGAATGAGTCCTCAGACATTTGAATTTATGACGTTCAGTGACTTTTGTTACATGAATATGTTACTGAATGAAATTTTTTGTGTGTTTTGATTGGTAAAACGTAAAGGTAAAGTGTATACCAGTTTTGTAGAAAGTTGTTTGACTTATGACAATGAGACATGGTCAATAAAAATGGAGCACGATAAAAAGTTATATGAAACTGAAGTGAGAATGAATCAGTTGGATATGTGGATTTATGCTGAAAGAAATCAAGAAAAATGCATATTTTTCAGAATTGATTGACAGAATTACTGGTATTGGAGACAATGAGCTTGGTGATGAAGAAGGGCTGTCAATATGATTTGGATCAGTTGAACGTAAAGCTGATTGGGTCACATGATCTATGGTGATATAGATTGATTGAACTGGAGTAGTTTTGGTGTTGACAGTGATTAATTTTCATGACTGTTTATTTGTTTGTTATTCTTTGTTTATTATTAGTAATTGTTATAGCAGTTGAAATTTATCATTTTGTGGCAGTAGAAAATGAAAGGTTTTATTAGCTGTCCCAGGACAATGCTCAGGTTAGGGACCAATGGAGAATAAGAATCAAGAGGACAACTAGCTAGCCCAGGTTTACCGGGAAAATGGCCATTATAATTATATTTTTAATTATACGTCATCATTGTTGTTTGTTCTTTTATGGGGAGATCTGTGAATTCATTTTTTAAAAATAATAACACTGGCTTTTGTGAACCAGGTAACTTCAGTAACAGTAATCTGGGAGTAGTTCTCATGCACTTGTCTATTGTGATAGCGGTGATGATGTTGATGATATTGACATTAGATGCAGAGTTTGACTGTGCTGGCTTTGTTGCAGATTGTCATTTCTTGAAGTAAACTAATACATTTGTAGGAAAGAAGATGAACTGTTAAAGCTGCAAGAGTGTAATTTAAGTCTGGAGCAATCACGCGATGATGTGTTGGCTGAGCTTGATGCAGTTCGGCTGAGAGAAGCTGAAAGTCTGGAGTTTGCAAAGCGAATGACCAGCAAAAATAGTCAACTACAGGCACACAATTTGCATCTGTCTTCTGAGGTACTCATGGATTCATTATACAAAACACATTTTATTTAATTATCCTAATTATTACCCATTTGTTGTTTGATGCTGTTGTAAAGCATCTGACCCCTAAAAAGTCCTGCTGCTGTGATTGACAAAAGTTTTTGGGGACCGAGCTTAATCTGCAGTAACTCTTGGACAATATACAGAGGGTTAAACGTATATCACAGGTTAGTAGTAACAGTAGTAACAATTGTTTGTGGTAGTAGTTGTTGTCACTCTCCTCTTCTTATCTCAGTTATTGATGGGTATTGTAACTGTTGCAGTTATTATAATTTGTGTTATTTTGATGGTTAGTTCTGTGAATTTATGAACTTTTGATAGATTGAGTCACTGAAGACACACATGCAGTTGTCTGAGGCTCAAGTTAAACATCTAGAAACAACAAATGAAACCTTGGTGAGTTGGTAGAATTAGTTATACACAATTTGTACCTGATGTTAATGGTTGTTGTCTGTTTTGTTGGGTTTTATTGTTCAGTCATTTTTGCTGTTTTGCGAGTGCAAACCTATCACTCTCTTTGTTTGTGAGGAATTCAGTAGATTTTGTTGATTGATCAGTTGATTTTGTTTGTATTCCAGTAGCTTATAGTATACTTATACAATTTTATGAGAGTTTTCTCATAATCACAACTACAATGTAGTAGCAGTCTCAGTGCAAACAAGAACACATATAACTCACGTCATTCAATGGAATCCGACGCTGTGTTCAGTTCACATTACGTGCTACTGATGCTAGCTGTCAGTAACAGTCAAGTGATTGGCTGGTGAAGACCGCCTCCAAAATGACCTATACTGTGTCGGGTGGGGTGTTAAACTCTACTCAGTCCAATCCAAAACTACTGATGCTAGTGACCTTATGTTACAACAACTTGGTTCACTGGCTCAATGAGTCATATTGTGAACGACTGCCCTCTATCAAGATTTCCTGGTGGTCTTACTACTCTACATCTCGCTGGTGATGAGGCAATCAAGTGGCTGGGCATGCAGTGCAAACGATAAGAAGAAGAAGACTGGCTCACTCTCAGCAACCCTAAGAGTATCATTATTGATACATGCATTACAGCCACGACAGTACACACTAGTAGTGATCTGTTTACTGAGACTAGTGTTTGATTGATTTGCTGATGATTGACACAGTGCATTGACAGCATATAGCATTTCAGTATAATTAAATCCAAGTAGTTTAATAACTAGAGGTCTCAAATATGTGACCTGTTGGCCATGTGCAGCCATTGGGGATGTTATCTGCTGCTGCCCACTGTGGCTTTGGCCTACTGGAGCAAAATCAAAAATTTATCAGCAACTATAAGCCCCACTGTTCAATTGTTGTATTTTCCTTAGAATGGCTTTCATGTTCGAGTAATAAAAGTTTTTATTCAGTTTTTATTTCAAGCAACGATTGCAGATGTGAATTAATTCATGCGCATTACCAGTTATAAAAAATTAAATGTGGCCCACTGACTTGTGATCTTTTTAAAATGAGAACTACGTGTGCAGCTAAGTTTGAGATCCCTGATTTATGTGTCAAGTACATGGAAGATACGCACGTCAGCGTCACACTCACGTGACTGTAATGTTGTTGTAAACATTTTGCAGCTCAGTAGTCGAAGACAGTCGTTGGGACTGATGAGCTGACGTCGTATTGTGCAGTGTATAATTTGTTTGCAATGTGTAGAGGCGAGAGCTGTCTCAGTTAATAACTCACTCACACACAGAGCGCGAGAAACTGTTGCAAGAAGTGTTGATACAAACAGATGCAGGTATTCATGATTTCTATATTGGTACTTCTGGATTGTCTCAGCTTTTCGAGATTTTACACTTGAGTTTTTCCTTTAGAACGATGAGTTGTCCTTCAGTGTTTTGACACTGTTGTTTGAACAACTGCACAAGCATATTTTTCTGTAGAATGCAGTGCTGTAGCAATTTTCATAGTTTATTTTCACTTCTAGAATATTATGTTGGCGTGACAAGATTCTTCAGCTGAGTACCAAGATTCGCCTGTACCAGGCCCTTGTGATGTCCATTTTGTTATTTGCTGCAGAAACTTGGACATTACTTTCGTAAAATGAAAAAATGTTGGATGAATGCCAATGCCAAATCCTGCACATACACTGGTCTCAGCATGTCACAAACGCAGAAGTATCTGCTCACACCGGCTTACCACCTGTTATGGACTTCATCAGAAGACGTCGCTTGTCAGTATTTGGCCACATAGCTTGGCTCACTCAGGGGACTCCAGCACACAATGCCCTACATTGCCAAGTTGGCCTAGCATCCGGTCGTTCACTTGGCGGGGATTGGAGACGTCGACCTGGTCGCTTTCACGCTTGCTGGACAGACCAACTCCGCAACGACACTGGATCTGTTCCTGCCAATCTCTGGAGACAGGCCATCCTACAGGGCCATGGTGGAGCGATGCGACTGCCCAAGCTGGCTATGCGATGACGATGACGACGACGAGTTAACCTTTGCTGAGTTCTGTGTGGCAAGTCACCTTGTGTGCATGTGTTTGCAGCTGTGAAAGCTTGTGTTCGTGTACAAGAACTGGAAGATGAGTTGAAGACAGTCAATCGTCGTCATGCTTCAAATGTTAAAGTTTGTGAATTCATTTTATTTCAAGCCTATTATAAGCATGATTATTATTGAACTCCTCGCCTGACAAAATATCTTTTGATGTTATTTATTTGTTTCATTACTATCCTTCATTTGTTTAATGCTGTCATTTACAGGTTTAATGACAGAAGAGTATCAGCTAATAGCAATTTCTGCGTCACATCGGTTTGATTTTCCTTGATTATTTGCACCATAGAATTGCACGTCTTGCCTGTGTTAAGCCAGCTCATGTAACATTTTGTAATTTTGGTAATATCATTAGTTTCTAGAATGCCGAAGTAAGAGGCGATGCTTACATTTATCGAGCAATTTGTACAAGTGAAAATGTTTTCTTGCCTTGGTGCAGAAGCGATTCACAGTGTGGTTGTAATAAACACTTGACGTCTGTGGAACTGACCAGGACTTGACTCGTCAACTGCAAGCAGCAAGTCGACAGCTTGAGAGCCGAGAATGTCGTATGACTGAAGTGTCTACTGAGTCGGCTTCGGAACCCGTCCATTCCATCACTGAAGCACCTCCGCTGACTGCTGTCTCCGATGCTGAACTGAAGGTCACATTAACAGTTACTGTTATGTTCGTTGCTTTGATGGTTTTGGCCGTGACTCAATCACTCCGTATTTTGTCACAGTCTGATGTCTGTGGTGTGGCACTGTGCAGTGTTTTGTCAGTGCAGGTGAACTGGTGACGTCTGTCAGTGTAAACATTGAGTAGTTGTGTGTAGTTAATAGAGTTAAGTAGTATATGCAGTAGCATAGCAAGGTTCTGCAGAGCCCTGGTTTAACAGTAAGTTAGGGTCCTCGGTTGTGAGGCCCAAAGACTGAAGCTAGAATGGCTGAGATCTGAAGTGGGTTTTGAGGTGGGGCAGCGAGTCCCCTCCCTGCCAGCTATGGAGCCTTGGGAGCACTGAAAGCTCCGCAGTGGGGTATGTATGGGCTGAAGCCCCAGCTGCCAAGAGTTTTGGTGGTTTTTGAACATTATTGTAAATCTAGTAAGTCATCATGCTTTGGACCCTGGGACCCTGGTTCATGTCAAATGTCAAAAACATTTATAGGCGGCACCGTTATGTCAATAGTTCAAATCGGAGGCGCCAATGGAACCCCCTGAGCCCTGTTTCTACACCACAGAGTATACAGTATGTAGTATATCTGAGTGCTTGTTGCAGGAACCATTAATGTGGATGTGGCCGTGATACTTTCTCTTATAGTCTGTGTTCTGTGTAGAATGAGGATACTCCTGATTTCAAAGTCGCTGAAGTTGACCAACAAATGTTGCTTGATAAAATTGTCAACCTGCAGACAACACTAGCAAGCCAGAGTGAAAAGGTCGACTTTCTTGAAGACCACATTGCCCGGCTTGTCGAAGACATCGGCAGAAAGAATAGGCATGTACACATTGTAATGTTTATTGGCTTATTACTATCACTACAGTGTATGATCGTGTTCATGTCCACTGTTGTATTTCATTCAACGTATGTCCACTGTCATTTTTCATTCCACATATGTTCAGTGTTGTTCTGTGGTGTGTTAGGATTATTCAGATGTATCTTCTGTCACAAGATTCAGGAACGATGTCTTCAGAAAAGTCTGACCAACTGAAGGTTTGTACTAACTGCTGCAGTGCAGACACAAACATGCAGGGGTGGAACAAGATATTGAAAACTGGAGGGTCAAAGCGCCTAAAAAATTTTTGCAGCTGCCCCCTTCCCCACCAATCC
>Ga0209681_1000189_pt1 | contig 16031 bp, 10 predicted proteins | sample WorMetLIZISLAND2_3_FD_187416 | JGI IMG/M metagenome (GOLD analysis project Ga0209681, IMG submission 187416) | Marine gutless worms symbiont microbial communities from Max Planck institute for Marine Microbiology, Germany - Olavius clavatus LIZARD... ... | reverse complement strand
ATACCGGACTGTGACAGACAGACGGTCGGACGGTCAGACGGTCGGACGGTCAGACAGAATCTATCATAGCTAAGACAGCGCTCTGCATAGCAAGCTATGCTGACACGCTGTCAAAAAACAAATCAAATGATCAAAGTGAATGAGATAAAAAAACAATAAATAATAAATTCAGTGTTAGTGTTCTGTGTTGTTGTTAAAATGAACACCAAGAACTTGTTGCTGTTGGAGAATTTGTCATTGAGGAATTGTTTGCAACTGTGTTGGATGGTGCTTAGTTCAATAATTTTTACTGCGCGATGCACTGTAGTGCATTGAGATTGCATGTCATCTGTCTATCCGTCTGTCTGTCTGTAACGTTGGTGGATCAGGATCACAGAAGTTGGAAATCTTGGAAACTAATTGCACGGACAATTAGCCCAACATCTTCACTCTTCGTAGCCCAAACGCCATCCACCTACTCCCAGGGGAACATGGGGAGACTAGAGGTTGGGTCAGGAAAAGTGGCGTGCTGGAGCACAAAAGCGGCAATATCTCTGAAACGCGTAAAGGTAGATGTGGAGTGGTATATTGTCTGATGATGTGTTGTGTAGGCTGATGAAGATATTGGTTGGTCACTTCTAAAGCCAGATATCTTTGGTGCCATTATGGATTTCTTCGCAACCGATCAACCGATACTCAACAAGGAAGTTGAGTCAGCTCCTTCTGATGCTGATGGAGGTGTGTGTGTGTTTTTTTAAGTTATAATGCTGGTTGACTTTGCTGTTGGGTCGAGAACTATGTTCATGTAGTGGTTGAAAGCTTCATAATATGGATGTTGCTGCACAGCATACTTTGATGGTTGTTGTTGTTGTTGTTGTGATAGCCCAGCATCTCTTCTCTTATCGTCAGTTTTCCAGGTTGAGGAAGTCTGCGGCCATGGCCGGATTGTCCCGGTTTGTGAGTTGCATCGGATGGCTTTGTTATGCCACTGGTGATGCGGGCCTTGTATGTCGACAGTGACCAGAACACAACTGGGCAAGTGTGGTACGGTCTGACTGAGGCAGCAGATGTCGAGTCTGTCGGGAATGTGACGATTCGAGAGCAGTGAGGTAGAGAGTAACGAAGTTGTTTGCATAATATGGCATGATGTTGAGTAGAGATTGTGTTACGTACGTGTGTGTGTGTTTGTGGCCTATAGCTGACGATGACACAGTTGCTATGATCAAGGAACTGCTTGATACAAGAATCAGGCCCACGGTGCAGGAGGATGGTGGTGACATTATCTATAAGGTAGTGGCTTCATTGTGTCCATTGTGTCTTAGTTTACTTTCAGTTTCCATTTTGATTGCCAACTTTCCAGGTACTTACTATATTGCTGCTGACATGAGTTAGACTCAAGATCAGAAGCATTTTACAATCTCATAAGTGGCAGCTGATGGGCACATTTTGCGGCCGACCATTGCTTGTGCTGATAAACAGTTGGACCTGCAGCAGATGTCCCACTTTCCCAGTCAGCTGCTCTAAGCTTACCTTGTACCCCAGAAGCTGAGTATTAGCTTTGTTTTCTTTGTATGCTAAACTCTAAATAAGAACTTGAAAAACCTTAAAACCTAAAAACTTTTTCCCCAAGAAACCTAGGTTTTTCCAGGCCTGAAGTGAGCTGGTTTTTGTGATATTCATGCATAGTCCAGGGTGCATACAAATCCTGAAAGTCATGGAATTTAAAGTTCAAATTTTCCAAGCACATAATGGTCCTGGAAAGTCCTGGAAAATCAACCAAATTGTTGCCGCATTTTGACCCGTGTTCACCAAAACCCGTTCTGGTGGCCGGACTCTGCCCGGACCCACTGGGGGAGCTTCAGTGGCAATCAGCGCTCCCCAGACCCTTAGCTGCACTTAGTAACTGTATATGAAAATCTGACTTGTCCAATAACCACTTGATTAAACAGTCCTGGAAAGTCATGTAAAATAGAGTAGAGATAAATGGTCGTGGAAAGTGTTGGAAACGCACGTAATGGTCCTGGAAGTCATGAAAACCACTTAGTGTTCTGTATGCACCCTGCTAGTCTGAAATGACATAAACTGTCTACACTAGCAAACATATATTAGTCCTTGTATGATGATGATGATTATTAGTTAATTATTATTAAGGCAGCACAGGCGGATTTAGGTGGTCAAGGGGGCCATGTCCCCAAGACGCCAGAAGTTGGCCTTTGCCCTGTTGAATTAAGCAACATAGAACTCAGAATGGCCCCCAGAAAGCCCCAAAATATGCAATTAGAGACACAAAAATTAAAAAAAATTCTGGGTCAGGGCACTACCTCTTCCCTCAATGGAGAGGGTATATCCCCTGGGGACGGGTATACCCCTCCCCATACCAAACCCCTATAGTATTGGCGTCGCATACTATTGCGCCCAAGCATCGCGCCTTCGGTGCTCAACCTGACTCCCCAAATCCAAATCCTGGATCCACCCCTGTAACGCAGAGATTAAAGTGAGTGTCAGATCAGACATTGCAGGGGCACTTTATAGAGAAATTAAACAAAACTGTGCAGCGACTGTGTGTATGTGCAGGGTTTTGAGGATGGTGTCGTGAAGCTGAAGCTGCAGGGAGCGTGTAGTAGTTGTCCAAGTTCAATTGTCACACTGAAGAACGGAATACAGAACATGCTGCAGTTCTACATCCCAGAAGTTCTGGATGTTGTCCAGGTCGGCTCAGCTATACATAGATTCTTCTGTAGTTACTGTTGTTGTTTAGTTGTCACTTTTTAGCTGATCGGCTGTTGGCATGATACGGTCATGTGCCTATCTGTCTATCTCAACTCAAGTTTATTGAAACACGGTAGCCGGATGGCTAAAAGAGATACAGATCAATAAAAACAAATAATGCGATCTGTGACAAAGTTTCTGATGAAGTGTGTTGTGGCTAAATGATACATCCTACAGCAAAATTGTGTGAACAAGTGAATAATAAGTGTTGCCTAGGAACAAATTTTACAACTTTTGGCCCCTACACCGACCCTATCCCTTCAAACTCACCACCTCTTGAGTGATAGACATTGGTGCCATCTGCTGAATACATTAAAAACATATGGTGAACAAATGAACCTCCAATATTTGCATGTCTGGAATAGCCATCATCACCATGCTGCATGGCTGTTCGAGACAATGCAATATGATTGGCTCATTCTCAGCAATAGCTGGGCTACTTGTGATTAGCACTTTTACACTGTTTGTCAGTCAGCAGGAAGGGTATACGACCTTTAAAAATTCTGCTTCAACAACTCCCAAAATGTTCACTTTTGGATCACCCGCCCTAACTTGGAGTAATTACAGAAATGATGGCCGATGAAACAAAAAAAACTGAAACTAGCGGTGAAAGTGAAACTTTACCGCTTGTCACCATTTGTCCCTAATATGGTAAACTTTGTAATTATTATGAAGTTGTTTAAGTGGTTATTGTGACATCTGTGGTAGAACTTTTAATTTTTAGGTTTTTTTTTGACTTGAGTCATGATTTGATTGTAGTTTTATATTTATTTACTGTTTCTCAAGTTTTCAGTCTGATATTCTTTCAGTTTTATAATCGATCATACAATCGGCTATTGACATTATAATGTCATCTGTATGTGATGCTGGGCATTGTGGCTAAACAATACATCCTACAGCATAAATGTCTATTGGAGTGCCCTCCTAGGAACATGGTGGTACAACTTTCAACCCCCTACACCGACCCTGAGCCCTCAAACTCGCCACCCCAATGAAGAAGAAGAACGCATATGTTATGTTATGCTGACGTGATGCACATGCAGATCACGTGACAGTGTTTAATTATTTTTATCCAATCAAAATTTCCAACACAGCAAGAGCTAGACAGCATCTCGGTTATTATGACTGTGAACTGTCTGGTGCTGTTGTGACCAGGTAGAAGATGAGGTGGACGAGATCAGCAACCGAGAGTTTGAACAGTTTGAGCAGTCATTAGAAAAGGACAAGTGATAGTTCACAAACTGTAGATTTAACACTGTTTGTATATAGACAATGACTGTGTATAGTAGACAACATCAGTCACACCATGGGTCTCAAGCATACAATGACTTTCTTGTACTTTTTCAATAATGCTGTGAAGTGAGCAGTCACCATTGAGAAATTTCTGAACCAGTTTACTACGATTATAAGTAAACTGAGTGATTAAATGTGCGGAATGTTTTACTTCAAATAACTGCGATATACTTCTTTTGAAATAATATATGCCTCGTCTTCAGTGCTTCAACGATGTTGGTTTGGCAAGATGAAGGGCATCTGGTCCTTAAAATCTGCTTCAGAACCCCTTGGGATGGCAGTTAATGTATGTGGGCACGGTATAGCCCACCAAAGTATGATATGGGTATGAAAGGACGTTTTGGCCTGTTTTGTGAGGATTCTCACAGTAAGATGGAAAATCAGTGGGGCAACTGGCTAACCCAGGTTGACCTGGAAAATGGCTGTTAAAATGGTTTGTCTGTGTTAAAAATAATAAATGCATTTTGACATTTTTAGATCAGGAACTGATTCCTATCAGTACTCCTTGCTCTTGTTCTTCTTGGGGCGACCTCTTCAAAAAAGCGTAAGGCGCCATCGTTTCAAACTGGATTGGGATGAAATTTGGCTGGAATGTTCTTCAAGTACAGTAAATACTCCATCGATCAACTGAGTCAAACTTTCGATTTGACGTCACACTTTCAAGACAGTAGCCATTGCGTCATTTCACGCAACAAAGTGATGCCACCTAGTGAGTGAAAACGAAGTGTCTGTCAGTTCTATAGTTCATTTGTAGTTGATATTTTGCAACGAGGTCAACATCTGTTATTTGAGATGCCTAATGGGGTTCAGGTCCGCCATTAGCTAATGTGATACGTTTTTGTGCTAAGTAGTCTTAAGTAGGTTAGGTTCAGATCGGCGATCCCTGTCCTTGAGTGTCCCTAACCCTATCCGTAACCTTTAGCTATGGCGGCCCCTAGCTATAGCGGGCCGTCCCCGCCTAATGGTATACCAAGACGTAATAGACTTTGAAACCAGCAGAGAACAATAACTTTGTCATTTCAATGTAACAACGATATCCGGTCTTATTGCATGGATTGCATACACAACGACGTTATTACTGTTTAGAATACAAGACACAACACACAGTGACTATTAGTCATTTGTACCTCGTATGACCATGTATATATATATCAGTGTTTTAACTTCCGCCAAGTTGATTGGGGTTGGCATGTCAGTCGTCAGTATTACTTCACAAAAGTTCTCTTGAATTTTTGTGAACTTTTTGCAACAGGCAGATCTTGAATCAAGAAATATCGATTAGATTTCCAGGGTAATCTGCATCTCGTGTTTTAAAAAGCGTTTGTTACTTAGTTCAACATTGCAAAATGGAATTACTTATTTCAGTGCAATCACAAGATGCCTGTGTTATGTTGTCCATTATAATTTCGAGGTATACGGTTTCAAAGTTTGCGCGTTTTTCCTGAGACACAGTGTAGTGTACAGCTGACTATTAAACAGCAGGTACATAGTATGGTCAGCCTTGGCGGAGGTCTCGGTGCATTCTAGCAAATACATGCCATTTTAAGTTGTTAACCTTGTAAACCAGCATTAACTAACTAGTCATTTGTCCACTTGAATGGAGTCTCCTACATACCAGGGTTCGCTTTACACGCTCACACGTAACAAAACCATGTACATTCAGTGGTGTCCGTGCATCATTTTGGACACTGCATATAGTCGTTCTTGTTATGTACATACTAACAGTAATATATTACTTTGCTATGCGGTTTAAAACAATTTATAACAAGATGACTTCGGTTGTGTTTTAAATCCTGGGGTGTAAGATTACGTTCTATGTCTTTCATCATCACACGGCTGTATTTTTGAGGTCAGGAGTTTTACCCCGTATTAAATGGCTCGCCCCATCGAAGAGCAGAAAATGGTTGGGGTTGATTAGATTCGATGAGTGTGTACCTTTGTGACTGCTATACAGCTTATTTTTTCAACCGAGAACTGAAATACCTGTGACCGCCACTAGAAATGACAATACAGCCATGTGTGTTTCATTTCTGAATACTATCCGCAACTGAGACAAAGAGTTCTGGAGCCTATACAATGACAGCCACAAACCATGACAATGACAGCCACCAGCTAAACAATGACGGCCATGGCAATGACATGAGACACCATATCATATCATCTGGATTTGCAACGGCGCCCCTCATCCGTAGCTCAGAGGCTCCGTAGTCTGTACAAAGTAAAATATAGGTTAAATAGTACAACTAACGGATGATATGGTTATAAAATGCAATGTTAAAATAGTGAGTTTTAAGTTTGGATAAGAAGTTGCTATAACTTTGGGAGTCAGGAACATTGTCTGGCAAAGAACGTAAGCTACGGAGTTAACAGACACCCTTTATGCTCAGTTGTTGGCTTAATAATGAACTCCTACATTTGCTGGTTTAGAGGTATTTTGGCCTTATAGCTAATAAAAAATTGAACACGTGCAATATGCATGTAAAATTAAATACAATGAAAACTCCAATCACTGGTCTCACGCAAATTCACTCGCTAGCAATCCATAGTCACGTACCATGTCCGGTAGTGGCATCAAATTACAAAATACTCAATACTTATTAGGCCACACTCATCAACATGCAACAATCAAAACCCTGATCACTAATCTTCTGCAAACAAAACTTGAAAGCAATACACAATCGCATACTGTATCAATCAGTAGCATGAAAGTATAAAGTACTCGTCATTGATGTGGCCATCATGGTATGTGGCCGTCATTTTTATGGCCATCTCTGATCAATGTGTGACAGTCGTTTGTGGCCGTCACTGTCTAACCCCATGTTTCGGCCTCGAGAACAAGATTGTTAGTTCAAGACAGTTATAGTCAAGCATAGGCATACGGGCCAATTTTTCCTAGGGAGGCTGAGCCATCTTTGCCCGAAAAAATACCAAAAGTGCCCAAAAAACTGCTATGCTAACCCACAAAATTACTTTGCCTGACTCACCCAACCCAATAATTATTAGCAAAATCCCAGATTTTGGGCACTTCACCTCGCTAGATGGAATGGATTCCATTTTTTCGTCTAATAAATACAATTTTTTTTTCATTTTTCGCTGCTGGCTTCTGCCCGAAAAATTTAGTGTTTGCCCAAAAAATAGTGGCTTTGCCCAATTCAGGGGGCTATAGCCCCCACCCCCTGGCTCGTACGCCTATGTGCTTAAGATCACGACTCAAGTACATGTACTTGGCGGCTTTCTACAGTTTACTTAAGTTATAACATCAGAGCTTAAAACAGTTTAAACGCTTAGCAATGACAAAAGAAAACGACATTATGTACCCAGCAGTCGGAATAGTTAGTTTTCTCAATTCTGCGCCTACAGTTTCTGCAGAGAGTTATTTGGCAAGCACAATACTGCATGCCATAACAGCTGTTCTCTGTCATTCACTGTTCAGTTAGAGTAAACAACTGTTCCCAAAAGTTTCATTTGCAGTTAACATGGCCAAACACAGATACAGACATAGTCTGTTGACTACTACAGTCTTGAAAACGCTTAAGATACTCACTAAGACCAAGTTAACAAGAAGACCAAGAGTTATCCAGATATTCTTGAGACCACGACACTGGTCTCATGGTTCCCTGACAAAACTGGGACCAACAGATCTGGGAAAGAACCCCAAGCCATAAACATTACCCTATCACTAACAATAACCCTAATTCTAACCCCAACCCTAAACCTATGTTTTGACTGTCTGTCCACTCCCTACATTCACAAGACAACCACCTACTAACAAAACCTACACATCAACAGGTTGTCACGCTTTCAGTTATGCTGCTCCACAAATCTGGAATGCCATACCTCTAAATATCCACCTGTCACCATCAGTTAGTTCATTTAAAAGTAATTCAGAAACATTCTATTTTGCTGCTGACTTTTAACTGTGCCATATGCCACCAGTGACTGCCTGTGCTGCCTCCGATTCTGCCAACTGACAGACATTGTGCGTGTTACAAATTTGTATGTACGTATGTATGTCCCAGTTTTGTCGGTCCCAGTTTTGAGAGAACTCCGGACTTACAGCATCACAACTGTACATAGCAAACTATGCTACATATGCACGGGAAAACGCCAGAAGTTAACTGTTCAACAAAACATTCCAACACCGAAAACAAACACTACAAAACAATGTACAAACAAGCCAGAAAGGCACAAAATATGTATGCATATTCTTATCCGGTTCCTTTAGCACATTAACATTTAACATTAACAGCACAAAAAGCAAGATAAAATTACCAAAAACACCTGATCAAACTACTTCACACCAAACTGTGCCCTGTGAAATTTCTATTAACAGTAATAATAATTATATTACAATAATAATAATTCTAAGCAACTAGCCATAACGTGGAGTATATTACAGGTACATAAATGTCATATGCAGTACCTAACCTCACTACTACTAACTTACTAAGAGGGTCATTCAAAACTGGCCACAGATTAGAAGAACATGATAAGTGCTTTTGACACTGTGAGTGTTCAGTTCCACTTGTCACAACATTATTGGCTATGCTAGAACAACTCAATTTGCAGACCACCGCTGTTCTGGTTTTCCTGTAAGTGGCAGTATATAAATGTCCGTATTATTATTGCTATGTGCGCACTGTTCAGTGGCAGTTTTAGCCCTCCAAAACTGGGGATGCAATGCCCCAAAACCCTTATTGTCTTCTAGGCTGTCCTCTCCCCCATTAATTTTGAGACTTTCAAATGTGAGAATTTCATCGCGCACATCAGTTACAGTGCAGGCAAATTTCTGATTCTTCAGCATTTCGATCGACACAACAAAGAAGATTATTCATAGTGACAATTTTTGTTGCATCGTGCCAAACTAGGGGTGCAAAGCCAAAAACTGGGGCTGCAATTGCACCCCCTGCTCCAACGTAGAACCGCCACTGGAGCTCTTAGAAAGTATTAAGTAAAATTAATAAGCACCGGCAGCAATCAAAAATTCTGGGCTAGAAGTGCTCCGTCACCCATTAGTCACCCGTCACCAAGTGACTTCTGTTTGTTTCCTAAGCTAAAGAGATATATAAGAAGATAGAGAAATGCTGGAACAAGTGCACATACGTTACAGGAGACTAGATTGAAAAGTGACAAAATATGACAAACAGTGTTGTGGCTAACTGTGCAGGCTACGAAGTTTTTACATGACCCTCATACTACTACTTTGTTATGGTTTAACCAACAACACCTAGTTGCAGCAATCCAGTCTGGAGCCGTCAAACGATTGAATATGTATTCTGGCACATGCCAACAAATGCTGCAAATCTATCTCTATGGTCATTTGACTTACCATAATGGACATTTCAATACCAAACCAGGTTGTCCCATAGCCATACTTTCGGTCACCATCTTAGTCAAGTGGGGTACTTGCTGCATTTATCTTCATTAGTCTTTATGGCATCAGAAAAGACATCTAGAACTGCATAAAATGATTCTATCATTGCTAACATACTGGCCCCCTGCAGTCTTAAAAATTGCCCCTCCCCGAAAAAAGATACACTTTGAGCATAGTCCTCAATGGACGTAGACGCCCCATTCTGTAGTACATTTTGGCGACACAATAATACTTCAAATTCATCAACTGGAGCTCAACACAACCCAGTTTACTCTACAGACCTTGTGCCAGTACAAACTGGCACCTTGGAAGAATCAATAACAGTATCCGCAGTCCGCACCAACAGAAAGCAGCATTAAATGCTGTCAGAACGTGACCGTGTTTGCAGCATTTGTGACTCCATAATGTTAAAACTTGGGTGTCTTTACCACCGTATGCAAAACTATTAAGAACCATAAAACATAGGCACTTAAACAGCTACATGCATACAAACGTTGCAAAAACTGAACAATAACGGCGCCGATAACAACGTTTATAGCAACCTGTCCAGTCTATTCATAATATGCCACAAAGATGACTAAAATGGCAACTATGCAGACAGAATGCAAAAGCTTGGTGCGCTAGCATTATACAATAATGCAATATGTACACTATCTTTAGTCACGCTGCATTCAACAACACTACCAGATCATCTCCTGCAAATCTGCAACATCTCGGCTTTTAAATGACAACGTGCAGTCAAACTTTGTAAAAATTCAGTTTATAACGAACTAATACATCACCGTGCCTTCTTGCTAACTCCCATCCTCACTGTTGATGGTCAGGGACAATGGTTCATGCAACATCACTCTCATTGCTCCCTGTCCATTGTACACTCCGCTACTTGTCTCCTTGTCCACTCTCTGATGTCATCTAACCATCATATTCTTGGTCTCCCCTTGTCCGTCTTCCATTGATTCTGCCATCAAGCATATTAGTGCAGACGTTCTGGGCATTAATGACATGCCCGAAGTACTGCAAAATTAAATGCAGGGAAAATGACATGTTTTACAGTAATAAGTCGGTCCGCCAGATTCTAAGTGCCCATCAGTGGCACGCTGTCTCAAATGACCTGTACTGTTTATGCAATTAGTACACATCCGACATCTGTAGCATACCATATCATAGAAAGCTCACTCAAGTTAACAAGTATTAATGACTAATGACTGTACATATAAACTTTCTATAATTTAACGGTAATTATGCAGTCTACCATTTTAACTACAGCGACTTTGAACTGAAGCCCATTTTATGTCAAATACAACAAGACCCAACCAGTGGTACAGACAGAAAACATGCAGAACTGAGCAGCTGAGGTAAACAGCACCAGGGATACAAGTTACTGAAAACCATCAGGGGGTAGAAAATGGGGAGTAGGTAGCCCCTGAAGCCAATTATTAGGGACCTCAGTTTTCTGCGGCAAATTTATCCAAATTCCGCGGGCCAGTTTGCCAAATTCTGCGGCATACCGTGGCATATTTTCCACGCATAGCAATTAATTTTCTACAACCCCTGAACCCCACCAAATATGCAGTATTTGTCGCCAGTCAGATACTGCAACTGACAGATACAGTCTGTCTACCAAATATAAAAGGCAATATTTAAGATAAGTTCAATATCTTCAATAATCCTCACATTAGAGCTTGAATTGGTCAGTGTTGTATTTCACAGCACAATCATGTCTACATACAGTAATTGATTTTCTACGGCCACGTAAACCCGGCCAAAATATGCTGTATTTGTCCCTTTATCAACGGCCAATACAGAATTCTGCAAAATTCCAAGACAACGTACAAATTTCGCAGAAAAGGGCAAATTCCGCGGCGTTCCGCAGAAAACTGTGTGTGTGACAGTGTGTCCCTACCAATTACTGGTTTGGGGAGTACCACTCCAGTAGGGGACTGGCTGAAACCATTCTGGTGAATATTTAGGATTCAGAGACCATTACTGGGCATCGCCGGGTACGTAGTTCACAGAGATGAATAACCCATCCTACCAAAAAATGGTATTTTTACCACTTGGAAAATGGCATCTGGAAATGATGAGGGGACACCGGCTCATTTGCTACATTGGCTAAGCTATTAAATGCTACAATTGTCCAACAGTGCATCCTGTTATGTAACACAGTGACAAACTGACTACAGAAAACATTCGTCAAATGAAGTAATGAACAGAAATGAACGGCTGTTACTGAAAAAAACGGCTCTGAATATACAGCAAAACAGTTTTTGTGTGCACCAAATTTTCATGAACTTCGCGAGTAGAACACAACTGCAAAATGAAATACCCAAGAACAAAACTGCAAAATGAAATACCCAAAAAAACTTCAATCTGCCCATCAAAGGCTTGATAAATACTAACAGAACACTGAGAAAATGTGGAATTGAAATGCAGCAAAATTTCCACATTCCAAAATCGTGAAATTAAGACGCAGTGGAAAACTAACGTATTACAGAAGTCTGTCATTTGAAATACTGCACAAATGCAGTACAGCATTCGCAAAAAGAAACATTTGACAACAATCAGCTGTTAAACAACTCTACAGTATAACAAATCATTAACAAGAGACTTACGAACAATGGCAAAGATAATGTGCCCTGCCGCATACACTGTCCTCATCACATCATCTGAATATGCTCTGGCACTCCCATGCTCAGAGATGCCGCACAATATATACTTAACTGTACAACTAACAGATAATACGTCATAAAATGCAGTGCTAAAAGTTATTTTAATTTTGATAAAAAATGGCTGTATCTTTACTTTAGTAGTATTCACCAGAATTCACCAGTATTCACCTCTGTCCATAGCAGTTGATTTCAACTACATGTATTCATCATTTCTTGATCACATAAAGCTAGCACACAGGACTGATTTGGTTTATACAGCCTAACCTGTCTGCCATGCCCCCAGCACCTCTGCAGTTAAGATCATAAGGTGCTTTATAAATTAGATTATCAACATGATTAGGACAGATAAGAGTCAGTAAGAATGGCCAGAGTCACTATAGGACTGACAATGACATAGGCATTTTCACTACAAGCATCTAAAATGGAACAGCCAGTTTGCAGCCCATTAACCTAGATCTTCAGCTATATCGCCTCCGAAAATTGTAAAAAGTGCACGTCGCTTTTCCTCCTAGGTAAAAATGCTCCGCAGCACATTTCTGAGAGCAAACAACCAGATAATTTTAAATTTCACAAAACGATAACTACACGTGTCGATAAACAGATTAGTCAGCTTGCTGATGCTGACAGCTGAAAATGCAATCATGAGAAGAAGATCGTCCAAAGCCATGCAAGCTAGTACATTCAAAGTACAGTGAAACTGCACGAGTGTAAGATCCATGCACAGGCGTGGCAGACTGCAGGCTAAGCCTCAAAACTGACACAAGTCAAATAGGCTGCACCGAACCAATCCAGAGCAAGGCATATCAAAAAGAAGAAAATGTCTCCAGGTTTTAGTTTTTCAACGACAAAACTGTATACTTACTCTGCTGTCCAGTTTAAACAACTTTCCATACCTAGCAGTCAGCTGATTTTTTTGCCACAGCCCATCCCATAGGTCACAAAGCAAATGGCCGAACTGGGTCACATAACTGAAACCCACGCAAATATTTGCTACAGAAACAAAAACTGCATGTTGAGATCAAAAATACAAATATCCAAGGGACTTTGGGAACTGGTGCAGTGTAATTCTGTGGCTGGGAATCAATTTAGTCGTTAAAACTAGATGCACACGAGCAAGAAATTACGACATGGAAAAGACACGGCAGCCGTCCGAACAGTAATGACTGTAACATATCACTTGTGGTACAGGGAGTCATCGCTGCGTCTGTACGGATCGATCCGCCATTCCGTATTCGAGGAAATGCAGCTGACTATCAGCTTGTAGAGAGACTGCGATGCACGGATCTGCGTTAACAGAGCGATGATGAATGCTATGAAGAATGTGAGACCACCCACGAGCACGACGATGTCTTCCTGCGATAGGGTGTCTCTCGGAAGTCGGTTTGTTATCTTGGCATGGTTCGCTATGAACCCGAACACGGTGAAGGTTCCACTGATGAACAGGATGATGACTGCAGTTAGGAAGATCAGATGGAGTGTGAAATCACTCGACGATACCGCCGGAATTCGACAATTACGAATCTGCACATGTCCCAGATATACAAAATACAAATACCCAAGGGACTTTGGGAATGTAAGCCAAATTCAAGTGCCATAAATTTGAGGCAAAAATAATAACAAATTTGGATTTTTGGATTAGGAACTGATACCATACCGCTGCTCATCTTGTTGTTCTGCTTGTTCTTGTTCTTGTTGGGGCTTCACAAAAGCCTAAGGCTCCATATTTCAAATCGGATCGGAATGAAATTTTGCAGGATTGTTCTTAAAGTAAAATGTGCATCGACTGACAGAGACAGATTTTTGATATGATGTCACACTTTCAAGATGGCGACCATGACATCTGTCCACTGCTTGCTGCTGCAACAGCATTTGTAGGCTGCCTCTAACCTGCCAAGCATGTCATATCATTGGCTTGCTATATGTGCCACAGTTCCTGACTGACAGAACATGTTACTCAAATGACCAATTATATACAGCAGTTATTCCACATTCTGCCTGGCCCCTCAATAGTGACATTTTGGGAACTGATAAAGAAGACCAGATCCCCTCCTGTTCTGCCCATTTAAAGTCTGCATCAAAGCAATGAAGAGTATACAGTTTTGTAAACAATGAAAAATGAAAATTAAGCGGCAACCAGCTAACCCAGGCTTATCTAGAAAATGGACACTGTTGTGTGCATCTGTTTTCATGAAGATGACAGACTGACCCAAATAAACCTTGAAAACTGGATGAGAGAGTAGATTGAGTCGAGCAGAAAATTTTATGATACACAGAAACAGAAAACTAACCCGGTAGCATTTGCGTGTGTGAATCCGGTAACGGCAGACTTCACATCTCGGTGCACTCCGGGCATTGATCGTTTCCAACCATTTCTGAAACACGACAACAAATTCACATTTCATACTGTTATTCTGTCAACTAACTGAGACGGAAGACTTCAAGTCAGTACCAACCAATAACACTTAGTTACTGCATACCAAAAACACCACAAAAAACACAGTTTGAATGCACTTTTCTGCAGACATTTATACTTTACATTTTTTCCTTCTATAGCCCAAAACGTTTCCTATCCTCACCGACACCATTTCATCAAGTCAATTCAATTACAGTGAATACAAAAACACACTCGCATTTCCCGTCTGTCTGTCCGTCTGTAATGTCTAGGTACCCTGATCACATTGGTTGGAACACTTTGAAAATAATTTCACCGCCAAATAGTGTAAAGATTATTGTAATGTGGCAATTCTTGCGCAATCGTCGGCTGATTTTGCACTTACGTACAATTTTCAGGGCACTCATATATTGGGCGCATTGCGCGGTTATCTTTGCGATAGCGTGGCTTCTTGTTAATTACTGCCATCAACATAAACAAGATCATCAAGGATCATCTGTCATCACAGCTGGAAAATTACATGTTAGTAATTTCAAACGGCTACTTACATTAAGACACTGCTCATGGACGAACTTGGAAGTCCCTGAGCATCGACACGGACTGATCAAACGGTTTGACCCATCTCCCGCCGAGTCACAGATCCTACAGGCTGGCCCATTAACTGACGAATCCGTGTCAGACCTTGCATATGAAAGCACACTCGCAGCACTGGGGCATGTTTTCATAGAGGATGGTGGCTCGGTGCTTACCATCACTTGACCCCCTCTCTGCACTTCACTATACAGCTGCACTCCAGCAGTGTGATGTGATCTGTCAGTCATCCTGCCATAAGCTCTCATCCCTCCGCTGGTGTCAGGCGGGCCAACCAGGGGAGTACTTGCCGAACCATCCGCAGCAGCATCAAGTGGCTCGGTAAAACAGCAAGGCATTGACGAAGTTGTAGGATCAGTCGAGTGAAGGCACCCAGAAACACAATGTGGCTGAACTGGTATGGCATTTCCAAGCACTGACGGCAACAATTCAGACCAATCTGCTGGTCTCTGCATGATGGCAACTGCAAATGCTTCGGCCGACAAAGACTAGATGACTAGTAACCAGCAGCAGAAATGTGGTACAATACGCCAACCCAGAGGCAGCAGATAGTAGCTTTATGACAGTCTTCAGAAATGAAACTACTATTCACACAGTACCACCATATTGAACCAAATCAGAGAATCAACACTAGAGCATAAACTTCACTCGCTGCAAACACACAAACATACAGTATCATCAACATGACTTGCTGTAGATGAAGAGAACCTTGGGACTCCACTCACTGCAGCAAAGAAGACCAATAGGCGATCTTATTGAAACGTATAAAATTCTCACAGGCAAAGAAAAGATTAATTCTAAAAAATTATTCCAGAAAGAAACAACTACCACTTTGCGGAGACACAGTTTGAAACCGTAAATTCTAGCATGAGATCGGCTGTTCCGCATACGTTGTTTCGTTGTTTACCCCACCCAAACCCCATGTTTCCACTCGGTCCCGCTAGTTCGTCGATGGGCGTGAGCC
>Ga0209681_1000187_pt1 | contig 16098 bp, 15 predicted proteins | sample WorMetLIZISLAND2_3_FD_187416 | JGI IMG/M metagenome (GOLD analysis project Ga0209681, IMG submission 187416) | Marine gutless worms symbiont microbial communities from Max Planck institute for Marine Microbiology, Germany - Olavius clavatus LIZARD... ... | reverse complement strand
CCTCCCGTCCCTCAGGTCGTTGCGGGAGCGGGCGCCGGTGCAGGTGCCCGACACCGAGGCCGAGGTCGTGGCCGAGGCGTTGCGGCTGCGAGGCAGGCGCCACGGCTACCGCAGCGTGCTGGCGATCCCGCTGACGGAGGAGCTGGAGCACCCCATGGTCCTGGTCCTTCACGCGTCGGGCCCCCGCACCTACTCGTACGACGAGGTTGAGTTGTCGAAGCCGTTCGTCGCCATCGCCGGGGCGGCGCTGCGCAACGCTGAGCTGTTTCAGTCGACCGACACCCGCCTTAAGGCGCAGACTTCCAGGTTGGAGGCGATCGTCGGCAGCGTCGAGCAGGGAATCTTGGTCGAAGACGACAGCGGCCGGCTCCTGTTCGCCAACCCGACCATGCGAGGCCTTCTGCCCTCGCCCGGGCGTTACGAGGAGGGGATGAGCGCCGCGGCCTTCATCGGCGCCGTCGTCAGCAGGGCGGCGTCGCCCCAAGCGGTGCGGGCCGAGCTTGAGCGCCTGACCGCGGGCGAAGGATGGCTTGACGTCGACCTCCGTCGCGCCGACCTCCGTCGCGTCGACCTCGGTCACGTCGATCTCCGTCGCGCCGACCCGGCCGACGACGAGGAGGCGACCACCTACCGCGTGCGCGGCTTCGCCGTCCGCGACGCCAGGGGCAACGTGATCGGGCGGGGCCAGACGTGGCGCGATGTGAGCCGGGAGCGAGAGTTGGAGCGGATGAAGGAGGGCCTCCTTGCCGCGGTCTCCCACGAGTTCAGGACCCCTTTGGCCCTCATCAAGGGTTACGCCAGCACCCTGTTGGCCGACGACGTGGACTGGAACCCGGCGGATCAGCGGGACTTCCTCCGCATGGTCGGCAGCGAGGCCGACCGCCTGGCCGACCTGGTCAAACGCATCCTCGACATGCGCCGCATCGACGCCGGCATGCTCACCCTTCAACCCATGCCGGTTGAGCTGACGACCCTCGTAGAGAGCGTCGTCGACGCTTTGCCCCAGGAGCGGCACCGCATCGAGGTGGCGCCTCTGCCGTCGGCGGTGCTTGAGGTCGACGAGGCCCGAGTGGTCACCGCGCTGCGCAACCTGGTGGAGAACGCCTGCAAGTACTCGAGCTTCAACGACCCGGTGCGGGTCTCGGCGACCCTGGACGGGGCCGACGGGGCTCTCGGGGCCTTCGAGGGCGCGGGCGGCGAGGGCCCGGTAGGCGAGGGCGGGCCCGACCCCGACCGGCGGGTGACCCTCCGCATCCGCGACCGGGGTCCCGGCATCCCCCCGCGCCTACGCGACGCGGTGTTCGAGACGTTCGTCCGCGCCGATCACGGGTTGGACGCGGCGGAGGGCGGCGTCGGCCTCGGCTTGGCGATCGCCAAGGGGTTCATTGAGGCACACGGCGGCCGCATCTGGATCGACGAGCCTCCCGACGGCGCCCCCGGCGCGGTCTTCGCCGTGACCCTCCCGTTGGCCGAGTGGGCCTGGGCCCCGGCGCCGTTGTGACCTCGGTTCTCGTCGTCGACGACGACACGCCCATGCGGGAGTTCGTGGCCCGCAACCTCGGCGCCCGCGAGTTCGAGGTGGCCCAGGCCGCCACCGGCATGGAGGCGCTGGCCCAGGTGCGGTTGCTCGACCCCGACCTGGTGATCCTCGACATCATGATGCCCCACCTCGACGGGTACGAGACGTGTCGCCGGCTGCGGGCCTTCAGCGACGTCCCGGTGATCGTGCTGACGGCTATGGGCGACGAGCACGACATCGTCGCGGCTCTGGACAGCGGCGCCGACGACTGCCTGACGAAGCCGTTCGGCGTGGAGGAGTTGCTGGCCCGCATCCGGTCGGTGCTCCGGCGGGCGGGCCGCCCCGGCGCCGAGGCGGGCGAGCCGCCGGACGACATCGTCTTCCGCGAGCTTCGGGTCAGCCCCGCGGCGAGGCGGGCCTGGCTGGGGGGCGAGGAGGTGGATCTGACGCCGACCGAGTTCAGCGTCCTCCGCTTCTACGCCCAGCACCTGCGCAAGACGGTGCCCCACGACCTGGTGCTGGCCTCGGTCTGGGGCGAGGGCTACGAGTCGAGTCGCCACTATGTGCGCATCTACGTCAGCCGGCTCCGAGCCAAGATCGAGCGCGAGGGTGAGTCGCCGTACTTCGCCACCGAGCGCGGACTGGGCTATCGGCTGGGCGATTGAGCCGCCGGCGGCCCGTCGCACCAGTACCCCTCCCCCCAATCCGGTTTCCTAATGCTCTGGATTCGCCTATACCGTAGTTTGTGCATTGAGAATCGCCCCCGGCTGGCGGGGGTCAGCGTCTAGTCGCTTCGTCATTTTAGCGACAGGCCACCCGGCGGCCCCGGATTTTATGCAGCATTTACGGGTTCGCCGCAGGTTTTTAGAGACACGCGACCCGACCCTGCCGTATGGTCGCTGTGTGCGGCCCTATGGTCGCGCGTGCGGCGCCGGCGGCATGTGGAGCGGAGACGCTCCGGGCCCGCGGCCGTCGCGGTGAAGTGACCACAACTTCCACAAGGGAGGAAGCAATGAGACGAAGACGGCTATTGGCGCCGGTGCTGCTGGTCGCCATGTGCATGGTGATAGCGGCATGCGGAGGCGGTGAAGACTCGGAGTCGACGACGACCGAGGCCACCACGCCCGAGCCGACCGCGGCGCCGGAGACGACCGCTCCGCCGGAGACGACTCCTGAGACGACGGCTCCGCCGACGGACGAGATCGTCGGGACCATCAAGATCGGGGCCGCTCTCAGCGAGACCGGCAAGTTCGCGGTCGAGGGCAAGGACAGCCGGCAGGGCTACGACACTTGGAAGGAGTGGGTGAACAACGTCTACGGCGGGATCAGGCTGCCCGACGGCCGCTACGAAGCCGAGATCATCTACTACGACGACGAGTCCGACGCCGACACGGCGGCCAACTTGACGGAGCGTCTCATCTCGGAGGATGAGGTCGCCTTCATGCTCGGGCCCTACTCCAGCTCGTTGACCACCGGGGCCTCGGCCATCTCCGAGGCGGCCAACATCATCATGATCGAGGGCAACGGCGTCTCGGACGCCATGTTCGAGCGCGGCTTCAAGAACCTGTTCCTCGTCGCCACGATCGGCAGCGACTACACCAAGAGCGGCATCGAGGCCTTTGCGGCCGCCGGGGCCAAGACGGCCGTGGTCGCCTACGAGGACACCTCGTTCCCGACTTCGGTCGCCGAAGGCGCCCTAAGGCATTTGGAGGACAACGGCATCGAGGTGCTGGCCACCGAGACCTACCCCAAGGACCCGACCGACCTCACCCCGATCATCTCGCAGTTCCGCGAGCTTGAGCCGGACATCTTCATCGGAGGCGGCCACTACATCGACGCGGTCATGTTCCTCAACGCTTCCGAGGACACCGGTTTCGCCCCCAAGGGGATGATGATCACCGTCGGGCCGTCGAACCCCAAGCTCATCGACGAGGTGAAGGGGCTGGCCGACGGAGTCGTCGGGCCGACCCAGTGGGAGGCCACCATGGCGTACTCGGGCGACTGGCTCGGCAGCGCCGCCGACTACGCGGCCTACTACGAGGACCTCTGGGGCGAGCCGCCGGTTTACCAGGCCGCTTCGGCGACCGCCTCGGCCTTGGCTCTGCACATCGCCGTCGAACAGGCTGGGACCATCGAGACCGACGCCGTGCGAGAGGCCTTGCTCGGCATGAACGTCAACACCTTCTACGGCCCGATCAGCTTCGACGAGCGTGGTGTGAACACGTCGAAGCCCATGGGCGCGATTCAGGTCCAGGAAGGCGAGATCAACGTGGTGGCGCCGGACGACGCCGCCGTCGCCCAGCTCGAGTATCCCCGCTGATAGGAGCGGGCCCACCGCCGGTGGTTGCGACATGTCGGCCGACACGGCCGACCGCGACCACCGGCCGGGGCGCGGCGGGAGGCTGCGCCCCTGAGTCGGCGTCGACCGCCGCCGGGGCTCGGCCCCCGGCGGCGTCGGCGACGAGACGCTACGGCTGAGGACCTAGAGGACCTAGATGGACACATTCCTGCAAGCATTCATCAACGGCATCTCAACAGGCGGGATGCTGACGCTGATGGTCCTCGGCTTCTCCATCGTCTGGGGTGTGATGGGGGTGATCAACCTGGCCCACGGCGAGTTCATCATGGTCGGGGCCTACATGGCGTGGTACGCCTCCTCGAACTGGGGGATCGAGCCCCTCTACAGCGCCGTGCCGATCTTCCTCATCATGTGCGCGGTCGGGTTCGGGCTGCAACGGGTCTTGGTCAACCGGGTCATCGACCGCCCCCACTTGGTCTCGCTGCTGGTCATGTTCGCGGTGTCGATCGTCATCGCGAACATCGTGAAGCTGGTGTTCACGGCCGACTTCCGCCGGGTGCAGAGCGACATCCAGGCGGGATTCTGGCCCCTCGGCAGCGTGACCGTCCCCCGCAAGGGTTTTGTCGTCTTGATCGTGGCCCTGTTTGTGCTCGCCTCGCTCCAGCTCTTCCTGCATCGGACCCGGCTGGGTAAGAGCATCCGAGCGGCGGCTCAGAACCGGGAGGCGGCGCAAATCGTCGGGATCGACATCAAGTGGGTTTACGCCGTCACCTTCGCCCTCTGCATCGGGATCACCGCAGTCGCCGGCGCACTGACCGCCACGATCATCCCCGTGTTCCCCTTCATGGGCCCCCCGTGGACTCTGCGGGCCTTCGTCATCACCGCTTTGTCCGGGCTCGGCTCGGTCAAGGGGGCGTTGGGCGGCGCCATGGCCCTCGGCCTCATCGAATCCATGGTGGCCACCTACTGGCCCGGCGGGATCGGGTCCAACATGGGTGTGATATTCGCTTTCGGCCTCCTGGTCGTGGCCTTGGTGGCCCGGCCGCAGGGCCTGTTCGACGGTTTGCGTCCGGTTGACGCCACCAAGGCGTGATTGACTTGGATCGTCTCCGCGGCCGCCCGGTGCGGGCCATCGGCGCCGGCGTCGCCATCCTGCTCATCGCCTACCTGTTCGTGCTCCCCCAGCTTCCCGGGACCGAGATGAGCCAGCTCCTCACGCTGACGCTCATGTTCACCACGATCGCCGTGGGGATCAGCTGGAACCTGACCGGCGGCTTCACCGGATATGTGGACTTCGGCCACGCTGTGTGGTTCGGGATCGGCGCCTACGGCACCTCCATCCTGATGTCGCAGCAGTCCGGCCTGATCCCCCAGGAGGCGCCGCTTGTGCCGTCGATCCTCATCGGGGCCGTGTTGTCGGCCATCGTGGCCAACCTGGTCGGGCGGATGACCATGCGGCTCACCGGGCCCTACTTCTCCATCGCCATGCTGGGTTTCTTCGTCTTCATGCGCGAGGTGGTGCGGGTGGCCCGGCCGGTCACCAACGGCGGGACCGGGCTGACCCTGCCCCCTTCGCTGAACCGGCCGCTTTGGTATTACGTCGAGCTGGTCATGGTGCTGGCCCTGCTGGCCTTCTCCTGGTGGTTGCGGCGGACCAGGTTCGGCGCAGGCCTCATCGCCATTCGGGAGGACGAGATCGGGGCGGAGATGCGGGGCATCGACACCACGCGGTCGAAGGTGTTGATCTTCACCTTCTCGGCGTTCTTCACGGGCCTCTTCGGCGGAATGTGGGCCTACCAGAACACCTTCGTCGACGCCGACATCGCCTTCGTCGAGGTTCGCACCATCGACGCGGTGATGAGCACCATGTTGGGCGGGGTGGGCACCGTGCTCGGCCCGGTCCTCGGTGGGGCGGTGCTCTACTGGCTGCGTGAGATCCTGTGGGCCAGGTTCCTCGACTTCCACCTGATCGCCCAGGGCCTGCTTCTCGGCGCGATTGTGCTCTACTTGCCCCGCGGCCTCATCGGCCTGCTCCGGGCCGACTCCCCGCTGATCAGGCGTCTGAGGGGCCGCGGCGACGAGGATGAGCAGCGGTCGGCGTTCGACGACGCCGACATCCGCGAGGGCGGCCGGGTAGCGATCGACCCCGTCGCCGACCCTGTTGTCGACTCTGTTGCCGACCCCGTCTCAGATCCCGCCGTCGACCCCGGGGCGGCGCGGTGAGCCCGGTCTTGGAGGCGACCGGCGTGGTCCGTCGCTTCGGCGGCCTGACCGCGGTCGACCAGGTGGACATCCATGTTGAGCCGGGCGAGATGGTTGGGCTCATCGGCCCCAACGGGAGCGGCAAGACCACGCTTTTCAACTGCCTGAGCCGCATCCAAGACCTCAACGAGGGCCGGGTCGTCCTCAACGGGCGCGACGTCACCGATCACAAGCCGCACCAGGTGGCCCACCTGGGCCTGGCGCGCACATTCCAGCTTCTGCGGGTCTACCGGGACCTGACCGTGCGGGAGAACATGGAGCTCTCGGTCCAGTGGGGCGAAATCGGCTTCCTGCAGTCGTTCCGCCGCCCGGGGCGGGAGACGACCGAGAGGGCCGACCGGCTGATCGACTTCCTACTGCTGTCCCGGTTGCGGGATCAGCGAGCCGGCAACCTGTCGGGCGGCCAGCGCCGGCTGCTTGAGTTGGGCATGGCTCTCATGTCCGGCCCTTCGGTTGTGTTGCTCGACGAGGCTATGTCGGGGGTCAACCCGACGTTGGTCGAGGAGATCAAGGTTCGGATTCGCGAGCTGAACCGGGAGCAGAAGGTGTCTTTCCTGTTGGTTGAGCACGACATCCGGTTCATCCAGGACGTGTGCTCTCGGGTGGTGGTCCTCAACTACGGCCAGAAGCTGGCCGAGGGCACACCTTCGGACATCATGGAGAACGAAGACGTGATCGAGGCTTACTTCGGCGCCGAAGGCGACGACGGGGAGGGCGGCCGTGTTGAATTCTAGCTCCGCAGGTAGCCGGCCGTTGTTGGAGGTCAACGACATCTACGCCGGGTACGACTCGAATGAGGACATACTCCGGGGCGTCACGTTGCATGTCAACGACGGCGAGGTGGTGTGCGTGATCGGACCCAACGGGGCGGGGAAGTCGACCGTGTTCCGGGCGGTTTACGGGATGCTAAACGTGAGGCGGGGAAAGGTCCTCTGCGACGGTCGGGACATCACCAACATCCGGCCGCAGGAGGCCCTCAAGATCGCCGGCATCACGATCGTGACCCAGCTTCGGAGCGTGTTCGCCCAGATGACGGTGCACGAGAACCTTGAGTTGGGTATGTTCCTGAGCCGGGACAAGGCGCGGATCGCCCAACGGATTGAGTACGTCTACGACCTGTTCCCTCGCCTGGCTGAGAGGTCTCGTCAGTTGGCCGGGACCATGAGCGGCGGCGAGCAGCGGATGCTGGAGATTGGGCGGGCCCTCATGTGGGAGCCTCGCCTGGTGCTCATGGACGAGCCTTCGGCCGGCCTCGCCCCGATCGTGACCAAGGCCATCTTCTCCTCGATCAGCCGGCTCAACGCCGAGATCGGGTTGACCGTGTTGATGATCGAGCAGAACGCCCGGCAGGGCCTCGAGGCCAGCAACCGGGGTTACGTCATCGAGCTGGGCAAGCAGACGTATGAGGGTCGAGCCTCCGACCTGTTGGCCAACGACAACGTGCGTCGAGCCTTCCTCGGCGGCCGCTGAGGGCGAAGCGGGGCCGCTCGGGACGCGGGGCCGGGCGCCGAGCTGCGTCGGAGGCGCCGCTTGACGGCCGATGGGCGGCGGTCTACGGTGCCGGCGAGCCGTTCACGAAGGAGGTAGAGATGGCTAGCAAGAAGATCCTCATGGTTACCGGCGACTTCACCGAGGACTACGAGACGATGGTCCCGTTCCAAGCGTTGACCATGGTTGGGCATCAGGTGGACGCTGTTTGCCCCGAGAAGAAGGCCGGTGACACCGTTCGCACGGCTGTCCACGACTTCGAGGGCGATCAGACTTACACCGAGAAGCCGGGCCACAATTTCGCCCTTAACGCCGACTTCGACGCCGTGGTCGCCGCGGATTACGACGCTCTGGTGATACCCGGGGGACGGGCGCCCGAGTATATCCGTTTGAATCAGAAGGTGCTTGACATTGTGCGCCATTTCGCCGACGCCGACAAGCCTATCGCGGCCATCTGCCACGGCGCTCAAGTGTTGAGCGCGGCGGGGGTTCTCGACAACCGCTCCTGTTCGGCCTACCCGGCGGTGGGTCCCGACGTGACCCGCGCCGGCGGCACATTCGTCGATATCCCCGTTGACAAGGCTCATGTGGACGGCAATCTGGTGACGGCGCCCGCCTGGCCGGCGCACCCCGAGTGGCTGGCCAAGTTCTTGGCGGTGTTGGGCACTCAGATCACCCCATAACCGGAGCGTCCGGCTAGCAGCCCGTCACAGGTCCAGCCCTCCCCCCATCTGGTTTCCTAATGCTCTGGATTCGGTATACCGTAGTTTGTGCATTGAGAATCGTTCCCGGCGCCGAGGCCGTTGGCGATCCGGTGGCGTGCCCTGCGAGCGGGCAGCATTAGGAGACGGAGATCATGGCGGTTGTTGTCAGCTTTTTGTCCGACTTCGGGTACAAGGACGAGTTCGTGGGCGTCGTCCACGGCGTGATCGCCTCGTTGGCGCCCGAGGCAAAGGTGATCGACGTCGGGCACGGGACGCCGCGGGGCGACGTGCGGTCCGCCGCCCTCGCCTTGACCCGCGCCATCCAGTACCTGCCGGAGGGCGTCTGCTTGGCGGTTGTCGACCCCGGCGTCGGCACGGATCGGAAGGCGATCGCGGCCGAGACCGCATGGGGATTCCTCGTCGGCCCCGACAACGGTCTGCTCTCCCCGGCGACGGCGATGGTCGGGGGTGCCTCGCGCATCGTCTCCATCGAGGAGCAGAAGGCCAAGATCCCCTCGCCGGGGGAGACCTTCCACGGCAGGGACGTCTTCGCCCCGGCCGCCGCCCTGCTGGCCGGGGGCGGAAGCCTCTCCGACTTGGGCCCGACGATGGCGCCCGAGGACGTCACACCTCTCATCCTTCCCTTGGCCGAGGCCGACGGCGTCGCCGTGAAGGGGGAGGCGTGGTGGGTGGACCGCTTCGGGAACGTCCAGACCAATATCACGCCCGACGATCTCGCCGGCCTCGGACTCGCCCCCGGCATGTCGGCGTCGGTGACGATCAGGGGCGAAACGCTGGACGTCAAGTGGGTGACGTCCTACGCGGGCGCCGCCGTCGGCGAGACGCTCATGCACATCGACTCCGCCGGGATGATGGCCCTGGCCGTGAGAGGGGGAGACGCCGCCGCCGTCCACAACCTGACCGACGGCGCCGCGATCACTGTTGGCTCGTCGCTGAAGTAGCCATACAGCCGGGGGTTGCCCGGCCGATGCGTGTGCAGTTTCGCAGCTCTCATCGGTGCTACTGCACACGCTGGGCGATGCGTGTGCAGTTTCGCGGCTCTCATCGGTACTACTGCACACGCTCAGCGATGCGTGTGCGACGGTGCAGCCCCGTCGGGCGACGCATCGCCGTCCTAGCTGACTCGCCATTTTGGCGACGGCCCACTATGGCGCGATCATCATGACTGGGAGAAGAGAGCCCAAAGCTGAGCGACGCCCGCCACCGCGATGACGGCGAGCAGGATCAGGATGATGACGGCGGTTGCGGGTCGCACGAGGCTTGATGGTACGTCTCCGCACGAGTTGGGCGCCGCGGCGCGGCGATCGCTTCGCTGCCGGGCCCGGGTAAGCCGAGACCCCCTCGAAAGGGGGCCCCGGCCACGAGGAGGTAGGGACTCCGACACCGTGGGGCGGGCTGGGAGGCTGTCCGCTCACTCTCCCCGGCCGTTGCGCCGAGGGGTGAAGGGAGTGGAAGCCCCTGCTTCCTCCTTACCGACTGTTCATCGGCCGCCGGCGGGGGCTTCTTGAGCGATTCCTCCGATTCTCAATGCACAAACTACGGTATACCGAATCCAGAGCATTAGGAAACCGGTTTGGGGGATTGGGAAACGGGTTTGGGATAAGGCAAGGCCCCCTCGAGAGGGGGCCTCAGCCTTGAGGAGGAGGGACTCCGACACCGTGGGGCGGGCTGGGAGGCTGTCCGCTCACTCTCCCCGGCCGTTGCGCCGAGGGGTGAAGGGAGTGGAAGCCCCTTCTTCCTCCTTACCGACTGTTCATCGGCCGCCGGCGGGGGCTCCTTGAGCGATTTTCCCCTCCGCTTCCTGACTCGCCCGGGTTGCCCCCTCTGCGACGCCGCCCGACCGCTCGCCGACTGGGCGGCGGCCAAGGAGAAGACGGCACTGGTCGAGGTCGACATTGAGGCCGACGACCACCTCCTCGGCCTCTACGGGCTTCGCATCCCCGTGCTCCTGGGGCCCGGCGACGAGGTGATCGCCGAAGGTGTGATCGACGACCGCCGCGCCCTGAGGAAGCGCATTCGAGCGGCGCGGCCAGGCCCGTCGCCAAAATAACGAAGCGGATCAGCGCGGCTCGGAGCTGGCAGGGCCGATTCTCAGTGCACAAACTGCATATGGGCGAATCCAGAGCATTAGCCGGGTTATGGGTTAGTGGGCGGCTTCGTCTTCGGGGGCGGCGTCGTCCGCGTCGGCCTCGGTCTCGGCTAGGCCGCAGTCGGCGAGGGTCTCGTCTTGGTCGGCCGCGCCGAAGCGGACTCGCTCGAACGCCACAACCGCGGAGAGCTGTTCCTCGGTGAGGCTCCCTCCGAACGGCGGCATGCCGACGCCGACCGCCTTGTTGGTGTCGCCGTAGACGGGGTCGGGCCAACCGGTGGAGCCGAGGCTGACCCACTGCTTGTGGTCGGCGCAGGCCCCGAAGGTGGTCATCACCCCCTTCATGGCGGGGAACGAGCCCACTCCCTCGCCGGCGGGGCCGTGGCAGCTCGCGCACTGGGCGCTGTAGAGGTCGGCGCCCACGGCGATGGGGTCGGTCTCGCCGCCTGCAGCCTGACGGCCGGTGAAGGCGGCGCCGTCGCAGTTCACGATGTCGCCCGTCACCACGTCGGTCTGAAGCTCGTTCGCCTCGCCGCACTCGCCGGTCGAGGCGCCGCCCACGGCGTACAAGGCGAACATCGGGACGACGAGGATCACCGCCGTCAGCCACTTGGGGATTACGAAGTTGGTGCGCTCCCTGATCCCGGCGGACGGGATGGTCACCACCTCGGGGAATCGCACCGCCTCGGCGGGCGTCACCTCGTCGGGGATTGGCGCCGGGGCGGCGATCTGTGGCTCGGCCGGGGCGGCCGCAACCTCGGGCGAAGCCGCCGCCGTCGGCTCGGGGCCGGCAGCTTGCTGGGGCGGCGCAGCTTCGGAAACAGGGGCCGGCTCGACCGCCCCCGCCTCGGCGGGCGCCGCAGCCCCCGCCTCGGCGGGCGCCGCTTCGCCTCCGGCCCAGGCGGCGAGGATGTCGTCGACGGCGCCTCCCGTCTCCGCGGCCCTGGCCTCGGCGGAGCGCCGCACCAGGTCTTCGGGGAGGCCCATGGCGGCCGCCGCCGCGCTGAGACTCATCGTGAGGTCCTCGATTCGGCGAGATAGGCGACTACTGCGGCCATGTCGTCTGCGGCGAGCCGGAACGGGGGGTGTGCGCCGTCGTCGCCCGAGACGACGGTCTCGAGTTGGGATGTGTCGCGGCGACTGCCCACGTCGGAGAGGTCGGGGCCGAAGCGCCTGGTCCCGGTGATCTGGTTGGAGTCGTTGAGGGTCACGTCGCCGAGCCCGACATCGGCCACAACCGGCCGGACCATCTGGGTGTGACAGGCGTGACAGCCCTGGCTCTCGTAGATGTCCTGGCCGTCGAGGGCGGCGCCCGAGTAGGCGATGTCGCTGGTCCGGGCGCCCGGCTCGTCCATCGGGACGGCAGGCCCGACAAGGCCGACCACGAGGACAACAAGAAAGAGCCCGATGGCGCCGACCATGACGGTCGCCGGGTTGTCCTCGCCGCCGACGAGCGTCGGGGGTTTGTAGGGGCCTGCGGGCACGGTGACCACCTGGGGCTCGGCTTCGACCGCGGCGACCGGCGCCGCCTCGGCGGGCGCCGCCGGCGCAGGGGCGGATTCGTCGGCCGTCGGCTCAACGGAAGGCGCGGGCCCGGCGGCGGGGGCCGCGGCGGTCTCGGCGGCGACCGGCGCCGCCTCGCCTCCGGCCCAGGCGGCGAGGATGTCGTCGGCGGCGCCTCCCGTCTCCGCGGCCCTGGCCTCGGCGGACCGCCGCACCAGGTCTTCCGGGAGGCCCATTGCGGCCGCGGCGGCGCCGAGCGAACCGCTCATTCCTCCACCTCGGCCGGCTCCTCCACCTCGGCCGGCTCCTCCACCTCGGCCGGCTCGCCCACCTCGGCGGGCTCGCCCACCTCGGCGGGCTCGCCGGCAGGAGCGGTCTCGCCGGAGAAAGCGGGGCCGATCACCGCGGTCGCGTAGACGACTTGACCTGTGAACGTGAGGGCTGCGAACAGGGCGGCGATGAGCATCAGGTTGTCCACCCCCGAGCCGAGCCCGGCCGCCCAACCCTCCCCGGCGTCGACGTAGGCGACGGCGTTGGACCCGCCCACCCAGGAGTAACCCGAGACGACCCCGGCCGCCGACATGGAGACGAGCACCCCGACTGCGCCGGTCAGCGTGAGCGTGATGAAGGCCTTGGCGCGATTGACGGGGAGCCTCCGGTTGATGAGCCGGGGCATCGCGGCGAAGGCGACGCTGGCGACGAGCAGCGCGCCCACCCCGGCGAGAGCGGCGTACTCGACGGCCTCCCAGAAGGCTGTGAGCGACGTCACCGAGGCGATGGAGCGGAACCCGGCCAAGGCGGCCATGACCGCCACGCCCACCCCCAGGTAGGCGCCGACAACGCCGGCCCTCACGGCCGGCTGCTCCCGGACCTCGTCCCAGGCGCCTTCAAGCGACAGCGAGATGTTGGCGGCGTTGGCCAGGGCCCCGACGGGGAACGCCAAGCCGAGGGCGGCGCCCACCCCCGACACCCACTCGGGCGACGGTCCGAACAGCAATTGGGCATCGCCCCACCAGACCGAGGCCAGCCCGAGCGACCAGAAGCCGATGAGGGCGAGCTGACGGCTGGCCAGGGGCACGTCCAGCTCCTTGACCATCGTGTAGTAGAGAAGCCCCGTCCCCACCGTGAAGACGAACATGGTCGTGAAGCCGGCCGAGAAGAAGACGTTGTGGTACTCGACGGCGATCGAGTGGAAGTAGGGGAGTGCGCCGGAGAGGTAGGTCAGGTAGAGGAGCGGGAGCCACAACAAGCCGCCGATGAGGAACCAGATGGTCACATAGCTGCGTCTCTCAACCCGGTTGGCGACGGTCCCGACCGCCACCAGCGCCGGCGCCGCCAACAGGAACACGAGGACGGCGTCGAGCCACCAGGGGAGGCCGAACGGCTGTCGGGCGCCGCCCGCCCCGAACGCGATCGAGAACAGGCCGACGAACACCGCCGCGGTGAGGCCGACGAGCGACGAGACGGCGAGGTCGCGGCCCCACAGCCGGGCTCCGGTGAGCCTGGGGAGGGCGTAGTAGGCGCCGCCGATCAGCGAGACGGCGACGAAGCCGATCATCATCGTGAAGTCGGCCATCGGCGCCAGGCGGCCGTAGGAGATCGGGAACAGGTTGTCGAAGCGGAGCGAGAGCAAGGCGAGGAGCTGCAGCTCGCCTGCGAGGACCAGGAACCCGGCGCCCACCATGAAGTGTTGCGCCGCCGTGCGGCTCTCCTGGCGCCGCTCCTCTCGGAGGGCCCTGCTGTCGGCGGTCTGGGTGTCGGCGGTCTGGGTGTCGGCCACAGTCCTACGCGGGTTGGGACGGGCGGCAGCATAACGGCTTCCGGGCGAGGCGCCGCCGCCGTCGAGGCCGCCGTCCCGACGCACTTCCGGCGCACTCCCGGCCGCCGGCCCGACGCACTTCCGGCTGCTGCCCCAACGCCGTCCCGGGCGGCTGCCCCCGGGTCACGCCCCAGCGCCGCCCCCACGCTGTCGCGACCACCCTCCCGACCGCCGCCCCGACGCACTCCCGGCCGCCCCGCGGCCGTGGCGGCGGCCCCGGGTTCGGGCCGGGGCCTGCGGTGTGGTACAACACAGCCAACAGCACCCAACCGGGTCCCGGACCGCAACCAGAAGATGTATCGCCTCGGAGAACTCAGCGACGCTCGACGGACGTCGATCGGCCGCAGGCTCCTTACCCTCGGCCTGCTGGGCTTGGCCCTCGGCGTCGTCTGGATCCACTGGTCGAGCCTCCCGATGACCGAGCTTGTCGACGGGGTCGAGGTCCCCGTCGTCGTCGATCAGCTCAACTGGTGGCCGAGGGGGATCATGTGGAAGGGCGCCGGCTACCTGGTCGTGGGAGGCGCCGTCACCCTGCTGCTCATCGGCGCGTCGTTCCTCTGGGTGCTCAACCAGAAGATGACCTGGGCCCGAGCCACTGTGGCGTCGATCATCGCCTGGGTCGCCCTCGTCTTCTACTTCGGGATGGCGCCGTCGGAGTGGCTCAACTTCGCCCAGACCGACCTGGAGTGGGGCAACAACATCGCCTTCGCCCTCCCGACGTGGCTCATGCTGGGGAACACGGTGGAGATCAGCTACGCCGTGATCAAGGACGTCATCTCCGGCGGCTACCACATCGCCGCCCTGGCCGGGGCCGCCGCCCTCGCCGTCCAGATCCAGAAGATCAAGGAGGGGCGGCCCCCCGAGGCCGTCGCCGAGGCGCCCAAGTCGCCCTACGGCCGCCCCCTGGTGAAGGGAGGCCGGTGATGCCCCGAGGCGTCGTCGACGAGACCCCGCCGATCCGGGACGACTACCAGCTCGCCGTCGTCGAGGGCGGCTACTTCAAGGACAAGCTCCGCCCCAAGCAGTTCCTCCACATCGACCAGTCGGAGTGCATCCTGTGTGAGGGCTGCGTCGACATCTGCCCCTGGAAGTGCATCCACTACCTGTCGCTCGGCGCCATCTCCGAGGGCGTCAACGTCGAACACCCCGCCGACGACGACCGCAACCGGGGCTTCTTCCTGGTCGACGAGGACGAGTGCACCCGGTGCCAGCTCTGCATCGACCGCTGCCCCACCGGCGTCATCTCCCTCGGCAAGCTCGAGGGAGCGACGGCCTCACAGGCGACGGAGCAGGCGCCGGGCGGCGGCCCCTGGGACTTCGACAGCGGCCAGCGTGACTTCAAGAACGGCTACACCTACGGTGTGCGCTGGTAGGGCGTAGGGAGGAGAAAGTGGCCGAAGGAAGGACAAGCCTCAAAGAGCGGGTCAAGGAGGCCAACGCCAAGCTGTGGGGGTCGCAGGTGGTCAACTCGATCCTCCGGCCCGGGTCGCCCTTCAAGTCGGGCTACTCGGACAGCCCGAGGAACCGCTCCTACGTCATCATGAACAACGTGCTCTACCACCTCCACCCGGTGAAGGTGAAGCGGCACGGCGTCAAGCTCTCCTACACGCTCTGCCTCGGGGGGCTCAGCTTCTTCCTGTTCATCCTGCTGACGATCACCGGCATCTTCCTGATGTTCTACTACACGCCGACGGCCGAGCTGGCCTACCCCGACATCCAGCGGCTGTCTACCGACGTGGCGTTCGGCTCGCTGGTGAGGAACATGCACCGGTGGGGCGCCCACCTGATGGTCCTGTCCGTGTTCCTCCACATGAGCCGGGTCTTCTACCACGGCGCCTACAAGCCGCCTCGCGAGTTCAACTGGTCGGTCGGGGTGGTCCTCCTGCTCCTCACTCTGCTGCTGTCCTTCTCCGGGTACCTGCTCCCGTGGGACCAGCTCGCTCTGTGGGCGGTCACCGTCGGCACCAACATGGCCGGTTTCGTCCCCGCCATGGGCGGCCAGGTCAAGTTCGCGCTGCTGGCCGGCGTCGAGGTGAGCGCGGCGACGCTGCTGCGCTTCTACGTTCTCCACGTCCTCGCCTTCCCGTTCATCATCGTCGTCTTCATGGCCATCCACTTCTGGCGGGTCCGCAAGGACGGCGGCATCTCAGGCCCGTTGTGAGGAGCGAAGATGGCTGACATCCCCGAGAGCCTCCTGAGGAGATCGGCTGAGGCGAAGGCGAAGGCCCTCGGCGTGCCCGTGGAGCAGGTCTTGGCGGAGATGAAGGGCGAGGGCCCCCCGGTTGAGGTGGAGAAGCCGGAGGGACCCGACCCGGCGGTCGAGGACAAGGTCAAGGCCCCGGTGACCGCCTCCGGCCCCGAGGAGGCCCCCGCCCCGGCCGCGGCGGCCGGGGC
>Ga0209681_1000186_pt1 | contig 16113 bp, 14 predicted proteins | sample WorMetLIZISLAND2_3_FD_187416 | JGI IMG/M metagenome (GOLD analysis project Ga0209681, IMG submission 187416) | Marine gutless worms symbiont microbial communities from Max Planck institute for Marine Microbiology, Germany - Olavius clavatus LIZARD... ... | reverse complement strand
CACAATCCCCGGCCGGCAACCTCATGCGGCGGCTACGCGAGCGCCGCAACGAGGTCCTGCGCTTCCTCACCGACCTGCGTTCCCTTCGACAACAACCATGCCGAACGTGACCTTCGCATGCCCAAGTTCGAGCAGAAAGCCTCTGGCTGCTTCCGCTCCGATACCGGCGCCGAAGACTTTGCCATCATCCGCTCCTGCCCTTCGACCCGCCGCAAACAGTCCGACGATATGTGCAACTCGCTCGTCCTGACCTTCCAGGGCCGCCTCCCAATGTCTCAATTGGAGTAGCTGAATAGTTACGAAAAGTTCCGGAAGCAAAATTTTAAGGCCTCCGAAAGCATTCAAAGGAGAGCTAGAGCTACCAACCAACGGCGTCCTGTCGCATGACCGATCACACAATCCCCTATCGACCCGTTCCCGGTGTGCTTTTATCCGCGGCAGCGGCAGGCATCCGCTATCAGGGTCGCGACGACCTAGTACTCATGGCACTGCCTGCGGGCACGCGCTGCGCGGCGGTCTTCACCCGCAACGCCTTCTGCGCCGCCCCCGTCGTGGTGGCGAAACGCCACTTGGCGACCAGGGCGCCACGCTATCTGCTCATCAACTCGGGTAACGCCAATGCGGGCACCGGCGAACAGGGACTCGCGGACGCCGAGGCCAGTTGCGCCGCGCTCGCCGCTTTGACCGGTTGCTACCCTGAAGAGGTACTCCCCTTCTCCACCGGCGTCATCGGCGAGCCGCTGCCCCTATCGAAGCTGACGGCGGCGCTACCCACGGCGCTGGATCGAATGCGCGAGACCACTTGGCCCGAAGCCGTGCAGGCCATCATGACCACCGACACGGTACCCAAGCTGGCCAGTCGTCGCCTCACCGTGGCCGGGCGTACTGCGGTCATTACGGGTATGGCCAAGGGTGCCGGCATGATCTGCCCGGACATGGCCACCCTCCTTGTCTTCCTCGCCACCGACCTGGCGGTGGACCAAGCACTGTTGCAGCATAGCCTAAGCACAGCGATGGAGACCTCTTTCAACGCCATTACCGTGGATGGAGACACCTCCACCAACGACGCCTGCGTGCTCGCGGCCGCCGGCACCCTAGGCAACCAACCGCTACAAGACCCGGAGTCGCCAGACTTCCTGGCTTTTCGCTCCGCGCTCGAGGCCGTTTGTCGGGAGCTGGCCACCGCTATCATGCGGGATGCCGAAGGTGCGACCAAGCTGGTCAAGATCCAGGTAGAAAAGGCCCGGGACGACGCCGAGGCGCGCCGGGTGGCCGACACCATCGCCCACTCCCTACTGGTCAAGACCGCCCTATTCGCCGGCGATCCCAACTGGGGGCGGATCCTGGCCGCCGTCGGGCGTGCGGACCTGGATCAGCTCGATATCCAAGCTGTGCGCATCTGGCTCGACGATCTGCGCATCGTAAGCCACGGCAGGCGCGACCCGGACTACACCGAATCCGCAGGACAGGCGGTCCTGAAACAGGAAGAAATCACGATTCGGGTCGCCCTCGGCCGCGGCCAGGCTGCAACCGAGCTACTCACCTGTGACCTTTCCTATGAATACGTACGCATCAACGCCGAGTATCGGACTTGAGTTTCGGGCCACCGAGTACCGACGTACCATGTTCGACAGACGAGCACATTGGCAAGCTATCTACCAAAAAATCTACCCTGGATGTGAGCTGGTATCAATAAGGAACCGCGACTATCTTTGGAGCTTATTCATCGATGCGGGCTGCGCAGTGACAAGGCCATCATCGATGTCGGAGGTGGTGCGTCGCTACTGGTGGATTACCTTTGTAAAGAAGGCTTCACGAATGTATCGATGTTGGACATCTCCGGAAATGCACTGGCGAGTGCTCGAAAAATGCTGGGTGATGCGGCAACAGGTATCGAGTGGTTTGAAGCCGACATAACGGAATTCAGTCCGCCGCATCCATTCTCTCTTTGGCATGACCGGGCCGTATTTCATTTTTTAACCGATCGCTCTGATAGAACGATCGCTCCGATAGAATGAAGTACGTAAAGGCATTGAAACAGGCACTGAGACCGAATGGTCATCTGGTCATCGCAAGCTTTGCAATCGGTGGTCCCGAGAAATGCAGTGACCTGGACATAGTGCAATATGACGCACCGAAACTCATGGCCAAGCTGGGTGGTGGTTTCGAGTTGGTCAAAGAGACAAGCCAAGTGCATATCACGCCGGCCGAAAAAGAACAAAAGTTCAGGTATTTTCGTTTTATCTTCCGCACACCCGCTGAGACGGTCGCTTGATCGATCCCTGTGAGGTAACAGCTTGAATGGGCGCATCTACGTCGTCGCCGCGGCCCTGGAAGATCCGCGAGGGTGCTTTCTTATCACCAAGCGCCCGAGCCGAGCCCACCAGGGTGGACGTTGGGAGTTCCCCGGCGGCAAGCTGGAGCCCGGAGAAACCCCGGTAGCGGCCCTAGCCCGCGAGCTGAACGAAGAGCTCGGGATTCGGGTCTTGGCATCTCGCCCCCTGATTCGGGTTCGCCACGACTACGGTGACCGTCGTATCCTGCTCGATGTCCGGCGCGTAATCCGCTACGCAGGAGAACCCCTGGGCCGCGAAGGTCAGCTGCTGGCGTGGATCCATCCCCAGGCCATGGATCCGGCGGTATTCCTGGCAGCGGATGGACCCATCATCTCAGCGCTGCGGCTACCCGAGCGTTACCTGATTACCGGCGCGGACCCCCAGGCCCCCGACCGTTTCCTGGACCGTCTGGACCGCGCGCTGGCGCGGGGTATCCGCCTAGTGCAGCTACGTGCCCATAGCTTGGGCGATGAGGACTATGCTGGTCTGGTCCTGGGGGCGTTCCGGCTCTGCGCGCATTACGGCGCACGCCTGCTGCTCAACCGGGACTTGGCCTCGGTCCGGGAGCTCCCCTGTCATGGGCTACATCTGACGGCACGGCGCTTGACTCGACTCACCCACCGGCCGGGGGAGAGCCGGTATCCGGTCGGGGCCTCCTGCCACGATGCCTGCGAGCTATCCCACGCCGAGCGCTTGGGCCTGGACTATGCCCTGCTCTCTCCGGTCCGAGCAACTCGCAGCCACCCGGACGCGCGACCCCTGGGTTGGCTAGGCTTCGCCGAGCTTGCCGAAGACGCCAAGTTGCCCGTCTATGCCTTGGGTGGCCTGGGTCCCGACGACCTGGAGCAGGCCTTCGCCCACGGGGCCCAAGGTATAGCGGCGATCCGCGGACTCTGGCCGGATCATGAGTGATGCATCCCGGGACTATTACAAAGCTTCAATGGATATGGGGGTGGCTCTTCTAAAACGACGCGCAGAAACCTGGAAACAAAGGCTCAGCCGACCGTAGGGTGAGCCGTGCCCACCATTGGACTTACTCGATATTTTCTTTTTTACTGCCAATGGACGCCAATGAGCCGAAAAATATTCGGATGCGGACTATTCACTCCTTTTGCCGCTCGAAAGGAATTTGTTGCTTGGCCAGCTCGACGCACAAAGCCTTCTCGCACACGGACTCCAAAGACCCAGGACCCAAGACTTTGCCGACTTCAAATACACACCCGAGAACACGCCGAGAAGTGAGGTCATCCTTGTCGACTTTTCTTGAATAGATTTGCGTTTTTGCGGCTAGATTTTCTCCCTGCAGCGCTTAGAGGCTGTCTAGAAAGGAACACATTGAATTTAAATTATAAAATATGTGCATTTTGTGGTTTTAAGCGATGTAATCCCGGAGTTTTCTATGACTAAAGAAAAGATCCAATCGGCGGAGGAGCACAGGAAAGCGAGGGAGCGTAAGCGACGAGCGGAGAGCGACGACCCCCCGCGTAGCCGTAGGGCCGAGCCTTTCGTCGGAGTGCGGCGCGTGAGCGCCGGCGGAGACGAAAGGCTCGGCCATGCGATACGGCGTCCAGTCATTGTGGGAGTCCTGGCGCCGCGCGGAGTGCGCGCCGGGACGGACGCAGGACGAACGCGGGCCACCGAAGGTTATGGCCGTCGCCCAATTTTGTGCACCCGACATCGAACGGACCCCATTTCGGGTTTCGCGAACAATGGCGACGCTCCGGGAGACCGCCTCGCGGCGTGGACACAATGACATCAGCTTGTTTCACGATCTCGATGCCCAGCGTGTGCTCTATGCCTGCGAAGGGCGAAAAGCCCGGGGCGTGGCCCAGTTTGCCGATGCGTTCGAGGCTCATGGCGCCTGTGCCGGGAACAGCTGCGCGGTCTGTATGGATATGTCGGCAAGCTACCAGGCTGGCGTGTGTGAGCATCTGCCCTGGACGGCGATCACCTTCGATGAGTTTCACGTCATTCAGCTCGTCAACAGGGCGGTTAACGCAGTGCGTCGCCAAAAAGTCAAAAGGCCCTGGAGCGGCGGCGTGCACGCTATATCTGGCTCAAGGACAAGCCGGCATGGAGTAATCGGCAAATAGCCCAATTCGCGGATCTCAAGAGCCGAAACCTCAAGACACACCGTGGCTTCCGGTTCCAGGAGACGTTACGCGAGCTCTTCCACAGCGCTCAGAGCGCGGCGCAGGCCGAGCCGCTCCCCGACAGATGGTACAGCTGGGCGCGCCGTTGCCGCCCGGAGCCGATTAAAGCGGTGGCCAAGACGCTTAAGAAGCACTGGCCAGGCCTCCTCAATGCGTTCGATTCCAGGCTCACCAACGGCCGTGTCGAGGCGGTCAATTTGCTCATCCAGGCCCCCAAAGTCAGGGCCCGCGGCTACGGGACCACCAAGCACCTGATTACCATCCTCTACCTTGTGGCGGGTAAGTTGACCCACCTGCCGACTTCTCCGTTCGTCGTCAAGTCGGAGCTTCCCCTCACGACTTGAGTCAGGCCGCTATGGCCTGCTACTCACACCAAGCGCAAGAGAGCCAAAAAATCTGGGGCGATCGTGCCTATTCCAGTGCGGACCTATCTAACTGGGTCTTGACCCAATTCGAGTGTCAGCTCGAAGTTGTTAGAAAGAAAAAAGGACAGCGAGGTTTCCACGTTTTACCTCGCCGCTGGGTGATCGAGAGAACATTCGCTTGGCTGAGTCGATGGCGTCTTGAGTAACAATTATGAACGGAAAGCAACTTCGAGCGAAACACAGGTTTATTTCGCATTCAGTCGTTTACTTCTCCGGCAAATCTGTAATCATCAGACATCCTATAAAATGGCTGTTCGTTGAGTTTTCATTATTAATGAATGTTTAGACAGCCTCTTACTCGATATTTTCCGGTGGACACAGTACAGCCAATGAATCCCCCACCGGTGCGGTCAACATAGCCACGGAGCTTTTTGAATCCACGAAGCGGCATGGATCGCTAGGTCTCAGCGCGAGTTGGCCTGATATAGACGGTACGCAAACTCCACAAGATGTCTGAAAAACCGGCCTCGATTCTCGGATTTTTGACGCCCGGTGTCGTTTCAAAAGAGCCGCACCCAATGGATATTACAAATTCATAGCTTTTGCGTAACTGGTGCCAGACAGAAAACCCATCATTGGGTCGGAATTTGACCGAGAAGCTCACCAGAGCAGCGGCCTATTTCATCGAATTCTTATGGCTGTCGTCATAGCTGGGTATCGAATGAGAACAAATCGCCTTGGCTACGGATTTCAGGCGGACCGATCCCCTGGACCGACTCGGCGGTAGTGGGAGAGCCGAGCTCAGGCGGCTTCTTTGTAGGGACCTCATTTTCGCGGCTCGCGTTCGCGCGCCGGCTGGTAGGGTATTGCGCCGAGACGTTGAATGTTGCGTGCCACCACAGCCAGGGCGACATAACGCTGGAATCTGTGGAGGCCATGATCCGGGCAACGGTCAAGGCTAGGCACTTCCAATGCATGGATGGCCGATTCCACCGCCGAATGACGACGCCGCAGACGGATAAACTCGGGATCACCTTCGCGGGTTTGATCGGCCGCGGAACGTTTGCCCTTTTTCGGCCGGACGACTCGATACCACGGGGAATTCGGGGTAGGTCGCAACCGCCCTGGGTAGCCTGGGCAATATCTATCGAATCCGCGACGATTGGGATCGGGCGAGACCCTATATAGGCAAGGGCAGGCTATCGACCAGGAGCTGGGGCACCAAGGTGGCCTAACCGATAGCTACGTCACCTGTTTCAAGGTACCCCAACGTTATCACGGTACAAGCGAGAAGGCCTCTACCGCCGCGTCCAGGGTGGCGGTGATGTCTCTATCGCTATGGACCGCGGAGAGGAAGTCGGTCTCGAAGGCGGAGGGGGCTAGGTAGATGCTCCGATCCAGCATGGAGTGGAAGAAGGCGCGGAATTGTTCCTGGTTGCAGGCGGTGGCGCCGGCGAAGTCGGTTACCGGCCCGGCATCGGTGAAGAAGAGGCTGAACATGGACCCGACCCGGTTGGCGGTCAGCGGTACCCCGGCGGTGGCGGCGGCCTCCGTAAGCCCGGTGACCAAGCGCTCGGCATCGGTCTCCAGTGCTCGGTAGAAGCCCGGCTCGGAGACTATCTCCAGGGTTGCGAGACCGGCGGCCATGGCTACCGGATTGCCGGAGAGGGTGCCGGCCTGATAGACGGGGCCCAGGGGTGCGATCCACTCCATGATGTCCCGTCGGCCACCGAAGGCTCCCACCGGCAGGCCACCACCGATGATCTTGCCCAGAGTGGTGAGGTCCGGTGTCACTCCGTATCGGGCCTGGGCCCCGCCCAGTGCAACCCGGAATCCGGTCATGACCTCGTCGAAAATGAGTAGCCCACCGTATTGGTCGCACAGGGCACGCAGTCCTTGTAAAAACCCCTGTGCGGGGGGGATGCAGCCCATGTTGCCGGCCACGGGCTCGACGATGACGGCGGCGATCCGATCTCCGATGCGGGCAAAGGTATCCCGGACTTGGTCCAGGTCGTTGTAGCTCAAGGTTACCGTCAGCTCGGCCAGGGCCGCTGGCACACCAGGGGAGCTAGGCTGCCCTAAGGTCAGGGCGCCGGAGCCCGCCGCGACCAGCAGGGAATCGGAGTGGCCATGGTAGCAGCCCTCGAACTTGACCAGTATGTCCCGACCCGTGTAGCCCCGGGCTAGCCGGATGGCGCTCATGGTGGCCTCGGTACCGGAATTGACCATGCGCACTAGGTCCAGGGAGGGCACCAGCTCGCAGAGTTGGTCCGCCATTCGGATTTCCAGCTCCGTGGGGGCGCCGAAGGAAAAGCCCAGGCCTGCCTGCTTGGTGACCGCGGCAACGACCGAGTAGAAATCGTGGCCCAGGATCAGTGGACCCCAGGAGCCCACATAGTCCAGGTAGCGTTTGCCGTCCACATCGAACAGATAGGGACCTGCAGCGCGTTCGAAGAAGATGGGGATCCCGCCGACGCCGTGGAAGGCCCGGACCGGCGAGTTGACGCCGCCGGGGATACGGTATTGGGCAGTCGCGAATAGCTCAAGGGATCGAGTCATGGTCATAGGCTCGGTGGTGAGAGGATGCTTCGAAAGGTTCGGGAAAGAGCGCCGCGAAAGTGGTAGCGGCGGCGCGAATGTCAGAGTGGCCGAAGACGGCCTCGACGACGGCCACCAGGTCCGCGCCGGTGGCGATAGGTCGGTGTGCATTCTCGGGGGTAATACCGCCGATGGCAACCAGGGGTATCCCGAGCAGCTGGCGTGCCCGACGCAGCAGATCCAGGGTTGCCGGGACGGCCAGGGGCTTGGTCGCGGAAGGAAAAAAGCGCCCGAAGGCAACATAGTCGGCGCCGATGGCCTGGGCCTCCAGCGCCCGTTGGAGTCGATCGTAGCAGGAGATGCCGATGATGGCTTGCGGCCCCAGTCGTCTCCTGGCCTCCCGCGGGTCGGGGTCGTCTCGGCCTAGATGCACGCCGGCGGCACCGATCCGGGCCGCTAGGTCCGGGTCGTCGTTGATGATGAGCGGGACGCCGGCGGTACGACAGACCGCGAGCAGGGAGCGGGCCGTGCGCAGCCGCTCGGTGGAAGTGCCGGTCTTGCTCCGGTACTGAACCAGCCGCGCTCCGCCAGCGATGGCCTGTGCTACCTGCTCCGCCAGGGGTGGCGATGCCCGCGGGACCTCGGGGGTGATGACATAGAGTCCGCCGAGTCGGCTCATGGTGCTTGGGGTCCCGGAGTATCCAGGGCGAAGAGTCGGTTCGGGGTGAGCTGGCCGCGGCCGGTACGCCAAGCATGGTTCAGGCTCTCCCAGGTATAGGACTGGGCCTCGGCCACAGCGTCCTCCGGGTCCAGCCCGCGGACCAAGTGGGCCGCGATGGCGCTGGCCAGAGTGCAGCCGGAGCCATGGTAGATGCCGGCCAAGCGTGGCCAGGACCACTCCCGGCGGCTGCCGTCGCGACCGTAGAGACGGTTGATGACCGCGGTATCCGGGGCATGGGTGCCAGTAATCAGCACCCAGGGGCAACCGGTCCGGAGCAGTCGGCGGGCACACTGGTCCGGCTCCCGGCCGCCGCTCAGGAGCCGGGCCTCCGGGAGGTTTGGTGTTGTCAGGGTGCAAAGCCCCAGCAGGTGATCACGCATCCGATCGATGAGGGCGGTGTCGGCGACCGGCTGTCCGGTACCGGAGGCGAGCACTGGGTCCAGCACGACCGGAAGCTGCGGATGCTCGGCGATGAGATCGCCCAAAATGCGGGTCACCGGCAAGCTGCCGAGCAGCCCCAGCTTGAGCGCGCCGACCTGGCTATCGGTGAGCAGCAGGCGGCATTGCTCCGCGACCGCCTTGTCCGGCTGCGGCCGCAGCCGGACAAGGCCGCGGGTATCCTGATCGGTGAGGCTGCTGATGACGCTGCAGGCATGGACACCGGCCGCCCGAGCGGCCTCGGCGTCGGCCTGGATACCGGCACCGCCGCTGGGGTCGTGTCCGCCGACACAGAGCAGGACGGGTCGGAGCCTGTCGGATGTTACCTTATTCGCCACGACCGGTGTGGATCGAGCCCCTTTCCCTCGGATGGCATTTTTCAAGGTTCCCTCAAGATACCCGAAAGAACACGGCGACCACCAACATCAGGGTCTCGCTCAGCTCCACCAAGGCACCGGCGGTATCGCCGCTGAACCCACCCAAGCGGGCCAGCAGGGACCGCCGTAGCCACAGGAACAGCAGGCCTGCGGCCGCGACCGGACCCAGCCCTTGCGCCCCCAGGAACATCACCGATGCGAGCAGGGCAACGGCCAGCCAGGTCCAGGCCCAGGTGCGTGGCATATGGGTCCTGAGCTCGGCCCCCAGGCCCGTGGGACGGGCACAGGGCGTCGTCAGCACTAGGAGCAACAGCTGGGCCCGCGCCAGGACGGGTATCCAGAAGATCAGACCTAGAGTCGCACCCGCGGCCAGCAGTGCGGAGAGCGCTGTCCATTTGCACAGCAGTACCAGCACCAGGGCCATGACACCGAAGGGCCCCGACCTCGGGTCCTGCATGATCTCCAGGATGCGGTCCCGGCTTCCTAGGCCCCCCATCCAGGCATCCGCGGTATCCGCCAGCCCATCCAGGTGTAGCCCGCCGGTAAGCCACACCCAGGCCAGGAGCACCAGGGCGGCGGCCAAGCCCGAAGCGGGGGCTCCGGCAACCATCGCCAACTGGGACAGGCCCCAGATTATGGCCCCGATACCGAGACCGACCAGCGGGAAAAAGAGGGCGGCGCGACCCAGGTCCAGGCTCGACGCGGTCCCTGGGTCCGGCAGCGGCAGCCGGGTGAGAAAGCGAACGGCGATCAGGAAGGGGCGCCACATGGGGCCACCCCGCCATGGGACATCAGGCTTGGATGACCCTCCCCGACCGGCACCCGCAGTCGGGTGCGACAGGTCGGCGGCACCTCGATTCGCAGCAAGGCCTCTGCGGAAATGTCCAAGACTTGGCCCAGGATGACGCGAATGACGCCACCATGGGTCACCACCAGGGAGAAGGCTATCCGGCGTGCGAGTATCCGCTCCCAACCCATCAGGACACGTTCCCGCAGGGCGACGAAGGGCTCGGCACCGGGGGGCGTGAAGCCTTCGGGGTCGTCCCACAGGCGTTGCAGCTCGGTGATCGGCAGCTCGTCGGCGCGTCGATTCTCCCAGGCCCCGAATCGCCGTTCGCTCAGCTCGGGCATCAGCTCCAGGGGCAGCCCATGGCGAGCCGCCAGCTTCCGAGCGAACTCGGTACACCGTCGGGCCGGTGAGCTGAAGAGGGCATCGTAGGGTAGGCTGCACCCACTGGAACCTGGTAATTCCGCCACCGCTGCCCGCATCTGCGCCTGCCCGCGGGCACTCAGGGGGTCGTCGGAAGTACCCCGAAACCGCCCGCTCCCCACGACCGCACCGTGGCGCAGTAGGTCGACAAAACGATCTTCCATATCTGGCTTCACCTCGGTTCTCCTTGATGGGACCTCGAATTTTTCAGGGCACCTTGAAAAACTCGGTAGTGCTCGATTCGCCATGGCAGGCGTAAAACCTCCCTGGCCTGCAACAGAGGAGAACTCTTCCTTGGTATAGGATCGCATGGGACCTGATAGTTATGGCCAGCGTCAATTCGAATCTCGGTCTATTTTCCTGCTACATCCCTTACTTGTAAATATCGACCATCCGGTATTAGCTCGTCAACAGGAGAGTCTTCCGCGGCCATTCGTAATGCGGCCCATTCTTCCGCTTGCTCTCGTGTTATTTCACCCTTGACCATATCATTGAATACCTTCTTCACATCCGATAAAGATACCTTCATAACTACCAGCACCCTATAAAATTGCCATTTTTATCGGCTCTCTTACGGATTGTGTTGGGTAAAATGGAAAAGAAAACCATCCTTCCATACCAAACGTAAGAGAGCCAGAAAACATCAAGTAAGCCCAATGGTGGGTGCAACTCATCCTATGGTCGGCCGAGCCTTTGTTTCCAAGCTTCTCCGCGTCGTTTCAAAAGAGCCGCACCCAATGAAAATGGCGATACATGCAGGACACGTATCGCCATCTTCCCCTCAGCTATCCCTCTCCCGGCAGGAGAGGGATATCAGGAACACCGCAGCAAGTCGTCCCTTACAACACGGGCACGATCAGCAAGGCGACGATGTTGATGATCTTGATCAGCGGGTTGACCGCCGGACCTGCCGTGTCCTTGTAGGGGTCGCCCACGGTGTCGCCGGTGACCGCGGCCTTGTGGGCCTCGGAGCCCTTACCACCCAGGTTGCCGTCCTCGATGTACTTCTTGGCATTGTCCCAGGCACCGCCGCCGGTGGTCATGGAGATGGCGACGAAGAGCCCGGTCACGATCGTACCGATGAGCAAGCCCCCTAGGGCCTCCTTGCCGAGCAGAAAACCGACGAGGATGGGTACCAGCACGGGAAGCAAGGAGGGGATCATCATCTCCTTGATGGCATCCTTGGTCAGCATATCCACGGCCTTGGAGTAATCGGGCTTCTCGGTATGCGTCATGATGCCGGGCATCTCGCGGAACTGACGGCGCACCTCGTTGACGATGCCCCCCGCGGCGCGACCGACCGCTTCCATGGCCATGGCTCCGAATAGGAAGGGCACCAAACCGCCGATGAACAGCCCGATGATGATCATGTGGTTCTCGAGGCTGAAATTGAGCATTTCGCCGAGGGCATGGGTATAGTCGGCGAACAGGACCAAGGCGGCCAGCCCGGCGGAGCCGATAGCATAGCCCTTGGTCACGGCCTTGGTGGTATTGCCCACGGCATCCAGGGGATCGGTAATGCCACGGATCTTCTCGTCCAGCTCGGCCATCTCGGCGATACCACCAGCGTTGTCGGTGATGGGACCGAAGGCATCCAGGGCGACGATGATGCCGGTCATGGAGAGCATGGAGGTAGCGGCGATGGCGATACCGTAGAGACCCGCCAGCTCATAGGCAGCCCAAATGGCGGCGCACACGGCCAGCACGGGGGCAGCGGTGGATTTCATGGCCACGCCCAAACCGGCAATGATGTTGGTGGCATGCCCGGTTTCCGACGCCTTGGCGATGTGCTTCACCGGGGTGAAGTCGGTACCCGTGTAATATTCGGTGATGAAGACCATCAGACCGGTCAGGACTAAACCGATCACGGCCGCGCCGTAGAGGCCCCAGCTGGAGTATTCAGCGTTGCCCGCCGCCGGGTCGATCCATAGAGTCACGGGGATGAAAAGCACCAGGGCGATACCGCCAGCGACCGCCAGCCCTTTGTAGAGGGCCGACATGATCTTGGTATCACCTTCATGGGCCTTGACGAAGAAGGTGCCGATGACCGACGCGATGATGGATACGCCGCCCAGGACTAGGGGATAGATCACCGCATCTGTGCTTTTCAGCAGCAAGGAGCCTAGCAGCATGGTGGCCACCACGGTCACCGCATAGGTCTCGAACAGGTCGGCGGCCATGCCGGCGCAGTCGCCCACGTTATCGCCCACGTTATCGGCGATGACCGCCGGATTGCGGGGATCGTCTTCGGGAATACCGGCCTCGACCTTGCCCACCAAGTCCGCGCCCACGTCGGCGCCCTTGGTGAAGATGCCGCCCCCGAGTCGGGCAAAGATGGAGATCAGAGAGCCGCCGAAGCCCAGACCGACAAGCGCATGCAGGATCTCTTTCTCTCCGACGCCCATGCCACTGAGGATCACGTAGTAGCCGGCAACGCCCAGCAGACCCAAGCCTACGACCAGCAGGCCGGTGATGGCGCCACCGCGAAAGGCCACCTGTAGGGCGGCATTCAAGCCGGTATTCGCGGCCTGGGCGGTGCGCACATTGGCACGTACCGAGATATTCATCCCGATATAGCCGGCAGCACCGGAAAAGATGGCGCCGATCACGAAGCCGATGGCAGTATGGATATCCAGAACGAAAAACAAAACGACGGCCAGGATGATGCCGACGATCCCGATGGTAGTGTACTGACGATTGAGATAGGCCTCGGCGCCTTCCTGGACGGCACCGGCGATCTCGCGCATACGGTCGTTGCCGTCGGGAAGGGTCAGGATCCATTTAACGGACCAGATGCCGTATCCCAGGGCGACGACGCCACATAGGAGGGCAAAGATAGAACCAGCTGACATTTCGCTTGACTCCTCTTGATTATGTTCTCGGTTGAACGCGCTATGGGGGATTGGTGTCGCGATCGGTAACACCGGGGCTCGAGCCCCGGCTTCATGATTCGCTCAGAGCTTGAAGGCACTCAGCTTCTTGGGCACCGGAGCGTTCTCCAGGGTGACGTACTTGGGCATCCCCTTCTCGTAGGGAGGGTAGTCCTCGCCCTGGATCAATGGATACAGATACTCGCGGCACTTATCGGTAATGCCGTAGCCATCCTCGGTGATGAAGGCCTCGGGCATGAACTTCTCCACGTTGGCCACCTCCGACAGGGGCGCCTTGCCGACCTCCCACACATAGGGATCCGATGACTTGCGTACCACCGTGGGCATGATGGAGCTGTCGCCCTGAAGGGCGAATTCCACGCCAGCCTTACCCAGGGCATAGGCCTGCTCCACATCGGATTTCGAGGCCAGATGACGGGCCGCCCGTTGCAGGTAATCGGCTACCGCCCAGTGGAACTTATAGCCGGTGGCGTCCTTGACCATATTGGCAACCACCGGTGCTGCGCCGCCAAGCTGGGCGTGACCGAAGGCATCGTGGGTCCCCTGCTCGGCCAAGAAACGGCCATCCGGCCAGTGGCAGCCCTCGGACACACAGATAGTACAGTAGTTGAAGTTCTCCACCTTGGTCTTGACCGCCGCCAGGAATTTCTCCTGATCGAACTCCACCTCCGGGAACAGGGTCACGACGGGAATACCCCGATCCGCGACCAGGGCACCGGCGGCGGCGATCCAGCCGGCATGGCGTCCCATGACCTCGATAACGAAGATCTTGGTGGAAGTGGCGCACATGGAACGTACATCGAAGGAAGCCTCCAGGGCAGAGGTCGCGATGTACTTGGCAACCGAGCCGAAGCCCGGACAGTTATCCGTGATCGGCAGATCGTTATCCACCGTCTTGGGCACATGGACCGCCTGAACTGGATAACCCATGGCATCGGAAAGCTGGGAGACCTTGTAGCAGGTATCCGCGGAGTCGCCGCCGCCATTGTAGAAGAAATAGCCGATGTCATGGGCCTTGAAGACCTCGATCAGGCGTTCATACTCGCGCTTGTTGGCATCCAGGCTCTTGAGCTTGTAGCGGCACGAGCCCAAGCCGCCGGAAGGCGTGTGGCGGAGGGCCGCGATATTGGCGGCGGATTCCTTATTGGTATCGATCAAATCCTCGGTGAGCGCGCCGACGATCCCATTGCGTCCGGCATAGACATTGGCGATCTTATCTTTATGTTTGCGGGCGGTCTCGATCACCCCGCAAGCAGAGGCGTTGATCACGGCGGTGACCCCACCGGACTGAGCGTAAAAGGCATTTTTCGCGGTCATGGTTCCCCCTGTGCTGGTTTCATTCATGTACGGGTTGGACTCGATCACCGCTCGGTTATAGGCGGTAACCGAAGGACACCTTGAAAAATTCAAGGCGTCCATGCGGTGCAAGAATGCACCGCCGTTTTTCAAGCACATCGGTACTTGAAAAATGGGAGCAAAGCGAAAACCGCGTTTTCGCATCAAGACTTGAAAAATCCCAGGGGCGGAATTTTTCAAGCCCCCCGAAGAATCGGTAGGCACCCGGTCACGGACGCCGACTCCTCTCGGATTCGAGATCGCCACGCTCCTCGGCCACATGATCGGCCTGGGCCTGGAGCAGCGAGACGACACACTCGGACAGATCGTCGTATTCCTTCACCCCGGTGCCGTATTGCTGATAGCCCCGGTAGAAAAACTGACAGCGATACCTACGGTCGCCGGTCTTGAAGATCACGAAATTACAGTCCTGCTCGTCTTGCCACAAGACCACCGGGCAGCCGGTCAGCTCACGGTCCGAAGGGCTCAGCCGGATCTCGGCGTCGGCCAGCTGTAGCTGCGGGGCACGGCCGTAACGTTCCTTGAGCGTGGTTTCGAGGAGCCAGCGCTCGATATCCGAAATGTCGGGAATCTCGGCCATAACTCGATTGAACTCGATGAGATGCTGAATGCGGTGGGATGCGGCCCAGGACCGACCCTCGGTGGCAACCTCCCAGGTAGCCTGCCTGTAGGGACCATCGACAAATAGTGCCCTCAGAAGCCATCTTAAAAACTAACCAATCTATAGAGTGAGCGGTGCCCACCAAAAACTACACCTGACCGGTGGGCACAGCCCGCCCTATGGGATATTTATTTTAGAACCAAAAGGTTAGTTCTTAGATAGCCTCTGAGCACTCTTCAAGTCTCAATGCGAGAACGCGGTCTTCGCTTCGCTCCCATTCTCCAAGCACCGATGTGCTTGAAAAATGGCGGTGTGTCCTTGCGCCACACGGGCACCTTGAATGCTTCGAGGTACCTTTGCGAAGAGGTTGCGGAACTCCATTGAAGACATCCGGCTTCAATACGGGCGATACCGAACACGATCCAGCTATTAAAATAGGAAGTCTACCACGGATTGGTTACGGTATTTGGCGTCAGGGCACCTTGAATTTTTCGATTCTCTTGCGTTTGGTGTGGGTAGCGGGTCATAGCGACTTGGCTCAAGTCGTGAGGGGAAGCCCCGACTTGACGACGAACGGAGAAGTTGGCAGCTGGGTCAACTTACCCGCCACAAGGTAAAGGATGGTAATCTGGTGCCTGGTGGTCCCGTAGCCGCGGGCCCTGGCTTTGGTGGCCTGGATGAGTGAATTGACCGCCTCGACACGGCCGTTGGTGAGCCTGGAATCGAACGCATTGAGGAAGCTTGGCCAGTGATCCTTGAGTATCTTGGCCACCGCCTTGATCGGCTCCAGGTGGCAACGTCGCGTCCAGCTGTACCAGTAACTATTCAGCTACTTCAATTGGGGCATTGGGGGTTGCCCCTGGAAGGTTAGGACGAGCGAGTTGAAAATACCGTCGGACTGTTTGCGTCGGGTCGAAAGGCAGGAGCAGCGGGTGATGGCAAAGGCATCTCCGCCGGTATCGGAGCGGAAACAATCGGAGACTTTCTGTTGGAGTTTGGGCGTTCGCAGGTCGCGTTCGGCCGGGTTGTTGTCGCCGGGAACGCGCAGGTCGGTGAGGAAGCGCAGGACCTCGTTGCGGTGCTCGCGCAGTCGCCGAATGAGGTTGCCGGCCGGGGATTGTTTGATC
>Ga0209681_1000184_pt1 | contig 16158 bp, 8 predicted proteins | sample WorMetLIZISLAND2_3_FD_187416 | JGI IMG/M metagenome (GOLD analysis project Ga0209681, IMG submission 187416) | Marine gutless worms symbiont microbial communities from Max Planck institute for Marine Microbiology, Germany - Olavius clavatus LIZARD... ... | reverse complement strand
AATATTGCCCCTGTTACTTTTTATTCCGTGACAAGTTGACAGTCTGTTAGGATATTAGAAGTTAGAACATTAAAATGAGGTACTTGTCACATGTCGACGAGTACCTAACCCTCAAGTACAAGTACATGTGCAAGTACTCAGGTCACAAGTACAAGTACAAGTACAAGTACCAAGTACTACATCTCTGCTATAGACTAGTCAGTGCATCGCGCGGTAAAAATGTAACGTACCTGACAGTTCTGACACCTGTATTGGAATACACAAATTTACTTATTTATTATTGGGTGACCGAGATGTTGTCATAGTAACGCGCAGGTGCTCGTTGCGTCGAAACTCAAAAGCAATAATGGCAGACGGAGAAAATGAGTTCGATAATGAAGATAAGGTCAGCGAACACATGGCTGATGACGATGAAAAAGAACAAATTAGATCGGATGAAATAGCAGGCGACAGCGACACATCGGGAGATGACGAAGAAGTGGAAGAACGTACAGAAGAAGAAGAGGAGGAGGAGGAGGTTGCCTGTTGCAATTGCTCGTGATTCTATATTTTGTCGTGCAAACATTGCTTAAATCATTTACGTGATCCAGTGATGTTAGTCCTTGTCCTTGTCCTGGTCCTTGAGGAAAAGTCCTGGTCCTGGTCCTTGTCTTTGTGACTCAAGTCCTTGTTAACATCACTGACGTGATCGACGCTTTGATTTGTATTGTTAATACTTTCACTTTCAAAGACTAATGTGAACAATATGTGTGTAACTGCATGCAGTTTTTAATCGGTAGTTCCAGCTTAGAGCTGTTTTTCTCTAGTTTAGTTATTTTTCTCATACTACCCTGTCTGTCCAGTCTGTTCTTATGGGCTTCTGCCTGATTCAAATAAATGATTGATTGATTGATTGATTGAATACTGTGCCAAATACGCGTTGCTTAAGTTGCAAGTTAGCGTTACCGTTTCCTATATAGTGGACCAAAAACGATACTCATTACCGCGCATTTACACATAGGCCTAAATAATTTTTGAAGTATTCCAAAAATAATCTCACGGCCGAATAGCTTAAGGTGTGTGCTCACATTGCTTGGGCTGACCCCAACATGGGGATCTGGTGCAATGGGAACACCCCCAAAAATAGGATGGAATAGGGGTGGGGTCATGAGCACCAAAAATCTGCAAGCTAGCTATGAATAGATACTACATGTTGTGAACTTGTGACCCTGTGGTTGTGACTTGTGCGACTGTGAGTCATGGACAAAGGTCACAGAGTAGAGATGGGTGGATAATATCGGTATCGTCGATAATGTGGCTTTTATCAGTCGTGTGCCATGATTTTCGGCTATCGCGGTGATTTTGCATCACGGCCGTGAAAATCAGCATACTTTGTGTAATTTTACTCTGAATTCATTTTTGGCTTAGATCACTGTGATCTTAACTACCAGTTTTGGTTTTCTACTTTCACTTAACACTTTTGTTCATTAACACGTTAAAACATTACAATAACAATGATGATAAGCAACAAAGTGTACTCTGTGAGTTTATTATTTTAGCTTTATTATGTTTATTGTTTTGTCAAATGTCATAATTTTTGGCATTACCGTATAGGAAGTTTGCAACTGGAGGATATGTAGTTAGCCCAATTAAGACGGTTTATGTAGCTACACTACCTTATAAAATCTTGGATACCAGAGTTATTCACGTTCACCTTTTTCTGCTCCAAAAAAGTTTCTTTGGTAATAATTGTGTCAGTTTTTGATGATTATTACTTATTTACAAGTAATGGGTAGGCGGTAGGCCTAGATCTCATCAGGAGATTATTTCTGTGGTAGCAGGTGATGGCTTTGACATAAATGTAGCTTTCAGTTAATATGCACTGATGGTGACAAGGACTGGAGTTTCATGGCCAAGGCCAAGGCCACAGCATGGAGTCCCAAGGTTAAGGCCAAGGACTTGAGCCTCAAGGCCAACTAAAGCTGTCTAAACACAGCTTAGATCTGACCGTAAGATTTGAAAATATATTGGGCTGAAGGCCAATTCCAAAAGACTTTGCTTCAAGATCAAGGCAGGCCAGGAGTCTCAAAGCCAAGGCCAAAGGTCTCAATGTCAAGACCAAGGCTAAAGACCTTAAAACTGTCCTTGGACTCCTTGATGCCAGGGACTAACAGCACAGCAATGATGCTGACCCTGAGTTTCCAGACGAAAAAGTCCATACACTTTCACGATCATCTTTGACATAATCCACTGGAAGAATTGAGGAACTGTTCATTTCCTATGAAAAATTTGCTTTATACTGTAAATTGCTTGCTTTCCTAATGTGGCAGGTTCATTCTGTGAAGGGGAAAGTTCATTCTCTAAGTTGGCCTAATCAATGGTGAAAAGTGAGCTCACAGTGACCCCAAATTGGTCAAATGCTTTGAGTATGAAAATCACCAGTTGGAGTGTAAGGGTTGGGTGCCCCAAAGATCAAGTACCTTAGAGACCTCGAGTTGTCTTAATTTGGCCTGAATTTGTGCCAGATCATATTACTCTGAATTCATTTTTGGCTTAGATCACTGTGATCTTAACTACCAGTTTTGGTTTTCTACTTTCACTTAACACTTTTGTTCATTAACATGTTAAAACATTACAATAACAATGATGATAAGCAACAAAGTGTACTCTGTGAGTTAAATATTTTAGCTTTATTATGTTTATTGTTTTTCTGTTATATTACTGTAACTAACTGCAAATACAATGGCTAAATGCTGTCTTGCAGAAGGATCCTGATGTAGCAGTAACAATGGAAACAATGGCTGAATGTTTATCACTGTTGTGTAAGACTGGAGATGGACTGAAACATGCTTATGTTCGCTTCGATGCTCCAGATCAGTACGTGTTGTGTTATCCTGCCATGTAATAGAAGTACAAACAAAATACCACCACACATGACATTTGAGTTTAAATACTGTAAATTATTGCAAATCTTATGTAGGCTAGTAGATATGACATGAACACAATCCCACAGCAAAATTCTATAGTTTAATAATGGTCTGTACATATTTTAGTGCAATCTTCAAGTCCACCGTGCTTATTAAAAGTTTGACAATATATTCTATGAGCTTTGTTACTTTTTGCCTTTAACTCAACAAGATGAAAATGTACCTGTGTCTCTGCAGTGGACAAACTGAGTCACCAGATGTTGATTTGCATGTAAATGGGACGCCACAGCCGACCAATCAGTGATCCCTACATCCCTATTTTTATAATATAGACAGTTATAACACTTTAGATATAAAAAAAATAATAAACATGCTGTGGCTCTAGTACAGTACAGTACTTGGCCACAGTAGAATTACATAAGATAGGCAAATGATCACTATTTTATGATCCAGTTTTACAGCCCACTAGGTTCACATGTGTCTTATATTGAAACTGTGGCAATGCTTGCATGCTGCACACAAAAGCCAACCAACATCATGTAGTTCTGCAGGCTATCTAGACAAAAGCTAGTTGAAGTCAGCTTTGTCATTCTGCAACAAACTTCAAAATTAATGTTGCTTTTTATGTTGCTCCCTGTACTTTACCAAAATTGGTATTTTGAATTTTGTGAACACAACTCATTTTTCTTGTACATTTTGTACAGAATAATACACTCTATTTATACTGTGTTTAGTGTTTGTACAGAATACACACAGTTTGTTGCAAGTAAATTTGAATTTGGTAGGCATAACTTGTGCCGCACCATTCTGCATAGTTAGTGCTGTTTGAAAGTTAAATCTTGTGTTGTTTTGTTACAGCAGTCATTCTTTGAATTGTTTGCTGCAGTGAACTAACGGATATATCGTTACTGGCATCATACATTCATTTACGTTACGTAGACCTGACAGGAAATTACTTGCGCGACGTCTCCGCCTTGAATTATTTGTCACATCTTCTCTCCGTTCAACTCAGTGACAACAAGCTGACGACCGCTGATGTACCAACCAACCTGCCATATTTGCAGACAGTCAGCTTTGAGGGCAACAGGATTCAGAGCCTTGCTGGCATCTCACATCCCGTTCTTGAGAGACTGTCTCTAAATTGTAAGATTGCAATTCTGTATGTGTGTATCTTAAACTACTTATTGTCAGTAGTTTTATTCTCGCATTTTCATTAGCATATTGGGTTTATCAACACACCTGTCGGTTGTTTAACTTCTACTGTCACATAGTTGGCATGTTAATAGTTAACACAACACTTTGAATGAATGGTGTCAGCAACCAGAGGCAACTTATTTGCTTTAAACATTACAAATAAGAGACTTTTGCTGTAAAATACTGTACATTACAAATACAATTTATGAAGCAATATAATTCCTCAGATTTCACAAAGTCCAACACCTTTAAAGGCAGATTTTGTGCATTAACTCAATAGCAAATTGTAGTTTTAATAATGACAGCAGTGACTTGTTCATAGCGCCTCTGAGGACTCTGTCTGACTGGTGCTATAAAAATCTGTGCATTCATTTATTCGTTCATTCATTTTCTATATTCTGTTACAGATAATCAGATAACACAAGTGTCCGAGCTAGAAGCAGACAAACTGTGTCGTTTGCATACACTGGAGCTGAGAGGCAACAGGCTGACATCAGTTTCTGGGCTTTGCTTACCCAGTCTCAAGAATCTTTATCTGGTCAGTCCACCACTGAACTTTTCTAATGCCTTGCTATAACCTACGTCTCATCATGACTGTGATGTGATTGAACAATGAACTTTCAACATTGTATACCACTACAGGCTATATAGCTAAATCTGTGTTTTATTGGCATTAATTAAAGATAACAAAACTAGGTGAAACAATGAAACAAAAGGAGGGACATACTGCAAATATATAGAGATGTGTAAATTAGCAGTTACACATCAGTTTTCAGTTATTAACAAAGTTTTCTTTTAAAACGTGGAATAACGGCAGGCAATTCTCGTTAATTTTTTTTAAAATCCTCAGTGTTTTGACACTGTTGGTTGGGTGAGACTGATAGAGAGGAAGGTAAAAAAATTTGCTTCAATACCCTTCAATCCCTCATTATCAAGGGCTAAGCCACGTTCACCTGGAGAATGGCCGTTAAAACGGTGTGTAGGCCTAACTCTCATTTATTTGCTGTATTATATTGTGCAGGCTGCAAATGAAATTACAAGCATTGCGGGAATAGATCGGCTCGAGAATCTGACGCTGCTCCACGTGCGTGAAAATCAAATACAAACACTTGATGGCTTTTCAGAAAAACTGAAACACCTCCAGTATATAAATCTGAGGTACAGTATGTTTCATATTTTGTTTGTGGTTGCTACGTCATTGTTGTTAGCATTAATTCACTCTAATTAGTAGGCTGTTTAGCATATGATAACCTGGTAACGTCCTTGGTCATGTCACTTCACGTTACTCTACATGTACTGAGCCTGGTTAGTACCAGGATGGGGCGACTGCTGGTGAGTGTACTATCCAAACAGTTAACCAGCCACCCAGGCCAACTCAGCCTGGCCATCCCTCCAAGGCTAGGCACAATTAGCACTGGCAGTAGCTATGTTAATGACAGCTGTGGAAGAAACGGCATTTGTTTATAACACAGTATGCCCCCGTGTCTGGGGACTGGCTCACTCCATAATAGTCGTGGCGAATATCCACGCAGGGTCACCAGTACGAGCACTCAACCCAAAGCATTTCTTCCTGTTCTAAACTTTTTGGTTTACCTCTATACATGTCTTGTTTTCATAATTAAGAGGATTGCTGGAGTCTTTGAAAGACGTCAATATATTGTGTTGAAGGGCTAATATCATTGCCGATGTGAAAGAAACCAAAAAGTTACGGCAGCTGCCAGCACTGAAAGTGCTCGTGTTATCAGGTCAGTAAGTTACTGCTCATGAAATAGCATAGGTCTACCTCTCTGTATGTTTAGTTTCACAGTACTCACTGACTAGCTAGATACCGTAGCCATTCCCTCCGCACAATGCCTGCTGTTGGTTGCCTATCAAGTCTTCTATGAGAATAGTTCCTAATTAATTAGCCATGTGTAGACCAAAGAAGCTGAAATTTTGCATTAGCATCATCGGATCTGTGTTTTGGCGGTTACATCGAAAGCTTCATAGCAAACTGTTCACACTGTAGATTGTGGTAGATGGACAAATAACTGCTAATGGAGATAAATGAATTTAAAACTAGGTTAAATGTAGTGCACAGTACTCATAGTTATCGCACTCCTGTTGGTATTAATCAAGGCAAGATTCCACATCATGCTGTAGTCACCACTTTCTGCAATAGAGTAGTTACCAATTATAATTTACACTGGTTTCTCTTTTGTCCACCAAAATTAGGAGTCAAAACCCCTGTAAAATTTTCACTCATTCCATCACAATTTTGCAGTATCATTCTGCAATGCGAAAGAATTCAACAATTACAAAAATCGCGTCAGTCACTGATAATCACTCACTACTTGTACCATATTTGATAGGGGCAGGTCTTACAAGGGATAATTATTGCTTTGCACAAAAATAAATTTGGACGTCACTGGACCATGACTAATCAATCGATCAGTCAATCAATCAGATTTTTCAACGTGGCTAAAATAGCAATAGCCATCATGAAGTCCACGGCAACATAGTTAGTAATGTCGGATTTTGGCGACGTCATTCAGTTACCTGAAGGGATTTTAACAGTTACCAAAACATCACGAATCACTGATGATACTCACTATCTGCATCACGTTCACATCGGATACTTACATTGTAGTTTTACCAGCTAGTTCGTGTTAAAATTATCTCTGTTGTTCATTAGTAGATCATACAGATGTAGTCACAAATTACAAGTTCGCTGCATAACTCACATAGCACCAATATTTACTGCTTGGTGTCGGCAGATTATTTTGGACAATTAGCTGCTACTTTAGAAGCAGTATGAGTAGCAATGTGATGTCGTCTGTTCTGGATTATCAATAGAAAATGCAGTATCTATCATCAAGAACTACCGACTTGAGGTCCTTGTGGCAGTTCAGCAGCTGGACAGGCTGGACAAGGACCCGTTCAGCAACGAAGACAGAGAACAGGCTGCAAAAATCCGTGAGGAACGCAGGGAAGAAGAACTGTTGCTGGTTAGTACTCAGCTTTATGAACCTTTGACAAAGGTAGCATGGCTCGGTGGTGTAATGGTTAGGATGTTCGACTCGCATTTGCGAGGCGAGTTCCAACTCCCAGCTGGTTGACTCTATTATGAAGCAGTATAATTTGGTAAAGTAAACCTGCCTGATGGAAAGTAACGGCAGCCTACTGCCAATTTTATGACTGTGTTCGTGTCCAGACCCCAGCACTCATAATCTAGTGAGGTACTAACTTTAAAATGCAAAGACAAACTTGTTTGTCAGTGAGCTATAGCTTGCTGGAATGTATGGCTTCATTTTTTAATTCTCAGTTGGTGTATAAGTTATAACACATCTGTTTTTCACAATCATCACAGGCTAGGAAGGGTACCAACCAAAAAATCAAAAAAGGTCTCCAGGGATAAAGCTTTGGAATTACTGAAGCAAGATTTTCTGCAGTGTGGACCAACAGTGTGAATGCGTTTTAAGTATAGTTTATAAAAACAAAAACTCATTAACAGATGCAGACATTTCTGATGAAGTGAGGCTTGTAACTGCAGGCTCAAGACGAAGCAGCAGCGAAACAAGATACAATGGAAGAAACTGCAGCTGAAAGTGGATCAACACCAGTCACTACTGAGGAATAATTCGCCGACTAATAATCACATTATTTATAAATTTATCTCGTAAGATGTTGTCTTCACTACCATATATCAACTAACGATTATTAACTGGTTTGCAGTTAACTGTATGACTGTAACTGTGGATGTATCAGCTGTGCCAAAGAACTGCATTATTTCATTTTTAGCTCTTTTTATGCCTCGCCAGTGTGTAATGTAAGTCACCCAACTTCTGTGAACTGGTAGAGATACTGAATTCCAAGTACAGTGTCACTACATTACTCTAGCCAGTACAGTTTTGTAGTAACACATTGTATGTGTGGCAGATACGATTATTTCTTTTGATAATTTCAGCACTTTAATGACTTGATGGTTGATGATCGTTGTTATCATAACTTAACTTTTTCATCCATGACTGCTCTGTTACTTGTAGTATACAGTAAGTACATAGCTGCTATAAAATGCTACTCACTTAAACACTAGATCATGCACAACTTTTGTTATTGGACCACAACAACGGTTTGTACAATTTCAGAAAGAAGTACAGTAACTTATTTATAACGTACAATCACATCTGTTATCAGTGGTTGACATAATAAAAAACACCAAACTATGTTATTTAGTATGTGCCTCCCTGAAACTACCCTTCAAGTTCATCTGAGGTGAACGAAGTAAATGCAGACTGTAACTAGCTAAGGTAAGATAAAAAAAGGTCTGCCGAATCCACAAAAACTCATCAGACATATCTTATTTCTGACTCTTCCTCACCCCTCAGTGAGACATCAGCCAAAGCTGCAAAACTGCAGAAACTGGCTACTGAGTTGCATACTGTTTATGCCAATTTCCCCATATCCAAAGTAAAGCAAACAAAACATAAAAGTAAAACAAAAGCCTCCTATTAATTAATGGTTGATCATATGGTCTATACAGATTACATGTACAAAATGCAACTTACACTAAAAGTCAACTTAGCACGTAATTGAATAAGCACTTAAACATTCCCATACACCCAGTAAAAGTCACTAGATGATCAGAACATATGTTATGCGTCTTGCATGGCTGAAGTCCACAGCACTGTTCTGATACTGGTAATATATCACTGACGTGCTTCATGACTCGCAATGCTTATATCTCGGTCATCAGAGTGACTCTGCTATACAATATTGCAACAGTCGGTCATTTCCCTTCACACACATGACAAGCAGCAGTGGACTATGAATAGTTTCATAGCCATCAGATTCCGTTCTACGTCCAAGTACCCACAGGTTTTGATGTCACAGGCCGCAACCACAAATGACAGCAACAGATCACAAGCACATAGGTAGCAACTTCAAGCTGGCTATGATCACCTTCAAATGCCACCATCCACCATCGGCAGGTGGTAGCTGTGGTCGGCAGACAATGGGACACTCATTCGTACCACACAGAAGGACTACGATCGGTCGGCGAGACTTTGATGTTGGGCCCGACGACACGGAACAGCCTCCGCATCGAACTGCAGACTTCATCCCTCTCTATCGAGACAGTTGTAAAAACACTCATCTCTTTGGCTGCTAGCGCCTCTGATGACTCCGTCTAATTTATGCCATATTCATATACATATACATATTCATTTATTCAACTCGTTCGACCTAGCTGAGTTTATAAGCCTAGCGCAGTGACGGTGGTGGCGGCTGCTGTGCTGTTAAACCATCACGTTCCATTGCTAACTGATGTCGTATGGCATCATGCTGTACTGACATCTGCATCATCAGCTGTTAACCACAACATTTATACATAGGTTACTCTCTTTAACTAACGCAGTATTAGTCTAGGGTGGCGCCAGTAATGTGAATAAATTCATGGAAATCAATGATAATATTATATGCAGCACACTCTGCAGTAGAGCAAGAAGTGAACTTAGTAAATTGGTGCAACTCTATCTCATCACTGAAGTGTTACACTGTTAGCAATATAACTAATTAATGTTGACATTTATACACACTGAAAGTTAGTTATTGCTATTTTTTGTCTATTTGTATATTATGTTTCCTTGTTTTCAGCTGTCGATTTGACAAATAAAGATGAATATAAAATGCATACAAAATCCACTTGTGAACTGTGGCAGGAAGACCCCTTTACACCTAAGTTGCTGCGTTGTTTCATATACATTTTATCACAAAATACCAACATTAGATCAGATTTTAAAAAAAATTAGTGGTAAAATAACCATAAATAAATGCTTAGCAGTCACCTCAGAGCTGTTCAGGTTAGTTATATGCTCATCTTATTGCAAAAGCCATCAAAGTAGCGGTTAGGTAGTTCTTCCATTTACAGACAGATGTTGAAGTATTTCTTACAGACCTTCTAGACTTTAAAACAACCGTCTCATGCCACTAAACTGAAGGTAAAAAAAATTTAAATAAAATCTCTACGAAAAATCTAACTTTGCAACAGCACCTTATTCAGCAACTACATAATAATCTTCTGCAACTTGAGCTATCTACTTTACGCAGCATAGACGTACGGGCCAATTTTTTCTACGGGGAGGGGCGACTGAGCCATCTTTGCCCTAAAAATTTTGACAGCACCCGAAAAAACTGCTATGCTACCTGCAAAATTGCTTTGACCGACTCACCCACTCAATATTTATCGGTAAAAATCCCGGATTTCAGGCACTTTACATCGCTGGACGGAATGAATTCTGATTTTTTTGTTTAATATATACAAAAGAATTGGTCATTTTTGGCAGCTGGCTTCTGCCCAAAAAATTTAGCATTTGCCTGAAAAATATTGGCTTTGCCCGACTCCGGGGGGCTGCAGCCTCCCTAGCCCCCTGGCTCGTACATCCATGTAATACATGGTGCTAAATTTCTTGAGCAAAGCATTAAAATGTCAGTGACGATGCAACCCTTGAACGTGATCTCACCTGCTGAGCCAGAATTGCATCGGAGTTGTACGGCGGCCGACTTAACATTTCAGCACACATGCGTTCGTAATTCTGCGCCATTGCAACCAATGGGTGTTCTTGGCCTGGTGGTACAAAGTGATGTGGCAGTGCTGCTGGCACAGCTGCTGATGCTACTGGTGATCCCGACGCTGCTGCTGCAGCGGCAGCTAAAGGATCAGCACCTGCACAAAATGATGTAATTAGCATTAATACAATATTTACTGTGTCTAAAAACAACCAACTTAGCAACATCTAATATCTTCTATAACTAAATGCCCACTAGAATGAAATTTTGCAATTTTTCACTTTTGTGAATGACTTTTTAAACGTCTTCTATGGTACACAGCATCCTAGTATGCTGACAGACCAGCCTATTCAATGCATTCATAAATTCCCACGTCACTTTAGTTACATTCCTACAGATACCACCTAAAGTCACACCGTTTCCTCTGATAACGTACATCTGGTTTGAAAAGAACTGGTTTCTGGAAAGAGCCAGTTGTGTGAGTAGATCTTTAAAAGCTTCACAGTAAGTGCTCCAACTGACGACTTTTGCCTTTAAACATTTCATTAAAAACTTTTTTGCTCACCTATGCTTGCTCAACTGGGAAAAAGAAGAAGCATTGTTTCAGTGTTTATCTAGTAAAGTATCCTTTCTTACACTGAAAGTCAAACACTGACTGCACCACTTTTTCAGTTTTTTTTCAGCAGACCTCTTTTCCGAGTTAGTCCAGGTTAGGCCGAATCCACAAGACAGAAGCTTGTCCTTTGGCTGCAGCAGGTTTTCTAGTAGCTGGATGCTTTTCCTGATTCACAACCAAGAGTGTCAAAACACTGAAGGAAAAGTAAGGAGTTCACGTTTGTTGTCTGAAATGTAATGTAAGCATTCAAGATAACTTAAAATCCTAAATGTAAACCAAACTAAAGCAACAGCGGAGTAGGCATACGGGCGAAGTGGTAAATGAGACTAGAAGCATCCATCATCCGTGCAAGTTCTTGGTCTTTCGGCGACGCCAACGCGAGCATTTGACGCTGTAAAGCCGGATCTTGAGAGTATTTTTGGAACAGCTGGTACACTGCTGCTGCATTTGCACGATTTCCGCCTGCAGCCAAAGCAGCTGCCAACTGCTGTTGCTGCTGCTGCTCTTGTTGACTTGACCGCATTGCATCTGATAATTCACCAACAACATACCAGTATTACGTTACACACTTAACAAATCACATACCGGTAAACAAATTCTACCTCACAATAACGAATAAAATACGTAAATAAGCAGCTGGTTTGTTAATTAGTAAAAAGAAAAGGTAAAAGTAGATTCACAATATGAACATCCTAACCATCCGTCGCTCGCCATATTCAGACTAAGACATTTCTTAAGACATTTCTCTTCCATTTGTCATATCCGGATCTAGTCATCTGACCTGCTATACTGCTTTCAACTGTGGACCTTGTGATAACTTTTGTTATTTAGGCCACATTAAAAAATCCCGATGATGATGACGATGATGATGAACAAGCCAGAGCTGACCACGATGTCTAGTAGTCAGGCAGCAGGTGGTATCAATCATAAACCTGGATAAGAATGTCATTATGTCCCACCAGGTTTTATTTCCACGTCACCGTGCATGTGCCAGCACACTACAGAAATTAGCCTATAGTATGCTCAATTACTCATGCAGCATTTCTTTTGATTTCACTTAGCACTGGTGTCGCATAGTGACAGACAAGACGGCGGCAAACGTCAGTTGATGTTTCAAATAACTACTGTAGTGTTGTAAATCGTCAAAACAGGAGCATAAATTGTCTCTGTAAGGCATGTTTTGGTTTCTGGTTTACATGGCCAACGTAAACAAATGCAAACCAGCACGGCCGCTGCTATGGGGTCTACCAAGAAGAGCACATTATAGAGCAGAGCACATAAGCATACTAGAGCTAATTTCTATACTATGTGGCCAGTACCAAATTACCAACTGCTTGGGATGACAGATGCACTTGTGTGTGAACAACTTTCCCAGAGTTGTTATATGACAATCTCAAGTTCAATGTCCTAGCCATTACATAACAGCACCAGACCACAAGATGGTGATAAATCCAACAGTAATCCCATCACAAATGAACTAGCAAAAGAACCATCAAACTGACGTTACCAAATCGTTCACGTTCGCGCTGTATCACATCGACTCCAATATTCGGTGGTGGAAAAACGTTTGGTATGGGAGTCATTCCAGGTGGAAGTGCCCCTACCGCCAGAGATCCGTAAACTCTCTGAAGTTCTTCCAAATATGCAGCATCAGGGCTGAGTCCAGGACCCATCACAGCCAATCGTTCAAACTCTGTTTCATCAAACAAGTCATCGTTATTGAAAAACAACAAACTTCTAATAATGCAAAATGTAAAAAATACAGACTGAAGAGTAATAACACTGAGACTGTTAACCAGAGTTTCATAATAAATGAGTCACATGAGATGCAAGAGATGCATATGTGTTTATATACTACCGTCATACAGCATCATCTATACAGAAGTGCATTGAATATACAATCATATGAAGGAGAGGATCACTTGGATCCATCCAAGTGATCCTCTCCTTCATATGACTGTATATTAACCAGGACGTGTGAAAGAGTGGACGACGACAGAAGTATATTGAATGGAATGTGACAAAGGTGTGCATGGCTGGATTGGACATGTGTTCATGTGTTAAGACATAACAGCTTTTTGCAGGAGATTTTTGAAGGAAGAATGTTAGGGAGAAAGACCAGAGATAGAGGGAGAATACAGGTGTTGCATGACTTGATTGTGAATAGTGATTACGCCACATTCAGGCAAACAGCTGCAGGAAGGGTGGCATGGAGACACAGTGGGATATTCAGCACCTGCCAGAAGACTAGAGAGAGAAATGAATGACAACCTTGTGCTGCAATAATTTGCCGCATCTTCTCAACATCACGTTCCCAAGCATCACGCTTTTCTTTTGCCACATCCCGCTCCATCCTGCAACATCAGTTCAACTAACAAATTTACGGTACATCTATTGATTGCAACTACAAAACATTAACAAACTGGACACCAATAGACCAAGGATAACAAATAAAAAATACTACAATGAGGTCCATCAAAAAAGCCAGAACCGCTAAATATCTAGCACTAAACTTAAAATCAACATGAATGTTAATCTAAACTTACGCTTCCCAAATGGTAGGAGGAAAATAAGCTCCCGGCATTCGTAGATATGCATCAAGACCCTGCTGTGGTGGTGGTGGTACTGAAGGCCCAGATGGCCCATATGGCACAACTCTTGGTTGCTCAGCAACACCTGTCAAAAATATCACATTTTTTGATTTAATACATTTACAAGTGTCACTTCGAAAACCCAGGTTTTCACTACAATACCACCATTATGTACATAATAAAAACTGCATGCAATGATACCACACTGTATTATGCATTTTAGCCAACCATACTGCACGCAGTATGATCATTATTAGCATGATACCATCGTCCGTCCATCTGTCCACCTGTATGTGATGCTGTGCATTGTGGCTACACGATACATCCTACAGCGTTATTCCTTCGGAGCTCTGAGACTGTTGGTTAGGCAGTGGAAGGGCACCGTCTCATAAAAACCTGATGCAGCAACTCCTACCAGTATTTTATCTTTGGTGTCAAGGTCCATATTTTATAAACTGATTGCATTTTACCTAATTTTCCATTATCATTCCGTTGTATGCTGTGCAGTCTGTCACGCCAACCTATTAAACGAATACTGCATCGGACTGGAGGCCAAATATACAGTAACGCTGGAAAGAGGATAAGTTAAACGAAAGAGCAGCACCAGCTGCAGCAGCAGTAGCATTAGTTAGATAATTAGTTAGAAATATTCAAATATCTGATTTAGTGTGCCGTAAGGAGCAGCTTTAAGGACACGTAACAACGTGACAGTTAATTAAAAACATGTAAACAGCCAAAAAGAGAACATCAGCGGCTATATGAAGACTGGAAGAGATGTGTTTTAAGACGTCTCTTGAAGGTGTTAAGAGGAGTTGCGGAATGGAAGGCAGCAGTACCTGGTGCTCGGGGTCGAATATACTCAGAGAGTTTCTGCAGAGCTGGAGTCGGGTGGTGACTGCCAACTGGATAGCTGGGTGCTCTCGGAGGCACACCAGGCGTCAGGTCTCCACCGTACCCTAACAGAGTGCTTGTAATCTGGGCATCGATTCCGCGGCTTTCTGGTGGCGTGTGTGACTTCTTCTGCAATGAAAATGCAGTACTGAAAGCAACGGAAGAAATGACCACAAAATGACTAAAATTAACCTAAGAGCAGTGGACTCGGGGCTTTCTGTCCCACTGCAGTATCTAGTTGTTTATCAAAGCAGGCAATTTTCCACATTCATTTTTCATGTAGTGTAATTTTTATCAAATAAAATACTGTAGCTACTTTCCCCACACAAAAAAATGGAACTCTTAATAACAAAATAACAACAGAACAACAATGTAATGTATCATAAAGAACATTGACAAAAATAACAGATTTTTCTTTCCTACTCTAATCTAATGAAGTGATCTTTTCTAAATAAACATCCTGTGGTCCAGTGTTTTTCAACCTTTTCTTTGAAGCAGAACCCTTTGCAGCAATTTTGATTGCTCACTAAACCCATCGGGGAAGCAGAAATGTGTCTAGGGGAAAACGTGAAATTTTAGGCCAAAGGCTGAAAGCTTGGAAGAGGTTCTTTGAAATGGGACAGCAAGCTAGGTCTGGGGGAGTGGAGTAAGCTCCCCCGGTGGGGTTTGGGGCGGAGCCCCGACCGCTTTGGACACACTTAAGAGCCTAGAAAACGTGTCTAGTGGCCGCAAATGTCATTTATTTCTTGTTTCTCAATTCGATTCGGCAGAACCCTTGGGTTCCGCCAACGGCATCCATGGGTTCCGCGAACCCCGGCTGAAAAATACTGCTGTGAACACATACTTTTAATCAACACAAACTGTTAAAAATCCCCTAGGGAAGGGAAACTTTTGGGAGCCAGATTGACCTACTGTGGGAAAAATAAAATGGCTGTATAGTGTTACAAAACCAAGTTTAACAGTAATACAAGTAAATGCACATAAGTGTGAACCAAAGCCAGGAAAACACATAGCCTGTTAACATTCATTACCTTTTCTTCAGGCCTTGATTCAGGCTTCCGCAGATCCTTCGGCCCTGCCACCTGAGCAGCAGAATTAAGCTTAACGGGAGTTTTAGATGTAGTACTATCACGTTTCTCGGCAAGGGCACTACGAGGATATGGATGAAACTCGATGTCACAGCGAGCACACGTCGTGCGACCTCGAAACCAACGACGGACGAATCTACAAACAATGCATCCATGCAAGCTCAAAACGTGGCATAAAACTGTCATAAAATGACCGACTGAAAACGATTAGCAAATGCAGCAACTACTGCTTCTGACAGCTTGAATGGCACATTTTATTAAATTTTCTGTGAGAGCTGATTTCTCTCCTGGAGTTGCTGGAACAAGCTATCTACTGCCATTTACTC
>Ga0209681_1000183_pt1 | contig 16160 bp, 19 predicted proteins | sample WorMetLIZISLAND2_3_FD_187416 | JGI IMG/M metagenome (GOLD analysis project Ga0209681, IMG submission 187416) | Marine gutless worms symbiont microbial communities from Max Planck institute for Marine Microbiology, Germany - Olavius clavatus LIZARD... ... | reverse complement strand
AGAGCGACGCCAAGTGGTCGAGGTGGTGATCCAACGTGAGGTCATCGAGTACCGCATTGTCAGCGGGACTTGTGCCTGCGGGCGCGTGCAACGCAGCACGTTTCCCGCGGGGATCGAGGCCCCGGTCCAATACGGACCGGGCGTACCGGAGCGTCGCCATTGTTCGCGAAACTCGAAATGGGGTCCGTCCGATTTCGGGTGCAAAAAATTAGGCGACGGCCATGGCCTTCGGTGGCCCGCGTTCGTCCTGCGTCCGTCCCGGCACCCGCGGGCGGATCACACAATCCCCGGCCGGCAACCTCATTCGGCGGCTACGCGAGCGTCGCAACGAGGTCCTGCGCTTCCTCACCGACCTGCGTGCTCCCTTCGACAACAACCCGGCCGAACGCGACCTTCGCATGCCCAAGCTCAAGCAGAAAGTCCCCGGTTGTTTCCGCTCCAATACCAGCGCCAGGGGCTTTGCCATCATCCGCTCCTACCTCTCGACTCTCCGCAAACAATCCGACGATATGTTCAACTCGCTCGTCCTGACCTTCCAGGGCCGCCCCCCAATGCCCCAATTGGGGTAGCTGAATAGTTACGCCGAATCTAAGGAAACCTTGAACGTGGGATTGTTCACGGTACTCTCTACACTGGATACAACAAAATTAGAACACCACCCATAATATTAAGGTCAAGGGGCCAGGAAGCGTCGCTGATGGTGGGCCGATCTCGACCGATTTGCGTTGCTTTGCGTTCATTGGCGGCAAAAAAGAGCTTCCGATGGAAAGCCGACCTTTCCGGCTTGCTTACCTGACAACAGCTTGTTTCAGCAGTGATTATCATTCGGTAGCTCTACGGTCGAAGCTGGGCGATCGAATGTTCGAGTGATCGAGAGCAAGCGCTTTCGCGGGCGGTTGCTCCGTTATCCCGCTGCTCATGGGTTTACGGCCGGGGTGAGTCCGTATAAGGTGCGGCACAGCGGAGGAGCACAGGAAAGCGAGGGAGCGTAAGCGACGAGCGGAGTGCGACGACCCCCGCGTAGCCGTAGGGCCGAGCGTTTCGTCGGAGTGCGGCGCGTGAGCGCCGGCGGAGACGAAAGGCCAAGCCATGCGATACGGCGTCCAGTCCTTGTGGGAGTCCTGGCGCCGCGCGGAGTGCGCGCCGGGACGGACGCAGGACGAACGCGGGCCACCGAAGGCCATGGCCGTCGCCTAATTTTTCGCACCCAACATCGGACGGACCCCATTTCGGGTTTCGCGAACAATGGCGACGCTCCGGACATCTCGAATGCCACGCAGGATACCCCGAGCCATGAGCCTATCCGTCGAACGCCGAGTCGAGCCCCTGACGAGTATCCGGGAGGTCGCGCCCGGTAGCTTCATCTTCGAGCGGCCACTGGCCCTGTCGCCCGCCTTCTGTGACGAGGTGATCGAGCGCTTCGAAGCCCACCCCGAGCACCAGTATCCGGGCCTTATCGGCCAGACCCGGGTCGAGGACCGGGGGGTGAAGTCGACCACGGACCTAGTGGTGAGTAATAAGCCGGATTGGCAGGATGTGGACCGGATGCTCTTCCGCTCGTTGGCCATCGCTCTGCAGGAGTTTCGTGAGGCCTATCCCTATTTCAAGGGGCCGTTCAAGGATGTGGGCTATCAGATACAACGCTATCGGCCCGGTGATTTTTACCACTGGCATGTCGATGGGGGCAGCCATGAATTTAGTCAGCGGCAGCTGGTCGCGATCTGGTACCTCAACGAGGTTAGGGGGCCCGGCGGCGAGACCCGGTTTCTCTATCAGGATGTGAGCATCGTGCCACGGCGCGGCAAGCTGATTCTATTTCCTCCCTTCTGGACCCACGAGCATCGGGGAGCGGTGCTGCAACAAGGGGTCAAGTACATCGCCACGACCTGGGTGGTGTTTGCTTGAGGGACCTTGAGAAGTTCAGAACCTGTAGGATGGGCTGCGCCCATCGGAAAAAATCGAGCAAGCACTGCGGGAAGAAGATATATTAGAAGCCGCTTAAGAACTAACCTATTGATTTTCATAGATCCATATCCATAGGGTGGGCTGTACCCACCGGTCAGGCGTAGCATTTGGTGGGCACAGCCCATCCTACAGGTTAGTTGGTTTTTAGATAGCTTCTTAAGAAAAGTCGATGAGGATGAATCCATCTCTCGGCGTGTTATCGGGTGTGCATTCGAAGTCGGCAAAGTCTTGGGGCCTGGGTCTTTGAAGTCCCTGTACGAGAAGGCTTTGTGCGTCGAGCTGGCCGAGCGTGGACCTTAGCCGAGCATTTTTCAGCTCATTTGTGTTCATTCGCGTTGATTTGCGGTAAAAAGAAAAATATCGAGTAAGCACCATGGTGGGCACAGCTCATCCTATGGTCGGTTAAGCCTTGCTTCCGGGTTTCTCCGCGTCGTTTCAGAAGAGCCGCTCCCAATGAAGAATCGCCCCCCTTGTCTCTTGGCTATCGTGAAGCTCGGTGGCTACCCTAACCTAGCCCCGCTGTACCGGCGTCTCGGCTTCGAGACCGAGCTTGTCGGCTCGCAACGCAAGGCCCAATCCTTTCTCAAACGGCGGTTCCCCGACGTCATTGTCGCCGAATACAACTTCCAGTCGGATTTCCGAGACCGTACCAGTAATCTGGAGACACTGATGGCCCGCCTACAGCGCCATCCGGAGGTCGAGGTTATCGTCTTTTATCAGGAGGAGTATCGGCATAAGCTCGATAATCTCTTGTCCCGCTTCCCGATCTTCGAGACGATCCCCTTTCCGGTAGAGCCGGCGTGGGTCGAGGTCACCCTACAGCGGGTGCTCGGGGAGCCGGGTCGGCGCGGCGACGGTGATCGTTGAGATCCGATCCCTGTCTGCTCAGGACCCGGAAAGCAATGCCGTGCAGGCGGCCGGTAACGATGGTCGCAGCGGCCTCGTTTTCTTTTGCTTTGGTTTCTTCGCCGGTGTCCTCGCCTCTTCACTGAACCACCAGGCGAGGGATCGATCGCAGCCGTCTCCGGCGGGGAGGGGGGATTGCTGCTTGCACAGGGGGCTTCCCGACGGGCACTCGAGCCTGACATGAAAGTGGGCACGGTGTCCCCACCAGGGTCGTAGCTTGTGCAGCCAGCGGCGGTCGCCCTGCTCGGACCGGCATAGGGCGCGCTTTATGGCCGGGTTGACGAAGATGCGGTCCACCCGCGGATGCTCGGCGCTGGTCTTAAGCAGAAGCCGTTGCAGCTTGCCCCAGCTCTTGCCGAGTCCTTGTCCTCCGGGGGCGACCAAGCTCGGCGGATCCTGTTGCTCCGGGTATCGCTGGCCGATGTTCCGGGTCGAGGCGGTGAGGTGGAACCAGATATCCACATCGAGGCCGTTTTGGTGGCTCCGGTGCCCGGATGACATGGGGCCGCCGCGCGGTTGCGAGAGGTCTCCCACCATCATGGACTCATGGGTGTGCCGGCTCAGTGTCCTGCCCAGTTCCCGCACCAGCCGAATCGTATCCGGGTGGCCGTAGTAACGGTTGCGGTGACGCCGGATGCTGACGAAGCCGGGACCTGTGGCCGGCAGCACGTGGGCCCCCGTGATGCAGCCGTTCACCGGGCTGCCGATGGTAACGGCCAGTCCCGAGGTCACCGTAGCGATCCGAGACCAAGGGGACGCCTGGACCATGGAGGTGACGAGTAGACCGGCGACAAGGCCGAGGATGAGGGTTGTCTTGGCGTGCGCCTGTCTGCCGGCAAGCTCGTGTGATTCGAGAGGCATTCTCAGGACTTCCATACATCCATCCTATACGCGATCACGAGGCAATGGGCGAGTAGGGCCGGTTCGCTGTAAGTGGGGCAGGGGAGACCTTGAATTTTTCGATGGTGTTGTAACTCTGTTGTCTCTGGGTATGCACAATGTGGAGATATCTTTCTCCGGAGCGTCGCCATTGTTCGCAAAACCCGAAATGGGGTCCGTCCGATGTCGGGTGCGGAAAATTAGGCGACAGCCATGGCCTTCGGCGGCCCGCGTTCGTCCTGCGTCCGTCCCGGCGCGCACTCCGCGCGGCACCAGGACTCCCACAAGGACTGGACGCCGTATCGCATGGCCGAGCCTTTCGTCTCCGCCGGCGCTCACGCGCCGCACTCCGACGAAACGCTCGGCCCTACGCCTACGCAGGGCTCGTTGCACTCCGCTCGTCGCTTACGCTTCCTCGCTTTCCTGTGCTCCTCCATCGAATCCCGGAAACAACAAAACAATAACACTGCCCACTCGACGGCATAGCCGGCCAAGTAGACGGGGCCGACCGAACCGGAGCGCGCGGGCAATAGACCTCTGGCATCCGCCATGCGTTCGTTGGCAACGTCCAGCCACTGCTGACAGGTATCGGAACCCATGATAATCCTTACACTCCCGCGTGGTGGCCCTGTCTTTCCCTGTTCTCCGGCATCCGTCGCTCCGCCGCTCCACCGATCCGGATGGGTGAGTCAGTGTTCGATAAACCGGGTGTTCTGTATCTCGCCGGTGATGTCGATCTCCAAGGTGGCTAGGTTCGGCATACGACTCAGGATATAGCCGGCCATGAGCATGCCCAGCTTGTCGTTCTCGTTCTCCAGGGCGGTCAGGAGCTTGTCGGCGACGATCTGACAGCGCTCCACGCGGTTCGGGTTTTGCACCCACTCGCGGCTCATTTGCCAGCCTTGGTCCATGTCGGCATCCAGCCTTGCAAAATAGATCTCGCCCCGAGTGATCACGGCTTCGGGTACATTGAGGCTATATTCCCGATCGTCGATGATGGCTTTCAAAATCATAGCGTGTCTCTTTCATTTATCCCGGTAGGCGGGCCTTCTAGCAAAGGCCCGATGCCCGAACAGGGGAGCTGCCCATGCTATTGACTATTTCCGGTCTTCTCGACCCGGCCCAGCTCGAGAAGATCCACCGAATCCTCGCCGAGATGCCGTTTGTCGACGGTAAGCTCACCGCCGGTTTCGCCGCCGCCCGAGTCAAGAACAACCGGGAGCTACAAGCGGACCCCGAGCGCGGCAAGCTGCTAATCCGCATCCTGATGGCGAGTCTCGGTCATAATCGGATCTTCCGTTCCGGTGCCTTACCCCATCGGGTAGCGGACCCTATCTTTGCCCGTTATGAGCCCGGTATGGCCTATGGCGACCATGTGGACGATCCCATCATGGGCCTTACCGGACCACGTTCTCGCACCGACATTGCGTTGACGATTTTTCTCGATCGGCCGGAGACTTATGATGGGGGCGAGCTGGCGGTGCGGACTTCCTTCGGTGAGCAAAGGTTGAAGCTCCCGGCCGGAGACGCGGTACTCTACCCCGCTTCGAGCCGGCATCGGGTCCTCCCTGTGACTCGTGGTGAACGCCGAGTGGCCGTGACCTGGGTCCAGAGCTATGTGCGTGATCCCGCACAACGGGAGCTCCTCTACGAACTCGACCTGACGCGGGAGAAGCTGCTAAGGGAGGCACCGGAGGAGAAGACGACTGGCTATTTGGATCGATCCTATGCGAATCTATTGCGTATGTGGGCGGAGCTATAGATGTCGGGGCAGCTTGAAGAATTCAAGGTCCCCTATGTGTCCTCATAGCAGTAGCTTTAGCGCCGTCACGACCAAGCCGCCCACGGACACAGTCGTAGCTAATGACCAGATCATGAGCCGATCGATACGTCGGGTCAGCGCCTCGAAGCGTTTGTCGGCGGCCTCGAAACGTTTATCAACGGCCTCGAAGCGTTTGTCGACGGCCTCGAAGCGCCGATTCATCTCCTGTTGCATGGCCTCGAAGCGCCGATTCATCTCCTGTTGCATGGTCTCGAAGCGCCGATTCATCTCGTTCTGCACCGCCTCGAAGCGCTTATCTATCTGCTCCAGGATGGTCTTGATCAGCTCGCGTTGGTGCTTGAGCTCTTCCTCGATACGCACCATCCGCTCGCGTAGCTCGACCTCGTAGATGGCCGGCGGCTTGCCGAGCGACTGCTCGGCGAGCCATTCGCCGATGTGCGTTTTGATGAACCGAATATCTTCCGCAGCAAGACTCATGGTAGTAATAGCCGCTGTGGTGGACAGGCGACCCAGTATACCCGTTACGCCAAGCATCGGCTTGCGCCGGGAGCTGGCAGGAAAAACCGGAAATGCCCAGCTCCGAAGGGTGTGCGGTAAAGTGGTTACCGCAGGTACTATATACCGACTTTCGTTCCCCGGCGTTCCGGTCGGAACGCCGGCCTAGTTGTCGGGTGCCAGCGTCGAGAACACCTTGAAAAATTCCATCCCTGGAATGTTCCAAGCCGCAAAGCGAAAACATCTCGTTTTACGTTCAGCTTTCAAGCACATCTGTGCTTGAAAGCTAGCAGGACATCCTCACCCCGCATGGGTACCTCGAGTTTCTCAAGGTGCCTTTACAATGCTGGTTTAGGCTCCGGATATGCTAGGTCCGGGCACCTTCGGGGAGCACGGGCATCCGGTCCGCAATCTATGGTCGAGATAGCCCGTGGTGCTTCGGTTTGCAATCCCGTGGCAAACGGGATAGGGGGTGCGGAAGCTCCCGAATCTTTGCTCAATATCCCCCTTTGCGGGCCACGAAGGGTAGACCGGCGATCTTGTTGCCCTGTTTGCTCGGTGCCTTGGGGAACAGCTTGTACAGATCCTTGCTGCTGATTTTTTTGCCCCAGCGTTTGCCCATATCCTTGTTGATTTGTCGCTCCATGGGCTGGTTGTGGTTGTTGTTCTCATACTCGTCGCGCAGGTACTCCAGCACATCCCAGTGTTCCTGCATCAGCTTGATATTCTCCTCGGCGGCCAGTATCTTGGCAACGTCTTGGCTCCAGTCCTGGGGATTGACCAAGTTGCCATTCGGATCGGTTTCGATGGTCTTGCCGTTTACCTCGATAGCCATGGGTTGCTCCTCTCGTCTCGATCTGTCTTAATCGCTTGAAGCCACTTTGAAAAATTCAAGGTGGCCGTGTTCGCTTCGCGTAAGGGAAAATTCCAGGGATGGGATTTCCCCGTTCTTAAAGAAGACCACCTTGGAAAATTCAAGGTGGCCTGCGGTGCAGGGACGCACCGCCATGTTCAATCGGGTTACCGATTGAACATGAAGCCAAGTCGAAATCGCATTTCGACTTGGCGTAAGAAGCTATCTAAAAACTAACTAACCTTTAGGGGGGCTGTGCCCACCAACATATCACGACTGACCGGTGGGCACAGCCACCCTACGGATACAGATTTATGAAAATCAATAGGTTAATTAGTAGAACAGCCTCTAAGGAAAAATTCCAAAGATGGAATTTTCCAAGATCCCCGTAACCTCCCACGAGGGGCGGAAGAAACGCGCATACCCTGAATCGATGGCGACTCATTCTAGGAAATTGTCGGACATTCGTCATCCGGGGTAAGGCGCATAGCGGTGGTCCCGGGTCGATGGTCCGGCCTCAGGCGGTTTTGCCGACGGCTTCTATTTGTGCGGGATGAAGATGCCGCATCCCATCCCGCGGTAGGGACCCAACCCCTGCTGTTGCAGATGCACCGATTCCGCAGGTGTCAGATCCGACAGCATGAGGCTGCGGGTGCGCAGGATTCCGTCCGGCGTAGTCAGTCGGGTCGTCTTGCCGCAGAGGGCCTTTCGGATGCCGATACCTTGGTCTTTCAGGGCTTGGGCCGTCCAGGCGAGGAAATCCGCCTCGGTTGCGTCCGGGACAGCAGCCACATAGCGTGCCAAGAGGGTGGTTTCCGTGCTCAGCCGGCGGGTCTTGCCGCGCCCGATAGCGAGGGGGCAACCGGATATGTCCAAGGTTGCACCTTCGAGACCCTTCAGCAGCCTATCCAGGAATTGTTTGGGTGTTCGGATGATGAGTTTGGTACGCTTGGATAGGATCAAATACCGGTCCGGGCTGTGGTCGGGTCGCTCCCAGCCGTTCTGGGAGCCCGCCACATGGATCGTGTGGATCCCGATCTTGCAGGTCTCCTCCGCAATCCAGGGTGCGGCTTGCCGTAGCGCAGCGGACAGGGCGTAGGCATGATCCACGGGTAGGCGTTTGCAGGTAACGATAAACAGGACATCGAGGATGTCGTCGGAGATATGAAACGGGGTTTCGGTAGGGTCTTGTTGCCAGAACATAGCTGAGTATTTCGAATTACGGATTGTCGAGGATCGGGGTTGTGCTGTTTCGAAGATCGATTGTCGGGGTACCTTCGAAGAATTCAAGGTGACCTCTAGAGATACGGGATACCCGATGACATCGGGTACCGGGAGCCATGGTCCGCATCCCAACCAAGCGGCCGTGGCAGACGAGCAAGCTCCACTGGTCGACGGCCGGGGGTGATCGGGATAGGTCGCTGGAGGATCGGATTCTCCATATCGTTCGTACTGTCAAGCGGCTCGACGAAAGGTTCGACGCCACTACGCCTTTTGCCGAGGTCGGGCTAGATTCTCTCGCCCGGGTCAGAATTCTGGTGGCCATCGACCAACAGCTCGGGGTTTGGGTCGAAGCCGAGGCCTTGCCCCCCGAGAATCTGAGAGATGTGGCGTGTCTGGCCGCTTGTGTCGAGGGTTATCCGGATGCCGTGGGTGACTGCGGACCCGTCTTTTGAGGTGATCTCGAATTTTTCGGGTACCTCGAAAGATCCGAGGTCCCTATGCGGGGTAGGGATATCCGACCTGCTTTCAGGCACGTGTCCGCTTGAAAACCAGGAGCAAAACGAAAGTCCCGTTCTCATATCCGTACTTAGGAGAATTCCAAAGACGGGATTTTTCTAAGACCCCCTTTCAAGGTGCCCTCGATCCGGGCCCGCCTCCGATGCGGTGTCGTTATAACTCTGTTGTTTTCGGGTATAGGTAATGTGAGGGAATCTCTCTATCGAATCCTGGAAATAATAAAGAGACTGTCTAAAAAGGCAGTTTCTAAGGCATTGCCGACTTCAAATGCACATCCGATAACACGCCGAGAGGTCGGTTCATCCTCGTCGACTTTTCTTGAAGACATTTGCGTTCATTTGCGGCTGAATCTTTTCCCTGCAGCCCTTACTCGATATTTTCCAGTGGGCCTAACCTAGCCTACTACGAGTCCCCGCCGGTGCGGTCAACAGGGCCACGGAGCTTTTCGATTCCACGGGGCGGGGCGTGGATCGCTAGGTCTCAGTGGGATTTTTCACGGTACCCGCTACACCGGACTCACTCAACTATTATGCACTGAAAGTGCATAGGTTGCTCCTGGACTGAAAGTCCCGAATTATGCTAGAGAAAAAGTTTCCTATACCCACATTGGATGGGTGATGATGATACTCCAAATAGTCCCGAACCAGCACTAGTGTCCCAATGTTTAGTTGAATAAATTCAGTTGGTTATCGTGGTCGCGCTCGTCGGGAGCGTATGCCTAGAAGATAATTTTTTGATTTCATTTAATTTATTTGAAGATGATGCAGCTCAGAATCTGTAGAATTGTGTAGAAACTGACATCGATTTTCAGCCGCTTCTTGATAATGGCCACAAGCACATAGACGGAAATGGCGAGCTCGAGAAGACGAATATACCTGTAGACATACATCGTTGTTCTCAGCCCGCAATTTCGCGGGAGAGGCTGGCACCTTAGCGTACCGCCGCTCAAGTCGGTAACCGGCATAATTCCAAATATTTCTTTTTTAATGTATGGATGATCCTGAATTGCCGGCCATAACGTTGGGACACTAGTGCTGAACTAGGTCATTTGTGATATTTCCAGTTGTCCATGAGCTCTATCTGATTACCCAACAGGGCTTCTCCCAACATCGTTTTCTTAGCTCTGGAAATTCGCTTTCAACAAACGGTATGATTGTTATGTTTTTGATCATTCATTAGATCATTATGGTTTACTTGTGTAGCAGCTAAAGCCTTGCACTAAAGTGCATAGTTTTGAACTAGCGTCCTGTAACAATAAAATTGAAACGCCACCTCCGATGAAGGCCACAGCCGACAACCGAAAGATCGAGACGACCGATGTCCTGGTGGTCAGTGGCGGTCTGGCCGGCTTGGCCGCAGCTGTTGTCAGCGCCACGGCCGGTGCCGAGACCACACTCCTGGAGCAAGCCGCGGTGCTGGGAGGGAATGTCACCCAGGCCTATGTGTATAGCTTCTATGGGCTCTACCAAGCACCGTCGTCGGCCGACCTGGAATATACCAATCCCGGCTTTGCGTCCTGGTTTGCTATGGGTTTGGCACGGGCCGGCGGGACCAGGGTGCCGGAGGTGCTTGGCCGCATAGCCGTGCTTCCCATCTGGCCGCCGCGGCTCGCGGCCCTTTGTCGGTGCACGGTCCAACCCCTGGCTTATCGGTATTCCTGCACACCCGTTTGGAGCGGCTGGAACCGGCGGCGATCAATGATATTGCTCTGATCGCTCGGGGGGCTGGGGCCGCGGGTAGCCGAGCCTAGCGCACCAAGGTCGTGATCGATGCCAGCGGCGATGCGGTTGCTGCCACCCAGGTCGGAGCGACCGTCGTCGCACCGAGTGGGGAAGGGTTGCAGAACGCCACGCTCATTTTCCGTGTCAGCGGTGCCGCTCCAGAATCTCTTCGGGGCTACGGTAGGTTGCGGATTGCCGCCCTAGTCGACGGGGTAGTCGGCAACGGCGATTTGCCGCCGGAGTGCGATTCGGTACTAGTATGTCCGGGCGAGGCCTATATTTCACTCAGAGGCTGTCTAAAAATTTATTAATCCAGGAGCGTCGCCATTGTTCGCGCAACCCGAAATGGGGTCCGTTCGATTTCGGGTGCAAAACTGGTTGGGAAACCTGCTGGTCAGGAGCTACCGTCTGCTGAGCCGGCGCGGCTATACACGCCTAGCCGACTCAATCAGGGCCGAACCCCCTTGCCGACCTTGGACCCGGAGAGTGAACGTCTGCTCGAAGACTATTTCGCCCCCCATCATGCCGCTTTGGCGCAATTGTTGGATAGAGCCTCGCCGCTGTGGGTGAACTAGGCGCGGGGACCGTGACCCCCCCAAGCTCCCGCATACGGGCAGCCGGCGCGCTCGGACCGGCCGGTACGACTCCTCTTCATCCTCGGGGTACTACGCTCCGACACCACCTTGCTGGAGCGTATGCTGGCGGCGCACTCCCTGGTCACGGGCGGACCCGAGCCCCATTTACTCACGCCACTCGCCCACTTGGGCTTTTGGCGCAATGCCGATCGGGCGCCCTACGACCATCTGGTGGCTGCCCTCGGGCAACGCGCCTTCGTGGCCTCCTTGCCCGGCCGAGCGGACGACTATTGGGCCGCCTGCCGCGCCTATTGCGACCGACTCTACGGCGCCCATATCCGGGCCAGCGGTACCCAGACGTATCTCGACAAGACCCCCGAGTACAGCACCATTTGGCCGTTCGTGACTCGGGTCTATCCGGATGCGATATATCCTATTGACCCGGCATCCCGGCGCTATCCTGTCCTCGTTCCCACACTCCTTTTTCGCCGGTGACTATCGGGAGGCCTAGTCGCACGATCCGGTGCTGGCGCGCTATGTACCCACCCTAGCCGCCTTTTTGCGCCAGAGCCGGACACCCTGTCTATCTGCGCGTGCTGGTGACCGACCCGGAGTCCTGCCTACGGCAGGCTTGCGCCCATGCGGGGTTGGCGTTCGAGCCCATCATCATCGACTATGGTGGCCGAGAGAAAACCTGTCGTGAACAGCTACGGGGGGTTGGGTGATCCCATTACCGTCGATAGGCGCCGCCCGTCACCGCAAGGTATCCATAAGTGGGCCGCGGAGCTTGCCGCTGACCCGGATAAACGCCGATTTCTGCACAACATCGTCGCACGGCTGGATCCGGCAGACTTGGCGACGATCGGTTATCCCCTCGAAACATTCTGGGAACCGGTCGATGCCCTGGGTACGTCCCCTCAGCTCCGACCGCCACCGGTGACTGCTTATCGGCTCCAGCGTTGGTTGATTACCAGGGGGCGGCGGTTGGTGAGACTCTCTCCTCGGATCCGCGCCAAATTGGAGCTACTACGGCTGGCATGCAACGTGCTGTTACGTCACTACTGAAGTCGAAGGCGGGTAGTCGAAGAAATCCCGGAGTCGCTCCCGGTTAGCTCGTCAGCTCGGAGCAATCGCTGGGTACCTGTCGTCCCGGTATCCGCAGAAGGGCGCGACTCTTCTGAAACGGCGCGGAGAAACCTGAAAACCAAGGCTCAACCGACTGTAGATACTCTGTTCCGATGCAAATCCAATTTGCTTCCAGCCCATAAATTCTGTTAATCAGGCCACGGATTTGGCCGGTGTGTAAAAGCGGCTACTCTCGAAGGTCGTGCTGGTCTTGAGCTTGGCATGAATCGCATGCAGAAGCTTGCGCATGACGGCACAGATGGCCTGGATCTTCTTGAGGCCGCGGGTCTCGACGAGATGCTGGTAGTAGGCCCGAACAAAGGGATCGTGGCGCGTGGTGCTTAGCGCGGGCCTGAAGAGGGCCATACGCAGGTAGCGGTTGCCGGCCTTGGTCAGTCGCGGTTTTTTATGCACGCTGGACCCGGAATCGTGGACCCGCGGATCGAGACCGGCCAAAGCGACCCATGGCTTCGCCTTCTTATCCTGAGGATAAGATCAGGAGTTCTCCGAGAATTTGGATGGTGCTGGCGGCGGCAATGCCAGTCCACTGACAAGCCGGAGCGTCGCCATTGTTCGCGAAACCCGAAATGGGGTCCGTCCGATTTCGGGTGCACAAAATTAGGCGACGGCCATGGCCTTCGGCGGCCCGCGTTCGTCCTGCGTCCGTCCCGGCGCGCACTCCGCGCGACACCAGGACTCCGCAATGACTGGACGCCGTGTCGCATGGCTTGGCCTTTCGTCTCCGCCGGTGCTCACGCGCCGCACTCCGACGAAACGCACGACCCTACGCCTACGCGGGGGGCGTCGCACTCCGCTCGTCGCTTACGCTCCCTCGCTTTCCTGTGCTCCTCCGAGGTCGAAGCACTCCTGGCTCACCAGTCTTTCTCCACCGGCTCATAGCCGGAGCTCTGTTGCCTAGCGCGTGCTTCTCGTCGCTGGGCCTCCCGGTCACGCACCCCTTGCAGGAGTTGGCTCAAATCCCCTGGCTCCGGCTGGGGTTTCGCGTCGGGTTGGCCTTGGCCATCTTGCTGAGATTCTTGTTGCCCCGCCTGGTCCTGTTGCTCCGGTTGTTGCTCCGGGTCCGATTGCCCCGGTGGCTGCGGCGGTTGCAGCGCGGCTAGGGCGGCGGCCAGCGCTTCTACGGCCTGTTGCTGATGGTCGCGGATCCTCTCGAAGGCGGGGGACTCCGTGGCGATGGCCTCGGCGGCCTGGTCCATCCGATCACGGGCGTTGGCGACCCGGTCGGCGGCCTGTCGCAGGTGTTCCTGTTGCTCTTGGGCATCAGCCGCCTGTTGGGCTTGGGTGTCCTCTTGCGTCGGCGGCGCAGTGGGGGCCGGCTGCTCGGCCTGCCGGGTCAGGGCCTCGGCGATGCTCCCGGCCATCTCGGCTAATGCGGTCTGTTCCGAGGCCATGGGGCCGAGGCGGCGGGCGATAGCTTCCGCAGGCTCGGTCGCGGCTAGCCCGGCCGTCTCTTCAGTGCGGTCACCCAGGTCGATCTGGCGGCGCAAGGTCTCGCGCAGGTAATCCACCACGGAGAAGAAGAGCCGGCGCAGGGCCTCGATCTGGTTCAGGGTGTGTGCGACGGAGCCTTGCGCCCGGTCGATGAGGCCTGTCAACTCCGAGTCGTCGGCTGGGGCGGCCTCAGCGGCAGCCTCTGCGGCTCCGAGATCTCCCAAAGCCTGTTGCATAGCCTTTTCCACCTCGACGCGCAGTCGGTCGGCCTGCTCTAGGTGTTGGCGTTCGGTCGCCAAGGCGGCGGGGTCGGGCGGGGTAGAGGTCTGGGGATCGACTGTCGGCGCCTTGGGTGACGGGGTCTGCGCCTGATTGGCCTGCTCTTCCGCGTCCAGCACCCGGCCCAGTCGGTCGAGAATGCTGGCGCTGACCCGTTGCAGACGCTCGCGATTTCCGGCCTGTAGCTCGCGGGCGAGCAGGAGATATTCTGATCGGGCCGCGGCCGCCTGCTCGTCCGGGTGCGCGATAGCCTCGTCAGGGGCCGCCCCCGCCACCTTGGTCCCTGCTCCAGGCGTGAGCAGGGCGGCAATGCGTTGCTCATCCTGGTATAGCAGCTCCACCAAGCGCTCGAGGTCCAGAAAATGCTCCCGAGCGGCAGCCAGCTTGGTCACCCCGGTGCGCTGAGGGGCCAGGGCCTGATCAAACCGTTCTGCCTCCAGGCCGGCGAGTGCCTGTTGAAAGTCCTCTCGGGCCGCGTCGATCAAGGGTGCTGCGGCCTCGATCCTGCGTCGGAGCTGGGTTTGCTCGGGGTCCTCGGTCGTCAGTGCTGCTCCGGCCCGGGCCAAGCCAGCGTTCAGGCCCTGCGCCAGCTCGCCGGTACGGGCCTCCAGGTCCGCCTGGGTCTCGCTCAGGTGCCCCGTCGTTAGCCACTTGGGCGCCTGTCGTTCGGGCCAGACCTTGCGGCCGGTCTGGCGCAGCAGGTCCAGGGCGTCCAGAATCAGGGCGTCCAGGCGCGCCACCGGATCGAGTAGCTGATCACGGGCGCGTTTCAAGGCGCTCAAGGCGGCGGCGACCCGGCGGTAGGCGCGCTGGGCGGCGAGCCGTCGCAGCTGGCTGCGGGCCCGGCCCATGCGCTCCCGTGCCCGGTGTAGATGGCCGAGCAGGGAGTCGAGTCGGGCTAGGCGCAGGGTCTCCTCGGTGCTGCGCTCTGCATCCGGCTTGGCCTGGAGACCGGCCCGCTTTTGGTCCGCAGTCTTGCTCAGACGCTCAGCCTGGGTGAGCACAGCCAGCTGGCTGCCAGCGAAGGTGCGCAGGGTGCGGCGGGCTTGGTCGGTGGCGTTGGGGTCGTCCTGCAGGGCAGCGAGATCGAGGCTGTGCCCCAGGTCCGTCAGCAGGGTACGTTGTGCCTCAATGAGCTGTCCCAGGCGGGCGGTGATATCTTCTTTTTCCGACTCGGCGAGGTGGTCGGCCAGCACCAGGGCGCGGCGTAGCACCCGCTCCAGGTTGCGGCGAGAGGCCTCGTGCTCCGGCCACAAGGCGATGGCCTCGCGGAACCAGTCAGCCGCTCGGTACAGGGCGCGGAGCGCCGTCCGGGGCTCCTGATCCGGGGCCGCCTCGGCACGCTCGACCTCGACCCAGCCCAGGTTGTAGGTGGCACGAAAGCGGACCTCGCCATCGGTTCCGGCCTCGGTGCGTGCTGTCTCGAAGCCGCGGGCTGCGGTCTCGAGTTCACCGGTCTCCAGATCGGCCAATGCTTGGTTGTAGGTCGCGCGGGGGTCCTTTGGCTCGTCCTCGGCGTCCTCCGGCGGTACAGCATCCGCGGGGGGGGCGGTTGCCTCCGGAGTGGATATCGACTCCGGCACCGCGGCGGGTAACCCGGAAGGGGTCGTTTGGGCCTGGGCTAGGCTGCCGCCGAGGCCCGTCGCCAACAGACCCAGGACGATCAGCCTCAGGGTTTGCCTTTTAATAGGTTCATTCATTGGAGAATCCTTGGGAGCCGCTGATCTGAGCCGCATTTTTGGGGATTACGCAGACCATGCTTGCCCATGATGTCTTGCGGACTCGTGTCGCCCTGCGGCAGCCTATCGAGCAGGGTGTCTTGCTTCAACTGGCTTTTGGTCATCTTGGGTTCTCCCCTTTCACCTTAAGAATGACCAAATACACAGTGAGTTGTACACCCCCATCCGTCCGGTCTTTACTCCCACTCGAGTTCGCCGGGCGATCATGGGCCCTGGAGTGGACGAAGCCAATGCCAGGGTTCCGTCCTTGTTTCCCTCTCCCCGTAACTATTCAGCTATTCCAATTTGGAGCATTGGTGGGCGACCCTGGAAGGTCAGGACGAGCGAGTTAAAAATAGCGCCGGATTGAAACGCAGGACCTCGTTGCGGCGCTCGCGTAGCCGCCGAATGAGGTTGCCGGCCGGGGATTGTGTGACCCGCCCGCGGGTGCCGGGATGGCGGGGACGGGGAGGATTGCCGGCTTCGGCTGTGCTGAGGATGGTGTCGTAGCGGTCCCGCAAGTGCTCGCCGTTGCCGGCGGGAAGCGTCTCAAGGTCCTGGTCCTGGACCTCGCCGACAGGGCATTGGCTTGGCCTAACAGCGTGATCATATCGGTTGCCCACGGCTGGCTCGGGGACCTCTCAGCGATGGCGATCAGCTGGCGCAGAT
>Ga0209681_1000179_pt1 | contig 16362 bp, 18 predicted proteins | sample WorMetLIZISLAND2_3_FD_187416 | JGI IMG/M metagenome (GOLD analysis project Ga0209681, IMG submission 187416) | Marine gutless worms symbiont microbial communities from Max Planck institute for Marine Microbiology, Germany - Olavius clavatus LIZARD... ... | reverse complement strand
GCACTCGACAAAAGGGGAAATAGGGCTTTATACTCAGGCTGGACATCGTCGGTCTCCTTTTTCCAGGGTTGGCGTTTCACCATTCTGGTTAAAGGATCAAACTGACGATGTCCATTTTTTATTGGCTGCATAATTACTACAACTAATTGGGAGATGAACCTTGTTTTTTAATTTCTGTATCCAATAGCTGAAAATACTCATTAACCGTACTAAGGACATACATCAAGTATCCATCCAGTACAACAATTTCACTTTAAATACCCCATCAAGATCCCAACTCTCATCATCAAGTCCACGGTAGCGTTCTATCGCCCTGACATAATCTTCTTCTGGCACTTCTTCTAGTATTATTTCTACTTTCTCTTCTTCATATCGTTTGATTGATTCTGCTGCTAGAGACTCTACACCTTCAATATAGCTTCGTATCAGCTCAATTGAAAATGAGACATCATACTGGTACCAATTCAGCGGCACATTTTTTGGTCTATATAAGGCCATATATATTTATTGCCTAACCATTGATTATCAGGTTGAATTACCTTGGTAAATATATTATCAGGCATAATTGACCCGATAATTTACCCCCGATCGATAATTGGCATTGCCTATTATGGGGTCAAGTCTGCTTTTGACTCTTATATGACCGGATGATAGCAAAATCGCTTCGAATCGCCTATCCGGACACGTGGCGCCATGTCAAGAACGATCAAGCAACTGGACAGTAAAACCGGACAATTCTATTTGTTGCCAACAGGAGACCTTAGCAGGACATCTGTTTTTGTTCAAGTTCAAGGAAGGCGAAAAATGGAACCGGAGGAATATATTGAATATTTCAAAGATTACATTTTGAGTCTGACACCGTAATTGGGCAAAAAGGAATGTTTTACCGACCCGTATGGCCAAATCCCCCATCCTGACGCTCGGTGTCGTCCAACTGCCCCACCTCTTTGATCTCCGGCTGAACCACATCGCTGATGATCATCTGGGCCACGCGGTCGCCGCGTTGGATGGTGTAGGGTTCCGAACCGTGATTGATCAGCCCCAACATGATTTCCCCGCGATAATCGGCGTCAATGGTACCCGGCGAGTTCATCAGGGTGATGCCGTGCTTGATGGCCAAACCGCTGCGGGGACGGATCTGGGCTTCAAAGCCGAGCGGCAGGGCCACGGTCAGCCCGGTGGGAATCATTTTTATGACGCCGCGGAAAATCTCAACCGGATCGACAACCGCCGCGTGGAGATCCATCCCCGCTGCTTGTGTGGTCATATAGCGCGGCAACGGCAGGTCGGCGTCTCTGTCCGGGTGCAGACGGCAAAATTTCACCACCGGCCTCATATCATCTGATCCAAATCGGATTGAGTAACCGGTCCCACGGTGGTCAGGGCCCGGCCGTCAACGGAATAGAGTTTTTGCGAAAGCGCCATCAGTTCATCCGGCGTTACCGCGTGGATGCGGGCAAGGACCTTTTTCAGGTCGGTCTCGTGGCCGAAGTAGATCTCATTGCGGGCCAGGCGGGTCATCTGATGGTCGTTACTTTCCGCGGCCATGAGAAGGTTGCCCTCAACATACGCCTTGGCGCTCTCCAGCTCAACTTCGGGCACTTTTTCAGTGGTTAACCGCCGTAGCTGTTTTTGAATTTCCGACAGGGTTGCTTCTATATGTGCTTTTGCAACAGCGGCGTAAATACCAAGCATACCGCAATCTTCATAGGCGTTGGCAAAGGCGTAAACCGCGTAGGCCAGCCCCCTTTTTTCACGGATCTCCTGAAAGAGGCGCGAACTCATGTTACCGCCCAAAAGTGTTGTGAGCAGGGAAAAGGCAAAGCGCTCCCTGGCCGCCACGGGCAGGCCGGGAAGTCCCAAACAGAGATGGACCTGCTCCAGATCGCGCTCCACGGCACGGGCGCCGCTTTGGGGTTGCGGAACCATTCGTTCGGGCAGCGGCGCACTCGGCGCAATGGTTGAAAAGGCCGGTTCCAGCAAATTGATCAGATCGGTATGATCCACACTTCCGGCAGCAGTGATTACCATTCGTTCAGGCTGGTACAATTTACGAAAAAATTGTCTTAAACCGACGGCGCCCACCCGGCCTAAAGTGTCGGGCCGACCTAAAATCGAACGACCCAATGGATGCGAACCCCAATAGATGTTACCGGATAAATGATGCACCCATTCGTCGGGGCTGTCTTCCAGCATGTCCATTTCACTGTAGATCACCGAGCGTTCCCGTTCCAGATCGGTCGGATCAAAACGCGGGTTGATGAGCATATCCATCAGAATCTCGGCCATTTGGGGCAAATTCGAATCCATGGCCCGGGCGTAATAACAGGTGTTCTCCATGGCGGTAAAGGCGTTGGTGGCCCCGCCGATGGCGTCAAAGGCCTTGGCGATGTCAAAGGCCGACCGTGTTTGGGTGCCTTTAAACATCATATGCTCTATAAAATGGGAAAACCCCGCTTCATCAACCAACTCATCCCTGGCCCCGGCATCCACCCAAATCCCCAGAGAGACCGACCGCAAATACGGCATCCGCCGGGAGATGATCCGAACACCGTTTTTTAAAACACTCTTTTGGTTATGCTCTTTTGCCACCGAACTTACTATTCAATTAGATTGGTTTTCCAACAAACCAGCCTGCCGGGATTCAGATGTACCTGGCAAGCTGATTGATAGTTGGTGAGAAAGAAACCGGCCTGACGCTACTTTTCCACTCTTGACAACAGCGCTTTTCGGCTTAAACGGATTTTACCGTCCCGGCTGATCTCCAACACCTTGACCTTGATCTTGTCGCCCTCCTTCACCTCATCAGAAACCTTCCGGACCCGATGGTTGGCCAACTGGGAGATGTGCACCAGACCGTCGGTACCGGGTATGATCTGCACAAAGGCGCCGAAATCCATCACTTTCACTACGGTGCCCTCGTAGACTGCCCCCACTTCCGGGTCGGCGGTGATCTCTTTAATCCGGGCTTTGGCTGCGTCGCTCTCTTCTTTACTGATGGCGGCAATCTTGACGATCCCGGCATCGTCGATCTCAATACGGGTGTTTGTCTCGGACTGGATGGCGCGGATCACTTTACCGCCCGGGCCAATGATATCGCGAATCTTGTCCGGGTGGATCTCCATCGATATAATGGTGGGTGCGTAAGCGGAAATCTCCTCGCGCGGGGCGGTGATGGCTTCGTTCATTTTATCCAGGATATGCAAACGGCCGACACGGGCCTGCTCCAGGGCGGTTTCCATAATATCCTTGGAAAGCTCGTGAATTTTGATATCCATCTGTAGTGCTGTTACGCCCTCGGCGGTTCCGGCCACTTTGAAATCCATATCGCCCGTGTGGTCTTCGTCGCCCAGAATATCGGTCAAGACAGCCACCTGACTGCCTTCTTTGACCAGCCCCATGGCGATGCCGGCCACCGGCGCCTTGATGGGCACACCACCGTCCATCAGGGCCAAAATGCCCGAGCAGACCGTCCCCATGGACGAAGAACCGTTGGATTCGAACACCTCCGACACCAAGCGAATTGTGTAGTCAAAGTCGGCCTTATCGGGCAGTACCCTTTCGATCGCACGGGTGGAAAGACCGCCATGGCCGATATCACGGCGGCTGGGGCCGCCCAAACGCCGTGTCTCCCCCACCGAATAGGGCGGGAAATTGTAGTGTAGCATAAAAGGGCGGGACTCCTCGCCGCCCAGGGTCTCCACGCGCTGCTCATCATAAGCCGATCCCAAAGTCAACACCCCCATGACCTGGGTTTCACCGCGGGTAAAAAGAGCGCTGCCGTGGGGCCGGGGCAAAATCCCCACCTCGCAGGTAATGGGCCGCACCTCATCAAATTTGCGCCCGTCCATGCGCCGTTTTTCTTCCAGCACCAGTTGGCGGGAGAGCTTTTTTTGCCAAGTATCACAAATTTCTTTGATTTCAGCGGTACGATCATTTTCCCCGTCGGCAAACTTTTCCACCATATCGGCCTTGACCTGACGGATTGCCGCGTGCCGCTCCATTTTGTCCTGCACTACCAGGGCCTCCATCAATGGGGCTTTCACCGTCTCACCCAGCGCCGCAGCGAGTTCTTCGTCAACCTGCGGTAACGCAAACTCCCTTTTGGGTTTGCCCCAGGCAGCTTTCAGTTTCTCCTGAACGGCGATGAGCGGCAACAAGGCGTCATGGCCAAAATAGATGGCATCCAACAGATCGGCTTCATTGACGATATCAGCCCCGCCTTCCACCATCACCACCCCGGTTTTAGAGCCGGCCACCACAATACTGATATCGGCCTGGTCCCACCGGGAAATGGGTGGATTGGCCACAAATTCACCGTTGATGCGGCAAACCCGCACCGCCGCAATGGGCCCCGCAAAGGGGATATCGGAAATCTCCAAAGCCGCCGAAGCACCCACCATGGCCAACACATCCGGATCATTCTCTTTATCCATGGAAAGGACCGTGGCGATGACTTGGGTCTCATAACGATACCCTGTGGGAAAAAGCGGCCGGATGGGCCGGTCAATCAAACGGGCCGTGAGGGTCTCTTTTTCCGAGGGGCGGCCGATCTCCCGCCGGAAATAGTTGCCGGGGATCCGGCCCGCCGCATAAATCTTTTCCATATACTCCACGGTTAGCGGTAAAAAGTCCGCCATCCGCTCATCCCGGCTGCCCACCACCGTTACCAGAACAACGGTTTCACCGTACTGCACCACGACCGAACCAGTCGCCTGTTTCGCGACCTTGCCCGTCTGAATCGTCAGGGGCTTTCCGCCCACATCCACTTTAAGTTCTTTTTCCATTGAGTTTATTCTCTCCTGCCACGACGCATTCAATTTTCAATTGTCATCCTTTTTGGCAACTGCCCATCGCCGTTGTCACAGCCGTAACACCGCAGAATGCCGCCCACCGGCTTTTACGGATCGCAAGTGTTGCGCCGCTCACCTGCCTGTTAAGACTTGATTCCCGCCTGCCTGCCGACCTGCCCGCATGTTAGCGGCGCAAGCCCAATGTGCTGATAATATCCCGATACCGCTGGACATCCTTGTTTTTCACATAGTTGAGCAATCGCCGCCGCCGACCGACCAAAATCAACAACCCCCGGCGGGAGTGATGATCTTTTTTGTGCACCTTCAAATGCTCCGTCAAATACTTGATCCGATGGGTCAACAATCCCACCTGGACCTCCGGCGAGCCGGTATCGGTCTCATGCCGTTTGTACTTTTCGATCAACGCTTTCTTCTCTGCTGTTGCAAATACCACTTGGCCTCCTAATGCTCCATCTTTTCATTCCTAAATTTCGGAATTTATCCGGATTTCAAACAAATTATATAAAAACGGCTCGATATTTGAGTCGGTCGGTTGTTTTATCCGCTTCCACGATCGCCAGCAGTTTTCTGTCGCTACTCACAATTTTAAAAGGGCTTCTATGTTTTACGCCAAACCCGTCTTTAAAGGTCAACAGCCTCCCATGGATCACTTTCCGCGTTAACAATTCATCGGCCATATGTTCTGCCATATGATAGAGCGCATCCGCGGGTTGGACCAAACAAGACCCGAGCGTTTGTGCTTTTACCGCGGATTCAAGCTGTTCGAGGGTTAGCGCCTGTTTTAGCGCAAACATACCGCTTCGCAGTCGCGCCAGCCGGGTTAAATGACCTCCGCAGCCCAGCGTGCGGCCGATATCAAAGCCCAATTGCCGGATATACGTTCCCGCCGAACAGGTAATATCCAGCGTGACATCGGGCAGCTCAACACCGGTTGCCTCAAGAGCCGTAATGGTCACCTGACGGCCCTTTTTCTGAACCGGCGTCCCCTTACGAGCCCAATAGTAGAGCGGCTTCCCCTGGTGCTTGAGCGCCGAGAAGAGCGGTGGTGTCTGCATCAGTTGACCGGTATACCGTTGGAGCACAGATGCCATCTGATCAGCCGTAATTTGCGGCACTGGTTTTTTATCCACCACCCGCCCGGTGTTATCCAACGTATCGGTGGTGATCCCCAACCGCAATACAGCCCGATACTGTTTTTCATCGGATAATAGATACTGCGCCAAACGGGTGGCCCGGTTCAAACAACAGACCAGCACTCCCGAGGCAAACGGGTCCAGCGTTCCGGCGTGCCCTGCTTTGCCAGCCTTAGTGATCGCCTTCACCTTGGCAACCACTTGGGCCGAGCTGAACCCTACCTTTTTGTCAATGATCAAAACCGCGTCTGTTGCTTCCATCAATGCCGATCCGGCTGTCGCTTTAAATCTCGGTAGCCAAAGCCATAATTTGCGCCTTGATATCGGCGATAGGACCTTTACCGGAAAATCCGGCTGCATCGGGATGACCGCCGCCCCCATACCGGGTAGCAATGGCCGCCACGTCCACTTGGCCGTTCGAGCGCAAGCTCACCTGAAATCCGCCGATTCCGTTACCGTTTAAATCTTCCCGGATCAGGGCCGCCAGCCGGACATCCTCAATCCGCCGGGCGTAGTTGATCAATCCCTCTGCATCCTCGGGACGGGCGTCCGCCTTATTGAGCATTTGACGAGTCAGCACCATCATGGAAATTTTGCCATTGGCGGAGATCTCAATGGCATCCAAGGCCAAGTTTAACAGCTTAATCCGACCCATGGAATAACGTCCGTACACATGCCTGGAAACTTCCGACGGATCAACCCCCAATCCCACCAGCCGCTCGCAAATGGCAAACGCCTTTTGATTGGTGTTGGAAAAACGAAACGAACCGGTATCGGTTACAATGCCTGTGTATAGCGCCCATGCCATTTGGGGTTTCAGCTCGATACCGGCAGCCTCAATCAAGTCGTACACCAGTTCCGAGGTGGAGCAGGCCGCCGCCGCCACCCACGGCAAATGCCCATACCCCTTGTTGGTGACGTGGTGATCGATATTGATGATCATGGGCATTGTATAGACTTTTGCTAAAACCGCATCGCCCACTCTGTCAAAACTACCGCAATCTAAAATAACAGCGGTATCGCAATCGTCGCACACCGCAGGGTCGTGCAAAACATGGTCCACCCCCGGCAAAAATCGATATACCGCCGGGATTGGGCTTTCGTTGTAGACCGCCACGGGCACATCCATTGCGTTAACTACCTGCCCCATGGCTAACAATGCACCCACCGCATCACCATCGGGACGCACATGGGAGGCCACAAAAACCTTTCGGCTTGCCTTAAGGGTCGTGATTATCTTGTCAATCATCAGGTCCGCAATTTCCGGATCAGGTTTTCAATGCGTTCGCCATAGTCAAAAGAGGTGTCGTAAAAAAACCGAATATTGGGAATATAACGCAATTCCATCCGCCGCCCCAACTCCTGCCGAATAAAACCGGTAGCGCTTTTGAACCCCTGTCGGGCCTGTTGCCTCCGCTTCTTGTCGCCCGCTATCGAAAAATAGACATTGGCCAACTGTAGATCAGCGGTCATTTTGACCCCACTGATCAATACCCCGTCCAGGCGGGGATCTTTCAGTTTGCGGATCAACAGGTCAGCGAGCTCTCTTTGAACCTCTCCCGCCACTCGGTCGGCTCGCGCACATGGTTTCATAAATGTATAATTTCTATTTCCGAATCAATAATTTCCGCCAATTGCAGTTCTTCCGCGGTATCGATCATTTTATCCAAAACAGCGTTCACCAACCGGCCCGAATTGGCCACCAGCGCAAAACCGATTTCCGCCCGCTGGTAAACGTCATTTTCCCCGATCTCGGCAACGGAGGCATGATACCGGTTTTGCAGCCGCCGGATCATGGCTTGCACCACTTTGCGTTTTTCCTTCAAACTACGACAACCGTGCAGCCGCAATCCAATTTTGCCAACACCTACCACCATCGTTGTTTAAACAAGTTCGGGACGGACTTCTTCAATGTAAAAGCATTCAATCGCATCGCCAACTTTGATATCGTTGAATCGCTCAATACCGATTCCGCACTCATAACCGCTCTGCACCTCTTTGGCGTCATCTTTAAAGCGGCGCAACGAAGCGATATTCCCTTCGTACACCACGATCCCATCGCGAACCACCCGCGCCTGGCGGCGGCGTTCGATATGTCCGTCGGTGACGTAACAGCCCGCAATGGCGCCCACTTTGGGAATTTGAAAAACCTCACGTACTTCGGCCCGTCCCAGCAGTTTTTCATCAAAGGTTGACGCCATCAGACCCAAAATGGCGTTTTTCACATCATGAATGACATTGTAGATAACGTTATAAAAACGCATATCCACATGCTCTTCCGCCGCCAGGGCCTGGACCTTGGGGTTGGGTCGCACATTAAAGCCGATAATGATTGCATCGGAAACCGTTGCCAGGGAGATATCCGATTCGGTGATGGTTCCCGTAGCGGCATGCACCACCTGGATATTGACCTCATCGTTGGAGAGTTTGATCAAGGAGTCCCGCAACGCCTCAATGGAGCCGTGCACATCGGCCCGCAAGATAAGGTTGAGATCTTTTACCTCGCCTTCCTGCATTTTATCAAACAGGCTGTCCAGTGACAAACGATTGGTTTTAGCCAGATCCTGAGAACGCTGTTTCTGGGTCCGGTGTTCGCTTACTTGGCGGGCGTCCTTTTCGTCGGACAAAGCGATCAGTTCGTCCCCTGCGCCGGGAACGCCGGTCAGCCCCAACACCTCCACGGGAACGGCCGGGCCTGCCTCGTCCACCGTTTGACCCAGATCATTTATCAAAGAGCGCACTTTACCATAGTAAAGTCCACACACAACGGGATCACCGTTGTGCAGTGTTCCTTCGCGAACAAGCACCGTGGCCAACGGGCCGCGCCCGGCATCCAGCTTGGCCTCGATAACATGACCCATAGCCAGTTTATCCGGATTGGCGGCCAGTTCCAACACTTCCGCCTGCAGCAAAATCATCTCCAGTAGCTCATTGATACCTTGGCCGGTTTTCGCTGATACCTCAACAAGGATAGTATCGCCGCCCCAATCTTCCGGGGATAGATCATGCTCAGCCAACTCCCGCTGTACTTTGGCCGGGTCGGCTCCGGCCTTATCCATCTTATTCACCGCCACAATGATGGGCGCCTCGGCCGCTTTGGCATGGTTGATGGCTTCGACGGTCTGGCGCATAACGCCATCGTCGGCCGCTACCACCAGAACCACAATATCGGTCACACCGGCCCCTCTGGACCGCATGGCGGTAAACGCTTCATGGCCGGGTGTATCCAAAAAAACCACCCGTCCCTGGGCCGTTTCAACATCATATGCGCCAATATGCTGCGTAATCCCTCCGGCTTCACCTTCGGTCACCCGGCTTTGACGGATTCGATCCAGCAAGGAGGTTTTACCATGGTCAACATGCCCCATAATGGTCACTACCGGCGGCCGGGCTTTCATCTCTTCGGGATCATCGGTGGCGGTTTTGAGGATGGCCTCTTCCTCAAAAATGGCCTTTTCCACGTCGTAATCAAACTCGGCGGCCACAATACTGGCCGTTTCAAAATCGACACTCTGGTTCATGGTGGCCATCACACCCATGCCCATCAGCTTGACAATGATCTCGTTGACCTTAATACCCATCCGTTTGGCCAGATCCGACAGGATAATGTTCTCGTCGATCTTGATGCGTCGTTTGATCGCCTTAGCCGTGGTGATCTGAGTTTTTTGGGCCGGTTTGGCCGGTTTCCCCCTGGGGCCTTTGCCCTTGCGTCCACGGCGCCCTTTACCATAAAGATCACGCCCTTCGATCACCTCTTTGCGTTTGAAAGAAATTTTGCGTTTAAAAAAACCGCGATCATCTCCTGCGGGGACTTTACGACCACGTCGGCGTCCCACGCCGCTGGGGTCAGGCATCATACCCGGCATATCCGTGACCGGTTGATCCGGGTCGTGCGGGGGAGGCGCGCCTTTTTTGATAATCTTGGCGGGCGCCTCTCTTTTGATTTTTTTCCTTTTAGGAGTCGGGGGCGCTTTTTTCGAGTCGGCGATTTTATCGACATCCGGCGCCAAGGCGGCTTCTGCCTGATCAACTGCCGGAGCCTCTGTTTCCAAAGGTTCGGTGGGCTCTGTCGCCACCGCTTCTCCAGGGACCTCGAAAGTGGCTTCGGGAGCCGTCTTTTCCACTGCCGGTTCAGCGCCTGATGGTTCCGGGGCCGTTATCACTTTATCCGGAGATTCCTTCACGTCTATTTTCTTTTGGGGAACGGTTGGCGGTGCTGGTGGTGCTGTTGCAACAGGTTCCTTTGCAGGCGATGCTTCTTTTTCTACGGAGACTTCTTCCCCGGGGGGTATGACGGCCTCCGCCGTTCCTTCCAACGCATCCGTGGCTTCGGCTTCCGGTTTGAGCGAATCTTCGCCCGCCGCCGGCTTTTTGGCCACAATTTTTTTTCGCCGCCGGATTACCGTTGACTTCACCCGGGTCTCCACCACTTTTTCAGTGGCCTTGCCAAAAAGAACCGCCTTGACCCTGGCAACCGTTTCTTCATCCAGAGTACTCGCATGCGTTTTGACGGCGATATCCATATCCCGCAACTTCTCCAACAACTCCTTGTTGGCCATGTTGCACTCTCTGGCAAGCTCATATACCCTAATCTTCGCCATTAACGATCCTCCTACTCTCCGGAATGCGGCTCCTCAGGCTCGGGCTCGGGCGACGCGTCCGTCACCGAAGCCTTGTCATCGACAACTGCTTCGGTTTCTGTCTGCAATAGCGGTTCCGTTACGGTTTCGGCGTCTGATTCTACAGCTTCATTATTCGCGTCCTCAACCGTTTCGGTTACGGCTGCTTCCCCCTCCCTTATTTCAGATGCTGCTTCCGCCTCAACCGCCGCTGCTGCGGCAATCGCCTCTGCTTGGGCTGCCTCAGTGGCCTGAGCAACGATTTCAGGGGTAGCGGCGGTATTTATCATTTCCGCCGCGATCTCCTCCTCAATCCCGCAAATATTGGCCACATCCGCCGGCTTGGCGCGACTTAACTCTTCCACCGAATAAAACCCGCTTTCATACAACCGGTCCGCCATGGTCACCGTCATACCGGGCAAATGGGTGAGAATGGCGTAGGCCGCTTTCATCGTCTCATTATACTGGCTTTCACTGACCACATCAAACCGCCAACCCGTCAGTTTCGAGGCCAAACGGACATTTTGTCCCCGTTTCCCGATGGCCAAAGAGAGCGAATCGTCAGGCACGATCACCTCCATGGTGTTGTTGCCTTCATCAATGATGACCCGTGAGATTTCCGCCGGCGCCAGTGCGTTGCAGACAAACCGGGCCGAATCGGGATGCCAGGGCACAATATCGATCTTTTCTCCACGCAACTCCTGTACCACCGTCTGGACGCGGCTGCCGCGCATTCCCACGCAAGCACCCACCGGATCAACATCGGATTCGCTGGAGGAGACGGCGATCTTGGCCCGAATCCCCGGTTCCCGCGCGGCCCCCATGATGGAGACGATTCCTTCGGAAATTTCCGGCACTTCCGTTCTGAACAGATGCACCAGAAAATCGGGATGTGTTCGCGACAGTATCACCTGGGCTCCTCGGGTCTCCTCGGAGACTTCCATGATGTATGCCCGGATACGGTCTCCCCGGCGGTAAGACTCCCGCGGCACCTGCTCCCGATAGGGCAGCATTGCCTCGGCCGAGCCGAGATTGACAATCAGATTGCCCCGTTCGAAGCGCTGCACAATGCCGTTGATCAACTCGCCCTGGCGGTCGACAAAATTGGTATAGACCGATTTGCGCTCGGCCTCTTTCATCTTTTGGATGATTACCTGCTTGGCCGATTGAGCGGCAATCCGTCCAAAATCGGTGGTGTCCATTTTTGTGCCCAAACTGTCACCTAATTGGCATTCCGGGTCGAGCGTGCGTCCCTCGGCCAAGGAAATCTCCAGATCGGGCTCGGTAACAATTTCAGCCACCTCTTTAAACTGAAACACCTCCATTTCACCGGTTTCTTCGTTATAGTGCGTTTCGATATCGACCAACGCACCATATTTTTTCCGGGCCGCCGATTTGATGGCCTCTTCAATAGCCTCAATCAAAGCATCCTTATCAATGCCTTTATCCCGGCTGATCTGGTCCACAACTCGTTTTATTTCGGCGATAAACATCATGCTACTCCGTCTATGATAAGTCGGGCGCGGGTGATCCGCGTCCGAGGGATCTCAATGGGGCCATCTTCGGTTACAACCGTCACCACATCATCTGCTGTTCTGATTCCGTCTAAAGTCCCTTTAACCTTCTTTTTGCCCGCAATTTTCGGGGCCACACGAATCTCGATCTGCTGTCCGGTGAACCGTTGAAAATCGGCGGGTTTGCTCACCGGCCGATCTACCCCCGGTGAAGAGACTTCCAGATGGTAGGTCCCTTCAAAATCCACATGGACATCCAGCAGGTCGCTCATCCGGCGGCTGATACGGGAACAGTCGTCCAGGGTGACGCCGCCGGGTTTGTCAATAAAGAGCCGCAGCACACGTCCCGCTGCTTCCCGTTGGCACTCCACATGCACCAAATCTATCATTTCCGCTGCGCACAAAGGCTCGCCCAGTTCCCGGGCGGTCCGGGCCAAAGCACCGCGCATACCCGCCGTAAACGGGCCCGATGTTGCCACATCGTCTGGATGATCTTTATGCTGTTTTACCATTTTCCTTTCTTAATTCATCTCGCTATGGGTCACCAACAAATGCGAATGTTTTTAGCCAAACAAACGTTTCTCATATAAAAACAAAAAACGGGCGTTGGCCCGTTTCCGTGATCATTTTTTCGTCTTTAAACGGACGAAATCTATTGCAATTTTATGACCGGGTCAATAATCAACCCTTTCGTTTCCGTCCATAAATACCCGGAATACGGCCCAGGTAACGTTGCTCAAACATCCCGGTGGAATTTTATAACCGCCTTCAACATCCCCCGGCTCAAGCTGGAGCGGGCAACGAGATTCGAACTCGCGACACCAAGCTTGGGAAGCTTGTACTCTACCAACTGAGCTATGCCCGCTTGTTAAACCGAAGTGAAAATAAGCAAAAGCATCTGTTTTGTCAACTCTTTTTCAAGGTCCCGCCATGGCAGAGACTAAACGCCATTCGAGCGCGCCGCAATCTCTTGCAGCTCATCAACGATGCACCCGTAAAAGTCAAAACGCCACAATTATCTGAAAAAGTTGAGCATAAGTGACAAACGCCCTTGCCAAAAAGCTGGCATGGTGTTCGGTATTATATTATAAATACAGCATGTTAGATGGAAACGACATGATTTTCAAAAAGAACCACAAGCAGATCGAAATCGTCAATCCCCGGTTTCATCCAAGCCCCAAAAGAGGCCGACGGCTCGACACCGACCAGCCCGGACTGTTTCGCAAGGAACTGCTCGTGGACCAATTGGCCGCCAGCGTGCGGATTGGGAGTTCGGACTCCCGCAGCTCACGTCGAATGGCGTGAGTGGTCCCGGCGTTTTTGTGAAGTTTGGTCAACGTGTCGTCTCTCCCGGTTTTGGGTAGCGGTCAAAGGATAACTCCTGACGGGAATATAATCAACCGGTACGTGACACATTAAGGACAATTACGTTAAGCTCAGTATACTTGTATAAATTCTATCCCAAGGCCATTTAGGGATTTTTAACTTCCAGTCAAAAGGATTTGTACTATTTTTTAAGGAAGCGTAACTGCCGATCTAAACGTTCCTTTTGTGTCGATGGCAGGGTCTCTACCATTAACAGCTCTTTCAGATTTTCTTTACGAGCATTGACTAATGCTTCCACTTCTGTTTCATCTTGTGGATACGCCTTTCCAGCCATCTGCTTGTCTGCTGCGGAAAGAACATTATTCCGCTGTGTATAACAGGGAGATTGAGCTTTGCTGGTAAACATCAATTCTGGAAACGAGTAATGCATGATGGATTCTTTGTCATGAGGTGAAAATTTCAACCCTCCGCCGGGCAGCTTGCGCAGATTGTGATCGACTTTCCATTTTGGCCAATTGTTTGGCGGTCCGCCCAAATAGTCATAGAGAAAGTCCCAGTTGAATTCGCAATCCTCAATAGCCGGTGACTGATGTTCATGATGAAATCCCAACGCGTGTCCGAATTCATGCAACACCGTTCCGTCCCAACCGGTTGGAAGTTCCTGATCAAATCCGGATAAGTTGAGGCTTGTTTCACTGTACGAAATAATATCCGGATCTGTACTGTCCGTACCTACCAGCGACCAGTACCCTGGATACGAAAAGCCGACGCGAATATGCACATCATCTGCCGCATTGAGTTTTCGATAGTGCCCTGTCTTATCATCATACCCGAAATCGAATCTGATATTGGCGTGCTCCGACCAACGACTGACCACATCGGCAATCTTTTTATGCAGTTCCGGATCTCCGCCGTCGAAGCTTACAGTAACAGTTCCTACTTTCCATAGCTTAAGGTCTTCAAATACAAGCTCGAATCCCATATTGTTAACATAAGCTGGCGAATTACGCCTTAAATGGCGATCGCGCATTTCCAACCTTGCCATGATGTGATCTGGATAACCTTCCATTACAGGTGGTTTCGAATGTGCCATTTTCTTCTCCTCCTTTTGTGGTTGTCACGTGCCGGTTGATTATATTCCCGTCAGGAGCTATCCGTTAATGATGGCGATGAAGATATTGCACGGACTACGCGCCGGGGATGATGGAAGGCCCATAGGACGACTGGAATCAACCCCGGCGTGTGCCGCGATCATCAGGACCCCTTGACCGCCACCCAAAACCGGGAGAGACGACATGTTGACCAAACTTCACAAGAACCCCGGAACCACTCACGCCATTCGACGTGAGCTGCGGGAGTCCAAACTCCCAATCCCCACGCCGGCGGCCAAATACAACCTCAATCACGCAACCGTCCGCAAGTGGCGCTCCGGAGAAAGCACGGAGGATGGCTCACACCCGCCCAGAAAGAGGTCGCGCCATACGCAAAACGCTGTTGCTGCCATTGGACGACCTTTTGGCAGTCACCCGAACTTTCATCAACGAGGCCGCCTCCCGCTCTGGCCTGGCCCGCTGTCTTAAACGCCACGGCGTCTCCAACCTCAACGACCTCAAGCCAAAGAAAGAGAAAGAAAAGCCCAAGTATAAGACCTTCAAAGATTACGAGCCAGGATACCTCCACGCCGATATTAAGTATCTGCCCTAGATGGCCGATCAGCAGAGCCGAAGCTATCTCTTCGTCGCCGTTGACCGCGCCGCTCGCCGGGTCTATCTCGAAATGCACAAGGATAAAAGCGCCCAATCCGCACAGCGCTTTCTGGAACGCCTGCATGAAGCTTCGCCTTTCAGGATCAGGATCATCCTGACCGATAACGGCAAGGAGTTCACCGACCGTTTCATCGCCAATGGCGAAAGAGAACCGACCAGAAATCATCCCTTTGATCAGGCCTGGGCTACATTTGAGATCAAGCACCGCCTGATCAAGCCCAAACACCCATAGGCCAACGGCATAGTCGAACGTTTCAACGGCAGAATCAGCGATATCCTGACCACCACGCACCTCTACTCAGGCAAGCCCCTCAAGCAGACTCTGATGCGGTATGCCAAGATCTCCAACCACGTCATTCCTCGAGACCTTTGCATAACACCCCTTTTGGCCCGATTTCGGCGTCCGGCTCAAAATGGTATCCTTGAAATATTCAATATATTCATCCGGTTCCATTTTTCGCCTTCCTTGAACGTGAACAAAAATAGATGTCCTGCAAAGGTCTCTCCTCAGAAGGCGATCGGTCATGCGCCTCCGATTGACGCACTCAAAGTGTGGTACAAAAAGAGGCCTGATCTTTTTCGCAAAAAGGGTTATAAACTCGCGGGACCTGACATGATCTTATATCCCAGGTTGTTTCCTCGTCTCATCAAAAGAAATCACTGGATCTGACAGGTCACGGAGTCAATCAACAGCAATTTGCAGGTCAGCATAGTCCTCAAGATAGGCTTCAATAGCCTTTTGAACATGAAACGAGCGAGAACGTTCAGTCTCTTTGGCGACATCATCTAATTCTGTGACAAGCTTCTCCGGAACTCTTACTGAAATAGCCATACGCATACACTACTCCTCACTCATACAGACACGATTTGTTCCTTAGTATTTCCCTGCATGCTCTTGTCATACAATATATAATATTTTCCTACAGAAAGCAAGTTTGTTGAACAACCCAAAATCCGCGATTGATTTTGTGCAACCGGCTCATGGGCCCATGTCGGCCCAAAAAACAGCGCGAATCGCTATAAAATCATCCCGGCATGATGATTATGGAACAGCGACGACGCGATGATTCCAAATCAACTACAAATACCCGCCCTCCGGACGCAACTATCCCCCAACCCAAAAGAGATATTGCCTGACGGCCCCTATCCCTCGGCAAACAACCAGCTCCGATGCCGGATACCGGAAAACA
>Ga0209681_1000177_pt1 | contig 16551 bp, 11 predicted proteins | sample WorMetLIZISLAND2_3_FD_187416 | JGI IMG/M metagenome (GOLD analysis project Ga0209681, IMG submission 187416) | Marine gutless worms symbiont microbial communities from Max Planck institute for Marine Microbiology, Germany - Olavius clavatus LIZARD... ... | reverse complement strand
CGCCTGGAGCTTGGGGGGTGGGGGTGGCCAAGTGATCTCGCCATCCTTGATGACGGTGGTGCCGCGGATGACCTCGTCTTCCATGTTCACATCGATCCGGCCGTCCTTGCCCGGCGTCAGATCGGTCAGCAGGTGGCGCAGGTTGGTACCGTAGAGCTGGCTGGACTGGGTGGGCAGACGACTCGGCAGGTCCAACTCGCCGATGATGATGACACCGTGGCGCACCACGGTCGCGCCGGGCTTGCACAGGGCGCAATTGCCACCCTGTTGGGAGGCCAAGTCGACGATCACACTACCGTCCTTCATGGACTCCACCATCGCTTCGGTAATCAGCTCGGGCGCCGGCGTGCCAGGGATCAGGGCGGTGGTGATGATGATGTCCACCTCCGTGGCTTGGCTGGCGAACAGCACCATCTCGGCCCGGATGAACTCCTCGCTCATCACCTTGGCGTAGCCGCCCTCGCCGCTGCCGTCTTCCTCGAAATCCAGCATCAGGAACTCGGCCCCCATGCTCTCGACCTGCTCCTTGACCTCCGGGCGGGTATCGAAGGCGCGCACCACGGCGCCCATGGAGCCGGCGGCGGCGATCGCGGCCAGCCCGGCGACCCCGGCGCCAATGACCAGCACCTTGGCCGGGGGGACCTTGCCCGCGGCCGTCACTTGGCCGGTGAAAAAGCGGCCGAATCGGTTGGAGGCCTCGACTACGGCGCGGTAGCCGGCCACATTGGCCATGGAGCTCAGGGCATCCATTTTCTGGGCGCGCGAGATGCGGGGCACGCTGTCCATAGCCAACACGGTCGCCTGACGGGCGGCCAGCTTCTCCAGCAGCTCCGGATTCTGGGCCGGCCAGATGAAGCTGATCAGGGTGCCGCCCTCGCGCAGTAGCTCCGTCTCCTCGACCTGCTCCTCCGGGTGGGTCTCGGGGGCGTGGACCTTGAGCACGATATCGGACCGGGCCCACAGGGCCTTGGCACCTTCTATGACCTCGACCCCCGCCGCGCGATAGGCGTCATCCGAGAAATGGGCCTTGGCGCCGGCCCCGGCCTCGATCGCCACCAAAAAGCCGAGCTTGCGTAACTGCTGCGCCGTGTCCGGCGTCACGGCGACTCGATTTTCTCCCGCATGGACCTCCTGTGGGGCCCCGATTTTCAGAGACATGGATTCCTCCTCTAGTCAGGTTTTCTTATTGTGTTGGTGGTATTCTGATCTTGTTGTTGCCGAGAATGGGCAATCGCAAGGGTTGTTCCTATATGACTGCGAAATAGCCGATCATGTAGGGGCGATTCATGAATCGCCCCTACATGATCCCTAACACACCGGAAACAACGAAACCATAACACCACCATTTATTTTGGTTGTGATTTTCCGTGCGGTTTTCCGCGTGAACAAGACACGCTGCTCCAGTGCGGGTGTCTCGCCCGCAGTTGACCAGATCGGCGGCTCGGATACAAGGTTACGCGCAGAACAAGCGATAATCCGGTCCCAATGATCGGCTCGACCAAGTTCTATAAGCTCTTTTTATGGCCCCCTGAAAAAATTCACCCCTGAAATTGATCGAGTCTCGGTGCGAAGATGCGGCTCTCGCTTCGCTCCACCCTGCCCATCCCCCGAGGTGGCCTCGTGAAAGCAGCCATTTTAGTGGATGGGGCCTTCTATCTACGGCGCCACCAAACACATTTCGGCACGGCTCACGCCTCCGATCCGGAACAAGTTGCAAACGATCTTTGGACCCATTGCATTAAAGCATGTGACGCGAGAGGAAGGCGAGAAGCTTTACAGGATCTTTATTTTATGATTGTCCGCCCTTGGAGAAGAAGCTTCATCATCCCAAAACCGGTAGGCCAATAGACTTGGAAAAATCCTCTCTTGCTTTATTCCGTAGGGATTTTCATAAACGCCTCACCCGGAAACGCAACGTTACTCTTCGCCTGGGTTATCTCGACGAAGAGAATGGGAGATCGAAAATCAAAGACCCCAAGATAGAGCGCAAGCTTATTTCCGGGAGCATCAGGGTCGATGAGCTCGAGGAAGCCGACTATATTTACCATGCCGTCACAGCACAGGACATAATTTCCTCCATTAAAATCAGATGGCTAGGTTGATCTTCGTGGTTCTTCGAATAAAGCGACCACTTGGTAAAATGCCTCAAGCTTTTCCGTTATTTTGAATAAAATCTCTCTCAGCCAGTCTAAACCATACCTGAAAATACTGATGGCCGGACGGTGATGACTCTTGATTGGGATCGGTTTTTACTCGTGTAACCATTCCCCGAGGAAATAGCTCGATAAACCTGTTGATGAGTGGAATGCGTTCGTCCGTATTGGAATTGCCTGTTTTATCTGACAGGATCGATAACACGGGGATCGCCAAGCACAGAATATTGATATGGGTTTGACCGAATTTCCAGTTGGTTCGATCCAGGGTCAGTAGATACTGACCCTCGGGCAACTGACTGGCAATAAACCGAGCCACGGTGGAGAAGTCGAGAGGAAAGGTTCTGAACAGGCGTTGAATATGTTTATACTTCGAGTCTTTCAAGGCGCCACCGGGAAGAGCAGTGGCTAATTGCGCGAAATTGACGGTTCTGACCTTGATCAAAGCGATAATCAGACCGGCTAGGCATTTGGTTCTGGCCAAGTTCCAACCGAAACAGCCAGGCAACAGAGGCACAAGAGCGGCGGTATTCTGATCCATCGATGGGAGCCCTCTGAAAAAATTTATCTATATGATTAAAAGGTTATGTCAAAATTCGACAGGGATGGCTTGAACGCCCGGCTCATTGGACGTTGCGTTACTTGCCTATAAGCAGCTGGTGTCTAAGATCATCCTCATTGTCGGCGACAGTGATTTCGTCCCCGCATCGAAGCTCGCCCGTCGCGAAGGCATCGAGTTCATTCTCGATCCCATGCACAAGGAGGTTCGCGACCTCCTCGAACATCCGGAGCGTCACCATTGTTCGCGAAACCCGAAATGGGGTCCGTCCGATTTCGGGTGCGAAAAATGAGGCGACGGCCATGGCCTTCGGCGGCCCGCGTTCGTCTTGCGTCCGTCCCGGCGCGCACTCCGCGCAACACCAGGACTCCCACAATGACTAGACGCCGTGTCGCATGGCCGAGCCTTTCGTCTCCGCCGGCGCTCACGCGCCGCACTCCGACGAAACGCTCGGCCCTACGCCTTCGCGGGGGGCGTCGCACCCGCTCGTCGCTTACGCTCCCTCGCTTTCCTGTGCTCCTCTATCGGCGGGTCTGCACACGAGCCTCCCGAAGAGACGGATTCAGTAACAATGCTCCGTGGCGGGAAATCGGCCGTTCCGTACCTCTTCGCAGAAGCTGGCCAGAGCGGCGCGGGTCGCTTCCCCGACGTCCGCGTACACCTTGGCGAACTTGGGCGTGAAGTTGAGGAAGAGGTGGAGCATGTCGTGGATGACCAGGATCTGGCCATCGCAGGCGGGTCCGGCACCGATGCCGATGGTGGGGATATCCAGCTCGCGGGTGATGCGCTCCCCGAGCGATGACGGAATCCCTTCGAGGACGACCGCGAAGGCCCCTCCTTCCTGGACCGCGATCGCATCTCGCACCACTTGGTCCGCGGCCTCCCGGGTTCTCCCCTGAACCTTGAAGCCGCCAAAGGCGTGAATGCTCTGGGGGGTCAGGCCCACATGTCCCATGACCGGGATCTGGCAGTCCACGAGCGCCCGGATCTCCTCGCCAACCCGCATCCCGCCTTCCAGCTTCACCGCCTCGGCACCGGCCTCGCGGACTAGGCGTCCGGCATTGCCGAGGGTGTCCCGGACGGATACGCCGGCGGCCAAGAACGGCAGGTCGGCCACCACCAGGGCCTTGGGCCGCGCCCGGGCGACCGCCGCGGTGTGATGCACCATATCGTCCAGGGTCACCCGGGTGGTATCCAAGTAGCCGAGCACCACCATCCCCAGGCTATCGCCGACCAGGATGATATCGATGCCGGCACTATCGACCAGCTTGGCCGTAGAGTAGTCGTAGGCTGTAATCGAGACGATCTTCTCGCCCCGCTTACGAGCAAGGATGTCCGCCGTCGTGACCGGCTTGCGGTTGTCCGCATCCGGGTCACGCTGTATGCCAGGAGTCCCCATGGTTCGAATCCTCGGTGGTTGTTACGTCGGGTACGAGGGTACCTCGAGCGATTCGAGGTGCCCGGGCGGTACCGGGGCACATTGCCATTACCGATTGGGCAACCGACTCGATAATGAAGCCAAGTCGAAACCGCAACCCGGCTCCGCATGGGGAAAATTCCAAGTATGGAATCATTCAGGGCCTTCATGATACTACGGAATATCGGCGTGACACCGCCGGTAATGGGTCTCGCGGCGGAGAGCCTCCGAGCGGAAGCGGAGACGGAAGGACGAAGGACAAAGAGCTGGGCTCGAAGAGCGCGACGGGTGCTTGTTCGCCGGCCGCAGCCCTTCCTGCTATACCCGCTATACCCGTTGCACATGAATATGAGAGAGGTGGGTCTCTCGTGCGGAGAGCAACGCGGCTATCGGGTACGAGCGGCGTGCATCGTGGCGAAATATTCACGGGCAACGAGTATATTATGCCACCGGGTTTTTCGGAGACCTTGAAAAGCTCCGGGGACCTTCTCCGAGCTATCCGGACCGGCTTCACGACCGCAATCCGGTCCATACCTTGTCGATCCTCGGCCATGCGGTAGCCGAAACCCGCAGGAGCCACACTATGTCTTTGATCGAACCCTTCGCCGGATTGCGTCCCGCTCCGGGGCGGGCCTCAAATGTTGCCGCCCCGCCCTACGATGTAATGAGCGCCCCGGAGGCGCGGCAGATGGTCGCGGGCCGTCCCCACAGCTTTCTACACATATCACGGCCCGAGGTGGACCTGCCGGAGAATACGGACCCCTACGCCCCCCAGGTCTATGCCAAGGCCAGGGAGAACCTGGAGCGGATGCTGGCCGAGAAGATACTGGTTCGGGACCCGACCCCTTGCTATTATGTCTATCGCCTTACCCGGAACGGGCATACACAGACCGGCTTGGTAGCGGTGGCCTCCGTGGCCGCCTACGAGGCGGGGCGGATCAAGAAGCACGAGCCCACCCGACCGGTCAAGGAGGACGATCGGGTACGCCAGATCGACGCCCTGGATGCCCAGACTGGCCCCGTCTTTCTGGTATATGAGAGCACCCCCGCTATCGACGACACCTTGGCCGCCCTGAACGACTCGCCGGCGGCCATCGACATCCGGGCACCGGACGGCGTGCGTCACGAGCTCCGGGTAGTGGATGATGGAGCCACCGTCGACCGCCTCACCGCGGCCGGTGAGCAGCTCGATTGCCTGTACATCGCGGACGGTCACCACCGCTCCGCCGCGGCAGTCCGGGTAGCCGCCGCCCATCGGGCCGCCAATCCGGACCACAGAGGGGACGAGCCCTACGACTACTTCCTGAGCGTCATCTTTCCCCACGACCAAGTGCGGATCCTGGACTATAATCGGGTGGTCGAGGACCTCCATGGACTCTCCGTCGAGACCTTCCTGGAGCGGGTCCGCATCCCCTTCCGGGTGGAGCCCGATTCGGGGCCCGTCAGACCGGCCCGCCACGGGGAGTTCGGCATGTACTTGGCCGGTACTTGGTACCGCCTCACCCTAGACGCGCGGCGTATCCCCGAAGACGACCCGGTGGGACGGCTGGACGTGAGCCTGCTGCAAGACAACCTGATCGAGCCCCTGCTCGGCATCCGGGACCCGCGCCGAGACGACCGCATCGACTTCATCGGCGGCAGCCGCGGTCTCGAATGGCTCGCTGAGCAGGTAGACGAGGGCGGCATGGCGGTCGCCTTCTCGCTATATCCGACGCGGATGGAGGACCTGATGGCGGTGGCGAATGCGGGGGAAGTGATGCCCCTCAAATCGACTTGGTTCGAGCCCAAGTTGGCCGATGGCTTGGTCAGTCATTTGTTGGGTGTCTGATCGGGGATCGAGGAGAATGAAAGCCCCTTTCCCCTGGTGGGAGAGGGATTGGGGAGTGGGGAACAAAACGGAGCCCCGGCATCAGAGGCAACCCTTTGATTTCCGGTTTTCGGGATCAGAATTTTAGAGAGAGTGAACAGTTACGGATTGGTTAGGGTGGGCTGCGCCCACCGGAAAATATCGGGTAAGCGCTGCGGGAAGAGAATTCAACCGCAGATGAACGTCAATGGTAACTATTCAGCTAGCTACTCCAATTGGGGCATTGGGGGGCGGCCCTGGAAGGTCAGGACGAGCAAGTTGAACATATCGTCGGATTGTTTGCGGCGGGTCGAAAGGTAGGAGTGGATGATGGCAAAGTCTTCGGTGCCGGTATCGGAGCGGAAGCAGCCAGAGACTTTCTGCTTGAGCTTGGGCATGCGAAGGTCGCGTTCGGCATGGTTGTTGTCGAAGGGAACGCAGGTCGGTGAGGAAGCGCAGGACCTCGTTGCGGCGCTCGCGTAGCCGCCGAATGAGGTTGCCGGCCGGGGATTGTGTGACGCGCCCGCGGGTGCCGGGACGGCGGGGACGGGGAGGATTGCCGGCTTCGGCTGTGCTGAGGATGGTGTCGTAGCGGGTCCGCAAGTGCTCACCGTTGCTGGCGGGCAGCGTCTCAAGGGCCTGGGTCTCGTCGACCATGGCATTGGCTTGGCATGGGTCATCAACCAGGGAGCGAGTGACGCCGCGCCGACCCGGTTGTCCGCCGAGCTTGTGCCCGCTGAGTTGGCGCCGCGAACGTGGTGGCAGCTTCTTGAGCAGTGAGTCTGAGGATGGTGGCCGGCTGGAGTTGTGGCTATCCTTAGCCAGACGTGCTTCGAGTTCCTGAATGCACTCATGCATCTGCTCAATGGTCGCAGTTTGCCCCTCAATGATCGCAGCCTGCTCCGCCACCCGTTCATCCGGAGAATGGATTAGGGCGCTGTTCAGGTATGGTTCCATGGGTACGCGCGTAGCCTGCTGCTTGGCAAGAGGTCCTGGATAGTTACTCCACCTCCCGCAAAAACGAGGACAACGAGCTGTTGATCTTCGTGACACCACGCATCCTCAAGACCCATACCGCAGACGATAGGGTACCTTGAAGAATTCCGAAGATGGAATTTTTCAAGGTGCTCATAACCATGGGTGCGGCAGCCATTATCCCTAACGAATTTGCTATGCTCGATTCCCGCAAATCACCGGACACACCCTGTACTGCCAACCCGCACGCCATGAGATCATGCCCTGTTTTTCGTAGACAACCCGTCTTACGCAGCTGGCTAGGCGTCGGCCTTGTCTGTCTTTTGGTCGCATCGATCGGTTTGGTCCGGGCCGCTTCATGGACCGGAACCCTCCAAGACGGCAGTGTGCTGAAGGTGGACCCGAACTCCCATCGCGCCATGCGTTATTACAACGGCGGCGTGGTGCCCTTGTGGGACGGTACCCATCGGCTCGAGGACGGCTCGGTTGTCATTGTCCGCGATGGCCTAGCGGTTCCGACCGCGTCGATGATGGACAATCGGATCGGTGAGCCCGGCTCCGATCCGAGCCTGCGCACGCGCTACTGCGACCAGCTCGTGCGCAAAGTCTGCGGCTTTCACGACGAGTGTACCCGGAGCCAACCCTGCGTCCTGGCCCGCCAGCTACTGGGCATGGAGCGCGAGGAACAGTACCGGGCACCCATCGGGGCCGGCCCTCGACCGCAGACCGAGTCGGGCGACAAGTGTCAGGATGCCCTATCCAACCAAGCCTTTCCCGTCTGTAGTGCCTCCGCACCGGGCCCGGAGCAGACCGCCTGCAAGCAGCTGGTGGATAAGGTATGCGGGGACGTGGACCAATGCGCGGCCGGCATAGCCTGTAACCCCGCGCGTCAGCTCCTGCGCATGGAGTCCGCCGAACGGCTGGAAAGTGCGGACCCACAAGCCCGGACGGCGACGGGTGCCGAGTGTGAGAAGGCGATGGACAATGCCTTCTTCGAGCCCTGTCGCTAGCGGCTTCGATGCCGCTATCCCCACGACCGGCTACGCGCGTCAGTGAAGACCCTGATCCTCGGTGGTGTGCGTTCCGGTAAGAGTCGGCTGGCCGAGCAACTCGCCGTTACGAGCGGCCGGCAGGTCGTCTATGTGGCGACCGCAGTGGCGGGGGACGAGGAGATGGCGCGCCGGATCCGGGCTCACCGCAGGCATCGGCCTCCGGATTGGATGGTCGTGGAGGAGCCGCTCGCGCTGGGACGGGTGCTCGCGGAGCTAGCCGCCTCCGGACGTTGTCTCGTCGTGGACTGTCTGACCCTATGGCTCACGAATCTGCTTACCCACGAGGACTCGGCACGGCTGGTGTCCGAACGCGCGGCCCTGTTGGAGACCTTGCCGGTGTTGACCGGCGATCTCCTGCTGGTCGGCAACGAGATCAACATGGGCATCGTTCCCCTCGGTGAGCTCAGCCGCCGCTATTGCGACGAGGCGGGTTTGCTCCATCAGGCACTGGCCTCCCGCTGCGATCGGGTGGTACTCACCATCGCCGGATTGCCTCAGGTACTGAAGGGGCCACCCCTCGTACCGGCCCCTGTCGATTAGACACGAATTTGCGAATCAGGCGGCCTCTTGTAGGCAGGCTACTTGGCGGCTTCCTGTCGTGCTACGCACTCCTTCCAGCGCGCTAGGCGCTACTTGGGCAATGCTCTTGTTGTTCATCCGGAGCGCCGCCATTTTTCGCGCAACCCGAAATGGGGTCCGTCCGATTTCGGGTGCAAAAAATTAGGCGACGGCCATGGCCTTCGGCGACCCGCGTTCGTCCTGCGTCCATCCCGGCGCGCACTCCGCGCGGCGCCAGGACTCCCACAAGGACTGGACGCCGTGTCGCATGGCCGGGTCTTTCGTCTCCGCCGGCGCTCACGCGCCGCACTCCGACGAAACGCTCGGGCCCACGGCTACGCGGGGGTCGTCGCACTCCGCTCATCGCTTACGCTCCCTCGCTTTCCTGTGCTCCTCCTCGGCTCCAGGCGGCAACGGCGCGCCCGGCCGTACCATCTGTCGGGGATCGGCTCGGCTTGCGCCGCGCTCTGAGCGCTGTGGAAGAGCTCGCGCAACGTCTCCTGGATCCGGAAGCCACGGTGTGTCTTGAGGTTTCGGCGCTTGAGTTCCGCAAACCGGCTTTCTGGCGGTTACTCCAAGCGTGCTTGTCCTGGAGCCAGATGCAGCGTGTACGCCGCCGCTCCGGGGCCCTTTTGACTTCTTGGCGACGCACTACGTCAACCGCCCTGTTGACGAGCTGAATGGCGTGAAACTCATCGAAGGTGATCGCCGTCCAGGGCAGATGCTCACACACGCCAGCCTAGTAGCTTGCCGACATATCCATACAGACCGCACGGATGTTTTCGGCACAGGCACCATGAGAGGCTGTCCAGAAAGTAACACATTGATTTTGAGTTATAAAATATGTATATTTTGTAATTTCATGCGATGTGATCCCAGAGTTTGCTATGACTGAAGAAAAGATTCAATTCGGCTGTCAGGCACCCGAGTGACCTCATCGACGGAGAATGGGAAATCCTTGAGCCCATCATCAACGAATTGGAATCCTATACCATCGGACGCCCACGAAAAAGTAATCTTCGCGTATCCATTCACGATGATGTAGAGTCATTGTCGTCGGCCTTTGAAAATCCGGTGTTCGAGTACCTAGATATGGATATTGAACATGGCTCCTCCGATACCGACACGTTCTGTGGCGGCGAAGACGAGGATGTCATGGCCGGTATAGGAGGCGATGATCGCCTTTACGGGAAAGCCGGTGACGACACCCTGCGCGGCGGCGCCGGATCGGGAGGCTACCTGTCAGGTGAGGCCGGTAACGATACCTACCTGTTCGCCGCCGTGACGGCTAACACCACGGTGCACAACTACGATACCAACGCCACCAGTGTGGATACCGCCCGGTTCGAGGATGTCGCCATTGAGGATCTGTGGTTCAGCCGCAGTGGCAGCAACCTGCAAATAACTGTTGCCGGAACCGATGACCAAGTGACGGTGAGTAACTGGTATAGCAATCCAAATTACCAGGTGGATCGCATCGAAGTGGGTTCCTTATGTTGTTGAATAATCAAATGGAGCAGTTGGTTTCGGCCATGGCTTCGTACAACGTGCCGAGTGGGGCAGGTAACGTGATTCCTCAGGATGTCAAGGATGAGCTGCAGCCTATAGTGGCAGAGACTTGGTAGACAACTTAAGGTAAAGATCACAGTTTGTGATCATTTTGGGGCCGCTATGCGGCCCCTTTTTTATTCGTTTTCATCAGGGCAATTGTGGCATTCGTATCGAGCAGATACGGCATCAATCGAGGTCCTGACGTGGCGCATCCGCGGTTAAGTTTTCATCGGTGATGTCGTCGGGGAAGTCGTCGCTCGACCCGCCAGCAACCGCTGTGAGGGAGAGGGGCTTTTATGGCAGCCGCCGATGGGTCGGTTGGCGGAGTCAGTAGGTACGGAGCCATGACCGCGTAGTGCCGGATGGAACGCGGGCAAGCCCGCGCCTACCGTTATGGTAGTAGGTGCCAGCTTGCTGGCGCTCGGGTGGGGTCCCCGTAGGTGTGGAGCACGTAGGGACGATCAGCCGGTGCCCCTATTCCCCCTCTCCCCAACCCCTCTCTCGCTAGGAGAAAGGGGCTTATGGCCGCCGGCGGATCAGTAAGGGTGACTTTTAGCCGGTCGGTTGGTGGAAGCGGATGATTTCGGCGTCGCAGTCGTTGGCGACCCGGGCCGCGGCGCGGATCAGCTCCGGGGTGAGCTCAATCTTTTCGAGCACGCCGGGGATCACTCGACTCACTTCTTTAGGTTTGCCATCGACCATGATCTTGGTCTTCTCGAACAGCTCTCTGAGGTCCTGGTAGCAGGCTTTGCAGTTGGTGCACTTGGGCAGGTCGGCCTCGGTGATCTCCACCAGAGGTGCTTGGCTGCCCGTGGGCTCGGCCTCGGGCGCGCCGACGCTCGGGCCCCTCGTGATCGCTTCCACGGGGATCGACTGGCTGGTAGGTGTGGCCGGGACGTCCGAGCTGGCGGCGAGCTCGGCCATGCCTCTGGCGATGGCGTCGATGGAGCCCTCCCGCCGGGTGTCCGCCTCTTCGTATTTTTTCCGCCATTGCTCCAGCTCGCGGCGATGGCTCTCTTGCAGGCGGTCTACATGGAGTCCACCCAGGTATTCCAGCATGCGCCAATTGCGGCGGCGTTCTTCGGTCAGCTTGACGATGGCCGGTGAGACGGCGAGTCGGATCAGCTTGTGGTCGTCGTCGGTGGATCGGATGAAGGGTGTCTTGCCGTGGCGTTCCTTTGCGCCCAGCTCAATGTACTCGTGTACCGGGACTAGGTCGGCATTCTCCTCGACGGGCTGAAAGTGCTTTTTGAACCGGCCCTCGCGGACCGCGAAGTCGGCCGAGGTGAAGGGTATTTCCATGAGCTGGGCTTGGCCGTCCGCGTCCAGGTACTCGAGGTTGGTGGTGGTCCAGTCTTTGCCGATGTCCGGATTGCCGTCCAGGACGAAGCGTTCGGCCAGGGTGTCGCCGCGGCGTGGGTCGTGGACGAAGACCGGGCTCATGCGGCTCTGCACCGCCAGCTCGGCATGGCGGCTTCCGGCGTTGTCGGCGATGCCGTGCTCGGACATGCAGGCGGTGTAGGTGTCGAATACCGCGGGTGCTTCGTTGTAGTTCAGAAACTTCATGACGTTTTTCATGAAGTGGCCTTGGAGAGCGTCGTTGGTCTGGACGACTAGGACTTCGGGATGGAAGGCAGCGATCAGCCCCAGCTCTTTGCGGTCCTCGTGCTTGCCGATGTGGGCAACGCCGAAGCGGGTTAGGTCCGAGTCCTGGGCGGTGAAGCTGGCGGTGGAGGCTTGGCCGCCGGTGTTGGAGTAGGCCCCGGTGTTGAGCACCACGACCTTGAGCGGGGTGTGGGTGACCAGCAGCCGCGATAGGGCGCCGAAGCCGATATCGTAGACGGCGCCGTCACCGCCGATGCTGATGACGGCGGGTAGCAGGTCGAGCTCTTCCGGAGTGAATTGCTCCCAATTGAGGGTCCGGAAGAAGGTATCGTGCGAATCCGGATTGTATTGGTCTTCCAGGTCCAGCTTGGCGGTGCGCAGGGCTTGGAAGTCCTTGACGGCACCGGCACTCAGGGCCTCGAACATCCCTTTGGCGACTGGCACCGAGTCCTGGAACAGGCTGTTGACCCAGGGGTCGGAGTAGGGGTTGTTGGGGAAAGTGGAGGCGTAGACGCTGCTGCAACCGGTGGCGTTGGCGATCACCGCCCCGGCAGGACCATGGCCGGTGGGGCCACTCTCGAAGCGGTAGAGGCGTGCCTGGAGTCGTTCGAGGGCCCAGCCGATCCGCTCCGGTCGCTGTGGGTCATGGTCGTCGTAAGTGACGATGTCGAGCTTAGCGGTGAGGCGTTCGATCACGTCTTCCAGCTCTCGCACATGGGCCCGGCGCCGCTTCTCGTGGATGGCCCGGTTGGTGGCCATGAGCATGCGCAGGGCGGTGACTTCCCCGCAGCCGCGGCAGGCACCGTGGCCGCCGGAGAGGGTGTAGTAGTTGTCGCGATCCAGAAGCAGTCGCTTGGCGTCGCCGCCGCGGTCCATCACCTTCTCCCAGAAGCGCAGGGGGGTGTTGTGGGTCCGGCTCAGGAAGGTGAATTCCTGCTTCAGTGTCTCGAGTACCTGGGCGTCTTGTCGCTGGGCACTGAGGGCGCCGGAGCCGCAGATATCGACACATTCCAGGCAGCCGCTGCATTTCCAGGGGTCGATGTTCACCGAGTAGAGTCCGCCGGTGCCCGATACCGCCTGCTCCATGGCGCCGAAGAAGGGCTTGGTCTTGGCCACCGGGAATACGGACAGGGCCTCGATCATGCCCTTGAAGCCGCGTTCGAGGGTGGCGTTTTCGAGTGTCAGCCCGGAGACTGCCTCGGCGGCGATGCGATGGAAGGGGGTGGGGTCCTTGCTCGGTAGCTTGCGATAGGTATCACGGATGGCCTTGGAGAGGTCGAATACATACTCCACCAGCGCGTCTTTTTGGTGGTCGGTGATGTGCAGACCACGAATGGCGGTTAGCAGGAGGTCGTGGATCTCGTGCACGCTGTTGGGTATGGCGGCATCCGGGCATACGAATGCGCAGTCCAGGCAGCCGGTACAGAGGTGGGCCCTGTACCGGGGTACGTCGAGGCGGAACAGACCCTTGTCTTTCCAAGCCGAACTCGCCACCGGCATGAATAGCCCGCTCCCGGGTACCACCGGCGCCTCGCCGATGGTGCCGTCGCGGAAGTGGTTCGCCAAGACTTCCCGGTAGAAGTCTTGGTCGAAGAGGGCGGCGGTGGCCGTACCTTGCACGGCCTTGACCATGGAGGCGGATACGGAGATATTGGGTCCGTTCGATGCGGGGAGCGGCCCCTCGACCGCAGCGAAGGCAGCGTCCGCGTAGTCCACCTTGTGCGTCGATTCCAGGCCTTCCCGGATCACCGCCATGTTGCTCTCGATGACCGCCTCTCCTTTGGCCCCGAATTTTTTAGTCACCTGTTGGCGGATCTTGGTGAGGATGGTCTCTTCCGAGGCATCGGCGACGACTTGACGGACATGTCCGCACACGGCGCCGATGAAGGCGACGCCCATCATCCGAACCTCGAGGTCGGGGGCCGGGGCGTGCTTTTTGGCGACCCCGAAAGCGTCGACTAGGTAAAGTCGGATGTTCCGCTCGCGAATGGTCTCGCGGGCGTGGGCGGGGAGCTCTCTCCAGATCTCCAGGGGCGCTTGGTGCGATTGGAGGATCAGGGTGCCGTCTCGGGTCAGTCCGCGCAGAGGGTCGGTATGGCTGAAGACCTTGTGGTCGGGGGAGACGACGATTTCGACGTCTTCCAGCTCCGCGTTGGTGATCTTGATGGGCTCCGGGCTCAGGGAGATGTAGAAGTTGGTGGGGGCACCGCTCTTCTCGGAGCCGTACTTGGGCGCGGATTTGGAGTGTAGTCCCAGGGCGCCCGCCAGGATATCGGTGAGCAGCTTGCCTGTGGCGATGGTTCCGTAGCCGCCGATGGAGTGGAAACGAATCCGGAAGGCTGCCGGCGGCAGCAGCGGCGGGTTGTCCTTGGTCGGCAGGACCATGAACTCGGTTTCCGGGTAGGCGGTCCGCAGCTTGGTCTGGATCGCGTCGATGCTCGGCGTCGGATCGTCCGCAAAGAACCGGGAGCCCAGGTAGAAGAAGGGGACGTTGAGCGTGCTCTCCATGTTCTCGAAGGCGGCGACTAGGTCGCGGGGCTGTAGATCGTGCCCCCCCAGACCGAAGATGCCGGTGCTCACCTTCGGTAAGTCATCGATCGCCGGAATGCCCTGGTGGCGGATCAGGGCGCCGTTCTCGCGGGCCTTGAACAGGGCCTTCATCACTAGGTCCGTCAGTGCCGTCTGGGCGGAACGCTCGAGCACGGTCACGGCCTTTTTCCCCGCCAGCATTTCGATCAGCGCCCCTTCCGGGAAGGGGCGCAGCAGCTTGATCGAGACTACGCCCACCTGCTTGCCTCGGGTGCGCAGATAGGCGGCCACGGCCTCCACGTCATCGGTCACCGAGCCGAGACCGACGATCACATACTCGGCATCTTCGACCCGATAGCCCATTACGGGTGTGTAGACGCGCCCGGTCAAGTCCCCGTAATCGGCCATCGCCCGGGTGACGAACCCCGGCACCTCATGCTCGAAATGGGTGTGATGGTCGACCGCTCCGGCCTGGAAATCTGGCTGGTTCTGGACTCCGCCGGTCAGTCCCGGGGCGTGCACGTCCACCAGCGAGGGCACCCGCCGGCGGGTGCCCTTCTCGAAGGCATTGAGCCACTGGCGCCGCCATTGATCGTGCAGCTCCTCCGGGACTCGGGACAGGGTTTGCTCAATCAGGATGCCCTTGTTGTCCTGCTCGATATCCGCGCTCCGTTCCGTCAGGAAGGTGCGGAGCCCGGCGAGGTCTGCCGGCATGATATCCCCGGCATGACGCCGTAGATAGGCTTGGAGCTGAAATACGCGCCCCTTGGCGCCGAACAGGATCTCCTGGGCGACCGTCGGTGCCTCGATGCGGCCCGCCGGGTTGCCCAGGAATTTCTTCAGCAGCTCCGGCTCCGGCAGCCGGGTCTCGCTCTGCATGTGGCTGGTCGCAAAGCCATCCATAGCGTTGGCGACGGGGATCAGGGAGAGGGCGCTCACCTTGTAGGCGATCGCGGCCAGATCGGCCGCCTCCTGGGGGTTGCTACCGAACAGCACCGTGTATCCGGACGGCAGCAGGGCATAGACGTCGTCGTGCCCGGCCATCACGTTCAGGGAGTGCTTGGAGACCGCGCGCGCGGCGATCTGGAGTACGAATCCGCCGATCTTCTTGCCCACGGTCACATAGTGGGATTCCAGCCCGTAGAGAACGCCCTGGCTGGAGGAGGCGTTCGAGATGTAGCGACCACCGATCAGGGCCGCGCCCAGGGCGCCACTCTGGGCCGAATGTTCGCCTTCCGGCTCGAAAAAGAAGGGGTGCTTGCCCCAGACATTGCAGCCACCCTTGGCGCGATAGGCCTCGAACAGCTCGGAGATCTCCGTGGACGGCGTGATGGGATAGCCGATCACGCCACCGCAGACGTGCCCCATCACATGGGCGATCGCCCCGTTGCCATGGATGACGGTCTCGATGCCCGGGAATTCGTAGATCCCTTGCTCTTCCCGGGCATTTTTATCCCCCGCGTCCGTGCCGACACGAGCCACCACCATCTTTTGCTCCTGTGGCAAGACCTTGGTCTTAGCCTGATACATGCTTTGCTCCTTTGCCGCCGGCGAGCGACTGATTATAGCTGGTTATAGCTGGTTAGGGGGCTCGGTATGGCAGGGCCCCGTAACTCGATACCCGTCACACCCGGATTTTCCGCCGTGATGTGCCCACCTCTTGTACCCGATAGCGGTGTTGCAATTCGTCGCAATAGGGAGCGGGCTATTCCTCAGTCATCGCATCTTGCTCTCGGACATGATAGACGCCCCTCGCGTGCCGCAAAACCCATATGCGATGGGGTATATTTCCGGGTGCAGGGGTCACATGAGTATACTCAATATCGACGCGCACCGAACCTCCAGTATATCCGCCACCAAGAGTATCGAGGTAAGGTCTTGAATGGGACGTAGCTCAGGGCCTTCAGACTTCTGTATCGGACAAGCTCCCTGCGGAATCGGCAGCTGATTTTTACTCGAGTTTTGGTCGATCCGACTCGATCTTCCGTTGGTGGGTAGTAACTATTCAGCTACTCCAATTGGAGCATTGGGAGTTGCCCCTGGAAGGTTAGGACGAGCGAGTTAAAAATATCGTCGGACTGTTTGCGGCGAGTCGAAAGGCAGGAGTGGAGGATGGCAAAGGCCTCTCCGTCGGTATCGGAGCGGAAACAACCGGAGACTTTCTGTTGGAGTTTGGGCATTCGCAGGTCGCGTTCGGCCGGGTTGTTGTCGCCGGGAACGCGCAGGTCGGTGAGGAAGCGCAGGACCTCGTTGCGGTGCTCGCGCAGTCGCCGAATGAGGTTGCCGGCCGGGGATTGTTTGATCCG
>Ga0209681_1000175_pt1 | contig 16686 bp, 17 predicted proteins | sample WorMetLIZISLAND2_3_FD_187416 | JGI IMG/M metagenome (GOLD analysis project Ga0209681, IMG submission 187416) | Marine gutless worms symbiont microbial communities from Max Planck institute for Marine Microbiology, Germany - Olavius clavatus LIZARD... ... | reverse complement strand
ACTCGCACCCAAGTGAAATCAGCGTGTTAGGACATGAAGCCCGAGTGTCAACGCCTGAAGCCTTCGCCGATATCCGGAGCGGCATCCAAAACTTCGACCTTGCGGATACATTACAATCCCTTGTCCTGTAAGACAGAAACGACTTTTCGGTCAAGCACTAGTTAATAAACTCGAGGATCATATCGGATTGGCAGCCACGGGTTCCAAGATGCAAATCCGAAATCCATATTGTTTTGTAACGGTGATTCGGATGTGCCTCAGTGGTTTGGTAACGCATGCTTGATACCTTCCCTATCTCTAGCCAGGAGCTAACGGGCAAACAGAGGGCACCTTGAATTCGTTCAAGGACGTGTTGAAAAATTCAAAGTGCTCTCGAACCAGTGTCTTCTTGGCAATGCCTGTACGAAGGCCCCTGAAAATTGCGGAGGAGTATCGATCGGATAGGTACCGGAAGGCCGAGTGCCCGAGTGGTTGTTCCTATGCTATCGGATAAGACACGCCCCATTCACCGTTTTTTCGGAGTTTCAGAGCAACGCTTGCAGGCCCTTCCCTGGCGATATTTTCGGCAACATTTGCCAACCTTTTTGCCCATTTCGGTACCGATTTTGCCGCCGAACGGAAGGTTACTGTATTTGCGTGGCCGCTGTCTGTGATAGCTGCTTTGCGAGTCCTGCCAGCTCGTTGTCAATCAGAAACAATCCTTCGCCGCGTTTCCCGACCAGCTCGAGCCGCCCGATGATATCGCTCACCGTGGCCTCCTCTTCGATCTGCTCGGTGATGAACCAGTGCAGGAAGACGCTTGTCGCGTGGTCTCTCTCGGTGAGGGCTTCTTCTACTAAATTATTGAAAGCCGCAGTGACCTCTTGCTCGTGGGCGAGGGTTTTCTTGAACATGTCGAGCACCCCCGCATAGTCGGCCGGCGGCTTGGCTATCGCATCGAGCTCGACCTTAGCACCCTGGTCGTGCAGGTAGCGGTAGATTTTCATGGCATGAGCCATCTCCTCATTGTACTTGGCCATGAACCAAGTGGCCGTACCTTTGAGGTTTCCGCTCTCGCTGTGGTTGGACATACTCATGTAGAAGTAAGCCGAGTAGAACTCCTTGTTGATTTGCGCGTTGAGCCTTTGCGCCATGGCATTCGAGATCATCTGAGAACCTCCGCGTCCGAAGAGTCATGAAGTGATTGTAGGAGCACTTTGGGGATGCCCGATTATAGGGGACCTTGAACTTTTCGGCAGGCGTTATAACTCTGTATGTAGGCGCCGGCTTGCTGGCATTCAGGTGGGATCCCCGTAGGTAGTAGGGAGCCCCTACTACCCCTCTCCCCTACCCCTCTTCCTCCAGGGGAGAGGGGCTTCTCGTTTCGAGCACCGCCCATCTTTCAAGGACCCCGTAAGTCCCAAAGACAGCCTCGTATCCCGATGCGCCTTCCCAGTACAGAAGCTCTCAATTACCAATAACATTGAGCAAGCAGGATTTTTATGGAAATTCCAGCCGCAAATGAACGCAAATAACGGTTAATGGATCAGGAAGCGTCGCGGATGGCGGGCCGATTTCGACCGCTTTGCATTCATTAGCGGCAAAAAAGGGTAGTGTTCTAAACTTGTTGTTTCCGAATAAAGGGGGCCCTGAAAGACGGCCTTCCTGGAATTTTCCAATGCAGTGTAGGAATCCACGCCTTGTGGACGTGATCAGAGTGCTGAGGCTTTGCCGATAGCACGACTCAATGGTACTCCTAAGTCTGAGTTGTCCCCACAGTCTCGAACGAGGAGTACACAATGAGTCGTTTTCGCAAGCGATCACACGCTATCTGGCCTTGTCAGTACCCTCTTGTTTGGACGCCCAGATATCGCTTTCGGACCTTGAGTGGTCCGGTGGCGGAGGAAGTGAGCCGCGGTATCCGAACGTTTTCGGAGCAGTTCACGTGTGAGGCGGTGGAGTTAAACGTACAAATCGACCATGTACACCTGTTGGTGATGATTCCGCCAAAGATTTCGGTATCGGATTATGTCGGGACGGTGAAGGATCGAACGGCGATTCGAGTCTTCAACCGGTTTCAGCATTCGAAACGTAAGCTCTATTGGGGCAATCACTTTTAGGTCAAGGGTTACTGCGCCGACACGGTTGGGCTCGATGCCGAGAAGATTCGGGCTTACATCCAGTACCAAGAGAAACGGGAACGCCTGATGGAGCACGGTAGGCTAAAGTTCTAACTGACCGAACTCTAATCCTGGGGACCGCCGGACCTTGCCTCCTCTGGAGGCAAAGCCCCCCTTTCTAAAAGGGGGGCTTTTTTACTGGTGAAATCTATAACTATCAAAAGCTGCGTCAGGACTTGGAAGCTGCCGGCCATCGGTTCAGGTCCACATCCGACACCGAGGTATTCGAGGTATTGCTCGGACTCTATGCCGTCCACATTTCGTCTCCGCCGGCGCTCACGCGCCGCACTCCGACGAAACGCACGACCCTACGCCTACGCGGGGATCGTCGCACTCCGCTCGTCGCTTACGCTCCCTCGATTTCCTATGCTCCTCCTTGCTCGTGATCCTTTTGGCATCAAGCCGCTCTATTTGGCCGATGATGGCAAGACTCTACGTTTTGCCTCACAAGTCAAAGCCCTGCTCGCCAGCGACGAGGTAGACACTGCGCCCGACGCCGCCGGTCACTGTGGTTTTTTGGCTCTCTTGCGTTTGGTGTGGGTAGCGGGCCGCGACCTGACTCAAGTCGTGATGGGAAGCCCCGACTTGACGACGAACGGAGAAGTCGGCAGCCGGGTCAACTTACCCGCCACAAGGTAGAGGATGGTAATCAGGTGCCTGGTGGTCCCGTAGCCGCGGGCCCTGACTTTGGCGGCCTGGATGAGCGAAGTGACCGCCTCGACACGGCCGTTGGTGAGCCTGAAATCGAACGCATTGAGGAGGCCTGGCCAGTGCTTCTTAAGCGTCTTGGCCACCGCTTTGATCGGCTCCGGGCGGCAACGGCGCGCCCAGCTGTACCATCTGTCGAGGAGCGGCTCGGCCTGCACCGCGCTCTGAGCGCTGTGGAAGAGCTCGCGTAACGTCTCCTGGATCCGGAAGCCACGGTGTGTCTTGAGGTTTCGGCGCTTGAGTTCCGCAAACCGGCTTTCTGGCGGTTACTCCAAGCGTGCTTGTCCTGGAGCCAGATATAGCGGGTGCGCCGCCGCTCCGGGGCCCTTTTGACTTCTTGGCGACGCACTGCGTCAATCGCCCTGTTGACGAGCTGAATGACGTGAAACTCATCGAAGGTGATTGCGGCCCAGGGCAGATGCTCACACACGCCAGCCTGGTAGCTTGCCGACATACCCACACAGACCGCGCAGCTGTTCCCGGCACAGGCACCATGAGCCTCGAGCGCATCGGCAAATTGGGCCACGACCCGGGCTTTTCGCCCTTCGCAGGCATAGAGCACACGCTGGGCATCGAGATCGTGAGACAAGCTGATGTCATTGTGTCCATGTTGCGAGGCGGTCTCGTCGAGACCAGCCGAGGTGACGGTCGAGAAGTCCTCCTGAGCGTGCGCCTGATCGACGTAATGGTCGAGGGGTACGCCAGACACGCCCGTCGCTGACGCCAGGCAATTGAGCGACCTGAGAGACCGCCATCGCCTTACAGAGGGTGACCAGTAAGGCCTCCATCCGTAGGCTGAAGCCGCTGTTGGGGCGCACCCCGGAGGAGCACAGGAAAGCGAGGGAGCGTAAGCGACGAGCGGAGTGCGCGCCGGGACGGACGCAGGACGAACGCGGGCCGCCGACGGCTATGGCCGTCGCCTAATTTTGTGCACCCGAAATCGGACCGACCCCATTTCGGGTTTCGCGAACAATGGCGACGCTCCGGGACTTTCTGCTCGAGCTTGGGCATGCGAAGGTCGCGTTCGGCCGGTCGATAGACTTCATCGAGGTAGCGGTTAGCCGCTGTCATGTCGCGGATGCCGGCGATGGCCAGCTCTGTGGCAGACACACGCCCCTGGTGGGTACGGAACATGCGCTCTGAGCGTCCTCGTGCCTCAGGAGAGTAGGCCGGGACCATCTCGATCCCCAAGCGGGCCATGGCCTTGCCAGATTGCGTGGGGTTCTCCTTGGCTACCTTGCCGCCAGCTTTCGGGGTATGCCAGTAGTGGCTGCCCCGATCGGTGTAGAGCGAGGCGAACAATCCACGTTGCCTGATCACGTCGCGCACGCCCATGAAGCTGGAGGTCGTACCTTACCTCGGTGACCGGCGCATCGAGTAATGCTCGTTGGTGGCGTCGTCCATGGTTACGACCCAATCCCACTTCACTCCCGGTACCCAGTCGTGGGTGCTTGCGTCCTGGTGCAGCATCATGCCCGGCCCGGCCGCGCGGGTGCTCCGCTTGCGGTGCTTGCCTCGCCCAGGTGCCTTCTGCACCACACCGGCCTCTTGCAGTCGGTTCTTGACCCAGGTGTAGCTGTGCTTGCCCCCGTCGCGTTGGTACCAAGCTGGAAAGGCTTGACGTTCCAGCCCGCATGTCGTCGACGGTAGCGCTCCACCAGCGCCATGACCTCACCCACTGACGCCCGCCGGTGCGAGACCTGCTCCAGGCGCTTGTCGATCAACCCGTGCAGACCCTCGTCCTCGTAGCAGTCAACATAGCGCCGAAAGGTCCGCTCGCATACCCCGAGCAGCCGGGCCTCCTCCTGTCTCAGGCGGCCTGCTTGCCACCCCCATACGCCTCTTCAAATCTCATCTTCCGAATCTCCTGCAGCAAGTTCGTTCGGCTCGTTGGACACCTCCTCGGCGTCTAATGAAACCGGACACATCACGGGCTACAAGTCCGGACAGTTTATTTGCTTCCTACACACCTCTTGACCGCATTGCTCGCAGCTGCCGCAGTGGGGCTGGGCGCCTGTGAAAAGACCGGCGAGAGACTACCGGGGGAACGGCAAAATCCGAGACCGGCACTACGGCGAGCAAAACGGATACCGGGGAAAAGATGGATACCATGAAGCAAGAGGATGATAAAAAGTCCTACTAGTACATCATGTCGATTGATATTGCCGGCTCCTACCCCGGAGCATGGAAGCCAGCAGAGGCCATGGATTTGCAACATCAACTGAAACCGGGGCTAGTGCCAAATTTCTATTGATGCTGCCGGCTCCCATACTGAAACATGCGGACCGGCAAACGCTATAAATCCGCAATATCTGTTGATAACTTGGTGCCAGGGTACTTGGAAAATTCAAGGTGGCTCGTACGGAGCAGGAAGCCCCGCCGGTTCTCAGACACGTCAGTGCTCAAAAACCACGAGCGAAGCAAAATATTCTCGCTTTGCGGCTTGGAAAATTCCAGGGGCGCGATTCTTCAAGGTCCGCTGAAGATTGCCTGTGGATACCGGATCCCTAGTAGCATTTCGTCACTTCGTCCACCTCATTGGGAGTGGACATATGAGATAACAGTGCTAACATATGGATTTATGGGATATCGCATCTTACAAACCAAATTATAGTGTTACGTCAGGATCATCAAGCGACAATCCGTGCCAAAGTGCGATCCGGGCGCAGTATGCGGCCCATCCAATCCAACCCCACTATCACGAGCACGCACGAGGACTTTCGATCGCGAAAATGTGTACAGGCAAATCATACCGACCGTTCGGGAATATTCGACACCTCCTGGTAACCGGTTGTTCCATTCTTCTAACCATCCTGCGATTGCCCCGAGCGACACGGAGAAGGGGAGCTGCTCTGTAGAGTGAGAGCAGCGTTTCGTATCAAGACTTGAAAATTCCAAGAACGGAATTTTCAAAATTCTTTACGGAGTGCGGAAGGTGCCGTAGCGCGGCATGCAGTGGCAACCACTTAAGCCATAATGTGAATGGTGGCCAAGGTGATGTTTATATCGGAGCAAGTTTTAGTTCGGCGATGATGTTGAGCATTAGGAAATGCCGATGAAAACTTATCGGCTATCGGAGGCTCGCCGACCGGGGAATCCCTTACTGAAAGGCCGGAGGCTGAGCTGGTACGGACGATGGGGTGGTCATGGTCGACGAGCAGCAACAAATCGTCGGTGCCTTCTTGGAGGAGAGTGACCGCATAAGTGTTGCCGAAGTGGATTTGCCGTTGTTAAGAGTTCCGCGACGGTTGCCGCTACACCGTATGAGGGTGGTACCGGCTATATCGTGAACTCTGAACAATGCCTATGCTACGAAAGCCTTGATGCGAGCAAACACTCCCGGCACAATGCCGTAGCCGAACTCATGAGGCACCGACAGGCAAGATGATGGTAGAGGGGATCGGTATATCGATGGAGAAGCAGGGTATGGAGCTCAAAAAAGGTAATCGTGTAGTGCCCGCGTCGAATATTATTTGGCTCTCTTACGGAGAGTGTGGGTAAAATGGAGGAGAAAACGTAACTATTCAGCTATTCCAATTGGGGCATTGGGGGTTGCCCCTGGAAGGTTAGGACGAGCGAGTTAAAAATATCGTCGGACTGTTTGCGGCGAGTTGAAAGGCAGGAGCGGGTGATGGCAAAGGCCTCTCCGCCGGTATCGGAGCGGAAACAACCGGAGACTTTCTGCCTGAGCTTGGGCGTTCGCAGGTCGCGTTCGGCCGGGTTGTTGTCACCGGGAACGCGCAGGTCGGTGAGGAAGCGCAGGACCTCGTTGCGGTGCTCGCGCAGTCGCCGAATGAGGTTGCCGGCCGGGGATTGTTTGATCCGCCCGCGGGTGCCGGGACGGCGGGGACGGGGAGGATTGCCGGCTTCGGCTTCGGTGAGGATGGTGTCGTAGCGGGTCTGCAAGCGCTCGACGTCGCCGGTGGGCAATGCCTTGAGGTTCTGGGCCTCGCCGACCAGGGCATTGGCCTGGCACAACAGCGCGATCATATCGGTTGCCCACGGCTGGCTTGGGGACCTCTCAGCGATAGCGGTTGGCTCACGTAGATGATGGGCCTTGCAGAAGGCCTGCCAACATGAGTAGCGCTGGCAGGCTGACCCGTGATCATGCACGAGTACGCCAGCGAACGGCGCCAACAAGCCGAACGCATCCGGGGCCTCGGCCCCACGTTTGGGATGAGGGCAGCAGGCCGTAAACCGGTCGGTGCTGAGTACGTGTAGCCGGTACAGGTTGCCGTTCACGCGCCGGCCGGTTTCGTCGGCATGGGCCACTGGCGCGGCGATGAGTGCGCGGCGAATCGCGGTGACTGGCACCTCCGGGCGGGTGGCGGCCATCCGTACGGTGCGCTGGAGGGTGCCCGGTGAGGTCCCAAGGCCGGCCCGCTCATTGAGCACCTCGGCGGTGCGCTGGTAGGGCAACAACTGATATTGGGTCATGTAGACCGCAAAGGCCGATACGCCCGGTCCGTATTGCACCGGGGCCTCAATCCCTGCAGGAAACGTGCTGCGTTGCGCGCGCCCACAGGCACCGGTTCCGCCGACAATGCGGTACTCGATGACCTTACGCTGGATCACCACCTCGACCACTTGGCGTCGCTCCGCGAGCACTGTAGCCGCGATCCCGGTGCCGCAACGTCCGTAGGCGCAGGTCCCCGTCAACGGGATGATCCCGCACTGGTCGGGGTGATCGACCAGGGAGCGAGTGACACCGCGTCGGCCCAGTTGTCCACCGGGCTTGTGCCCGCTGGGTTGGCGTTGCGAGCGTGGTGGCGGCTTCTTGAACGGAGAGTCCGAGGATGGCGGCCCGGCTGGAGTTGTGGCTATCCTTGGCCAAGCGCGCTGCCAACTCCCGGATGCGCTCGCGCAGATGCGCAATGAGCACCGTCTGCTCCGCAACCCGTTCACGCAACCGCTTAAGCTTGTCATCAGGGTTTTCCAGAGAATGGGCTAGGGTAGTTTGTCCCAGCATGGGCATAGGTTACGTGTGTAGCCTGCCACTTAGCAAGAGGTCCTGAATAGTTACAATGCTATTTTTTATTTGAATAAAACAGGTTGTCCCTGGCGGTATCTACCAAAAGACTTCCCTCCCTACAAGCTCGTTAATTACTACTATACTAAGTGGACAGATAATCGTTGGCCGGAGCGTCGCCATTGTTCACGCAACCCGAAATGGGGTCGGTCCGATTTCGGGTGCAAAAAATTAGGCGACGGCCATGGCCTTCGGCGGCCCGCGTTCGTCCTGCGTCCGTCCCGGCGCGCACTCCGCGCGGCACCAGGACTCCCGCAATGACTGGACGCCGTATCGCATGGCCGGGCCTTTCGTCTCCGCCGGCGCTCACGCGCCGCACTCCGACGAAACGCTCGGCCCTACGCCTACGCGGGGGGCGTCGCTCTCCGCTCGCCGCCAATGAGTTTAACGGTAAAGCCGCTCGTCAAGTCACTACGAACTTGTTTTCGAGCCTCCATATCGTCAAAAAAATCCGGGGCGATCGTGCCTATTCCGGTGCGGACCTATCGAACTGAGTCTTGACCCAATTCGAGTGCCAGCGCGAAGTTGTTAGAAAGAAAAAAGGACAGCAAGGTTTCCACGTTTTACCTCGCCGCTGGGTGGTCGAGAGAACATTCGCTTGGCTGAGTCGATGGCGTCGATTGAGTAACGGTTATGAACGGAAACCAACTTTGAGCGAAACACAGGTTTATTTCGCATCTAGTCGTTTGCTTCTCCGGCAAATCTGTAATCATCAGACACCCTATAAAATGGCTGTTCGTTGAGTTCTCATTATTAATAAACTTTTAGACCGCCTCTTAGTGAAGCGCGGGCAAGCCCGCGCCTGCCACGTGGCGCTTCGTTCGATCCGATATCGAACGCTCATCGGCAGAGTAGAGACCGAGGCTCCACCTTTGATCCCCCTCTTCCCAACCCCTCTCCCGCCAGGGGAGAGGAGCTTTTCGCAGCCGACGAGCCGGCTTGGTGGAGTCAGGTGTGTACAAGACCAACTTCTAAGGGAAAAGGGCTTTTCGGAACCTGGGATTCCGATCCGAATAGTGGATTTTCTGCCGGACCTTTGCTCTCCGGTTGAAGTGAGGTCCCCGTAGATATGGAACCATGACCACGTGATGCCGAATGGAGCGCAGGCAAGCCCGCGCCTACCGCCTAGTGCCGGATGTCGGCGCCGGCGCGGCGAGACGGATAGGTAGCGATCACACACATAACCCCACGAGCCGACAATTCAAGATGCCCGCAAGCTACCAACGCCCGGACAAGGCCCGCAGCAAACCGCTATGCATGGCGGCCAAGAGCCGTTCCAGCGGTCGTTTATGAACCACATAGGCAACTTGGTAGAGGGCCGCTTCGGCGCGTGCACGCAGCAGATACTCGTCACTGGTCTCCACCGCGTCCACTAGGCCGAGGTCCAGGGCCTGGGTGCCGTGCCAATACTCGCCGGTAGCGATCCGGTCCAGGTTGACTTGGGGCCGGTACTCGCGGATAAAGCCCTTGAACAGCTGGTGAACATCTTCGAGCTGCTCGCGCACCTTCTCCCGGTCCGCATCCGAGTTCTCGCCGAATAGGGTCAGGGTCCGCTTGTACTCACCGGCCGTATGCAGCTCGATGTCCACCCCGCGGCGCTCCAGCAGACGGTGGAAGTTGGGAAGCTGCATGACCACGCCGACGGAGCCCACCACGGCGAAGGGCGCCGCGATTATGTGATCGGCCACACAGGCCATCAGGTAACCGCCGCTGGCGGCGACCTCATCCACCGCCACGGTTAGCCGCACCCCGCTGCGACGCACACGCACCAGTTGGGAGGCAGCCAAGCCGTGCTCGGGCAGAGTCCCGCCGGCGTTCTTAATTCGCACCAAAAGCTCGTCGCCGGCCTCCGCCACCATCAGCACACAGGTGATGAGCTCCCGTAGGGAGGCGACCTCGGTGGCACGGATGTCGCCCTGAAAATCGATCACGAAGAGCCGTCGCCGCGTCTCGCCCGCCTTGGCCCGCTTCTTGGCCGCCTTGCGTTCCTCCTTCACCACCTTGGCCATCACCTTCTTCGGGAGCGAGGCCTGCTTGAGCACCCGCACCATTTCCCGGTACTTGCCGTCGAGGTCGCTCACCTCGATCCGCTCTCCGTCCCCGCGCAACCCACTGCGAGCGCGTAACAGGGTCATCAGCAGGGCGCCGACCAAGAAGACGAGGGTCAGGGTCTTGGCGAGAAACAGGCCGTATTCGATCAGGGCAGCAGTCATGGGCGGGGACTCCGGGGAGATGCTTGGTTTTTACTCACACTCGACTCCGACGAACGATCACGGGCCATGAGATGGTGGCAGATGACCTTGGGGTAAGACTCCCATGATTTTATTGAATTTACTCGAATCCGGAGCGTCGCCATTGTTCGCGAAACCCGAAATGGGGTCCGTCCGATTTCGGGTGCACAAAATGAGGCGACGGCCATGGCCTTCGACGGCCCGCGTTCGTCCTGCGTCCGTCCCGGCGCGCACTCCGCACGGCACCAGGACTCCCGCAATGACTGGACGCCGTGTCGCATGGCCCGGCCTTTCGTCTCCGCCGGCGCTCACGCGCCGCACTCCGACGAAACGCTCGGCCCTACGCTTACGCGGGGGTCGTCGCACTCCGCTCGTCGCTTACGCTCCCTCGCTTTCCTGTGCTCCTCCATTGACGAGGCTCAGAATCTGTAGAACTGTGTAGAAACTGACATCGATTTTTAGCCGCTTCTTGATAATGGCCACGAGCACATAGATGGAAATGGCGAGCTCGAGAAGACGAATATACCTGTGGACATGCGTCGTTGTTCTCAGCCCGCAATTTCGCGGGAGAGGCTGGCACCTTAGCGTACTGCCGCTCAGGTCGGTAACCGGCATAATTCCAAATATTTCTCTTCTAATGAATGGGTGATCCTGAATTGTCGGTCATAACGATGGGGCATTAGTGATCTTGGTAGTCTCTTCGTCCGTCTTCCATGTTGCGCCAACCGTTACATAGTCTACTAGGCGCCGGTTGCTGCGCCTTGAATACGAACGAACATCCGGCCCAAGCTGGCACACCATTTTCCGGCAATCGCCTAACAACCGTTGAACAGGATATTCCTATGGACTGCCATGTCGAGCCGCTGCACACCATGCCAAAGTGCCGGGGCTCCGCTTTTGCTCCCCCTCTCCCCAGCCCCTCTCCCGTCAGGGGAGAGGGGCTTATAGTAGCCAACGGATTGACTTGACTCGGAAGAGTCGAGTATGTGCCAAGACCAGGGGGAGATGCAGGAATACTCATACGGCGATCGGCGCGCGAATCGTCGGATGGGGATCATAGCCGTCGAACCGGAAGTCCTCCCACTGGTACTCGAATAGGGATGGGGGACGCCGGCCGATGGAAAGGTGCGGCAAGGGACGCGGCTCCCGCCGCAATTGCTCGTAGACGATATCCGGCGTAAGGTGGTTACGATAGAGGTGCAGATCCCCGAAGCTGTGCACGAAATCGCCTACACCGAGTCCGCACTGGTGGGCGATCATGTGTGTCAGCAGCGCGTAGCTGGCGATGTTGAAGGGCACCCCCAGGAATAAATCGGCGCTGCGTTGGTAGAGCTGGCAGGAGAGCCGCCCGTCGTGCACATAGAACTGAAACAGGCAATGGCAGGGCGCCAGGGCCATGTGGCCGCGGGTGGCGTTGTCCTGGGGCGACAGGCCGGGCAGCGGCAGCTCGGCCGGATTCCAGGCGGAGACCAGCAGGCGGCGCGAGTCGGGATCGGTGCGTATGCCGGTAACCACCTCGGTAATCTGATCGATGGTGGAGCCGTCAGGGCCGGCCCAGCTCCGCCACTGATGGCCATAGATGGGCCCTAGCTCCCCGTCGGGACTCGCCCATTCATCCCAGATATGCACCCCCCGCTCTTGCAGCCACCGGTTGTCCGTGGAGCCGGCGAGAAACCACAGGAGCTCGTGGACGACACTAGGCAGATGGATGCGTTTGGTCGTGAGCAAGGGAAAGCCACGGGTGAGATCGAGCCGCATCTGGTGCCCGAATACCGAGCGCGTGCCGACACCGGTACGGTCCGACTTATCGGCACCATGGTCGATTACATCGCGGAGTAAATCGAGATATTGCTGCATGGTCGGTTATGGGTACCTTGAACCCTTCGAGGGAACCAGAAAGATAGGTTGGGGAGAGGGGAAGCAAAGGCGGGTCCTCAGTGCTCGATTTTCAAGGCGCCTCAAGGTCCCCATTGGATCGAGCCATTGCGAGGCAGGCGGCAATCGGCCTACTCCGATTTGTCCGAATCGGATTTGTCGTCGTTCTTGAGACCAGCGGCACGCAGAAATTCCTTCTGGAAATCGGCCCACATCTCGACGCTACGCTGGGTCATGCGGGTAACCGTATGCAAGGGGTCCTGGGCCAAGGTCTCACGAACCTGCTGTTGCTGCTTGGCGAACACGTTCAGGGACTGCTCCATGTAGCGGGCGAACAGGCCACGCATGGTGCCACCGTAGAAGCGGATGATCTGGGCCAACATATTGGCCGTAAACAATGGCTTACCCGCACTCTCCGCTTCCAACATGATCTGAAGCAGGATGGCCCGGGTGATATCTTCCTCGTTGGTGGTATCCAGCACCCGGAACCTCTCACCCCGCATGACCAAGGCCCGTACATCGGCCACCGTGATGTACTTGCTGACCTCGGTATCGTAGAGTCGACGGTTCGGGTACTTCTTGATGATGCGCTCGTTAGGCATGGGATCTGACCGTCCACAGGGAGTTGCCGCTAGGCGGCGCGCCACTTCCGGGGACCTCGAAAAATGGCCGGACATCCCTGCCCTCTCCGTGCCCCTCATGGGCACCAGCAGAGGGAGTCCGCCACGATGATATGTGGAAGCCCGGAACTACCCCAGCTACGGGACTGTCTCGGGGACCTCGAAAGCCCCCTCCTCGGAATTCTTCGAGTCGCGAAGCAAAAATGCGATTTTCGCTCAGCCCCGGCTTTCAACCAATTTACATGATTCGGAGACCGACGGAACATCCCGGTCCGGCACGGACACCTTAAAGTTTTCCGGGTGCCCTACAAGATTGCCTCTTACACGCGCCTCGAGCCTCGCAAGGCTCCCCACGAATTGCGCAGTATATACCCGTTGCTCGTGAATATTTCGCCGCGATGCAGGCTGTTCGTACCCGATAGCCGCGTTGTGACTCGTCACAATCGGGCCGGCGATGCCCCACCGGAGCGTCGCCATTGTTCGCGAAACCCGAAATGGGGTCGGTCCGATTTCGGGTGCCAAAATGAGGCGACGGCCATGGCCTTCGGCGGCCCGCGTTCGTCCTGTGTCCGTCCCGGCGCGCACTCCGCGCGGCACCAGAACTCCCGCAATGACTGGACGCCGTGTCGCATGGCCTGGCCTTTCGTCTTCGCCGGCGCTCACGCGCCGCACTCCGACGAAACGCACGACCCTACGCCTTCGCGGGGGGCGTCGCACTCCGCTCGCCGCTTACGCTCCCTCGCTTTCCTGTGCTCCTCCAGAGAACCCACCCCCCGGTAGGTGGCGCGCTGTCGCGCAGCAAACACGTGGCAAGATAGGGGAGCCGCGGGAAACCGAGGCCGTTCAGGCACTGGGGTGTTTGTACCTGCCAAAAGAGAGTAGCCCGCACGGTATCGGCGTGGAGTCGTTGAAGGCCTAGCGTAAGCCAGGACCTCGTAGGAGAGATTGAATCCTTCGCCGCCGTGTTTCCCCGCGCACCCCTCTTCCAGCATGAGGGCATCGGCCATGGTGCGCAAGTCAAAAAACAGCCACAGCAAATCGTTCATCCCCGTTGGTAGCCGAGAGCACTGGGTCGCGGTAACTATTCAGGACCTCTTTCCAAGAAGTAGTCTACACATGCAATCTATTTCTATACTGGAATAAACCACCCTAACCCATTCTCCGGAAAACCCTAACGACGAGCTTAAGCGGTTGCGTGAACGGGTTGCGGAGCAGACGGCGCTCATTGCGCATCTGCGCAAGCGCATCCGGGAGTTGGAAGCGCGCTTGGCCAAGGATAGCCACAACTCCAGCCGGCCGCCATCCTCGGACTCACCGTTCAAGAGGCCGCCACCACGCTCGCAACTCCAGCCCAGCGGGCGCAAGCCCGGTGGACAACCGGGCCGACGCGGTGTCACTCGCTCCCTAGTCGACCACCCCGACCAGGGAGGAGCACAGGAAAGCGAGGGAGCGTAAGCGACGAGCGGAGTGCGATGACCCCCGCGAAGGCGTAGGGCCGAGCGTTTCGTCGGAGTGCGGCGCGTGAGCGCCGGCGGAGACGAAAGGCCAGGCCATGCGACACGGCGTCCAGTCATTGCGGAGTCCTGGTGTCGCGCGGAGTGCGCGCCGGGACAGACGCAGGACGAACGCGGACCGCCGAAGGCCATGGCCGTCGCCTAGTTTTTTGCACCCGACATCGGACGGACCCCATTTCGGGTTTCGCGAACAATGGCGACGCTCCGGTGCTCAGCCAACGCAATTGCATCAAGCCCTGAACCAAGTTTTCAGTGTGGACCTCACGCGCGTTCCAACCCTCGGGGTCGACACCGTGTTGGTGCTCGCCAGTGAGATCGGACCCGACCGCTCACCAGCTAGCACGTCTCATCTACGCCCTGCTGACACAGGGCCAAGAATATGTTGAACGAGGCCTGGAGGAATTCGAGGCTCGCCGCCGGCGATCAGCTACTACGCTCCATCCCGCGTAAGACACAAGTATCTCGGCCTTACAGTCCGTGAGGACACTTGACCGTGGATGGACAAATTCAACCTAAAAACAGCATGTTATGATATGTTTGATGAGAGCCACACCCTTCGGATTTGACCCCTTTCCTCTCTGACTCGACAGCGGGAAAGGAAAAGTTGATGCAGGACAGGCAACAAAACAGTGACAGAAGTCTCGATAACAAAAAGTGCCGCACCGCGCTCGCAAAACACGCGCCCACGGCTTATCGGAATCCTGAATCGGAATCTAATATCCCGGGGTCGGTTGTGACCGAGCGAGACGACATCGGGGCAAGCGTTCAAGCATTGCTCAGCCAAGGCGCGGACATTATCGAGTTCGGCGCACACTCCACTAATGTATGCGCTCCCCGCATTGACGATGCCGACGAACAACGCAGGCTGCTGCCCGTGCTACGAGATATGAAGCGATCGGGATGCCTCGTGTCGGTGGATACCTGGAGTCCGGCCACGGCTCACGCGGCCCTCAATGCGGGGGCCGACATGACCAACTTCACCTCCAGCGAGCCGACCGACGACCTTTACCGGACCGTGACGACCGCTGGTGCTTCGCTGCTCCTCACCTATCTGCCATACGCAAACGCCTACGCCTGCGCGAAACCGCAAAACGCCATTACGGCGCCGAAGATATCCTGGCCTACTTCGATGCCCAACGACTCCAGGCACACCGAGTCGGTTGCACTTCGCTAATCGCCAATCCGAATGCGGGAATCTTCCACACGGATGTGGATGACTATGATAAAAATCACCTACCAGATTCAAGCCATGGAGCTGATACCCCGTCTACATGAGCGGGTATTTCAGGTCCTCGCCTATTGTGCAAGCTAAGGAATGCCTATCGAGTCGCATCATCTATGCCACGCTGCTGCTGCGGCTCGGGGTCGACTACATTCAGATCCACGAACCCCACATTGCAGCACGCCTGATGCCCACAAATGCACGCCCTTCCCTGGCCCCTTAACCTTTATTTGCGGCCATTTGCGGCTGAAATTTCCATAAAATCCTGCTCGCTCGATATTACCGGTAATCCGTACTAAACAACGGGTAACTGATGGCGGCTATTCCAATCCCTCTGCGTACTTGAGTATCTGAAATTACCAAGCTGTTGATTTCTACCGAATTATCATTCGGTATCCCTATCGCAACGCCATTCAGTTAGCATCTAAGGTGCTATGTTTGTTCACACGCACATGACATAAATTTCACATTAAAATCAGTCTGTTAGGTTGATATTCGTGGTTCTTCGAATAAAGCGATGGCCTAGTAAAACGCCTCAAGCTTTTCCGTTATGTTGAATAAAATCGGCTCTCTTGCGTTTGGTGTGGGTAGCGGGTCATAGCGACCTGACTCAAGTCGTGATGGGAAGCTCCGACTTGACGACGAACAGAGAAGCCGGCAGCCGGGTCAACTTACCCGCCACAAGGTAGAGGATGGTAATCAGGTGCCTGGTGGTCCCGTAGCCGCGGGCCTTGACTTTGGCGGCCTGGATGAGCAAATTGACCGCCTCGACACGACCGTTGGTGAGCCTGGAATCGAACGCATCGGGAGGCTTGGCCAGTGCTTCTTAAGCGTCTTGGCCACCGCTTTGATCGGCTCCGGGCGGCAACAGCGCGCCCAGCTGTATCATCTGTCGGGGAGCGGCTCGGCCTGCGCCGCGCTCTGAGCGCTGTGGAAGAGCTCGCGTAACGTCTCCTGGATCCGGAAGCCACGGTGTGTCTTGAGGTTTCGGCGCTTGAGTTCCGCAAACCGGCTTTCTGGCGGTTACTCCAAGCGTGCTTGTCCTGGAGCCAGATATAGCGGGTGCGCCGCCGCTCCGGGGCCCTTTTGACTTCTTGGCGACGCACTGCGTCAACTGCCCTGTTGACGAGCTGAATGGCGTGAAACTCATCGAAGGTGATCGCCGCCCAGGGCAGATGCTCACACACGCCAGCCTGGTAGCTTGCCGACATATCCATACAGACCGCGCAGCTGTTCCCGGCACAGGCGCCATGAGCCTCGAGCGCATCGGCAAACTGGGCCACGACCCGGGCTTTTCGCCCTTCGCAGGCATAGAGCACACGCTGGGC
>Ga0209681_1000174_pt1 | contig 16737 bp, 7 predicted proteins | sample WorMetLIZISLAND2_3_FD_187416 | JGI IMG/M metagenome (GOLD analysis project Ga0209681, IMG submission 187416) | Marine gutless worms symbiont microbial communities from Max Planck institute for Marine Microbiology, Germany - Olavius clavatus LIZARD... ... | reverse complement strand
GCTGTAAATTTGTAATATTACTCAGTAAATTTTAAGCAGTGTTGAAAGAATTCTACTGGTTACCAGTTCAACAGCACATCTAGTTCACGTTAGCTGTGCTCATCTACAGATTCTACAGGTCTCTCCATGGACTCACGGCGCCATATCTGACCAATGACTGTCAACTGGTCGCCAACTCGGGTCGTCGTAGGCTACAGTCGGCTGACATCGACACATGTATCGTACCTCGGATGAACAACTGGCTCGGCGACAGGAACGTTCGACTATGCCGGCCGACAGTCTGGAACTCGCAGGCTGATGAACTTAGAAATTCTGACAGTTTTGATAGTTTTAAACGGTTCATGAAAACAATTCTCTTCAGCCGCTACTAGTGTGTCCAGCACATTAGAGGTTATTTCTATAATGAGACGCACTATATAAATCGTTACTTACTTACTTACTTACAATGACCCTGGCTACTACTTGGATGGATGACTGTCTGATGACAGCTAAATTATCTCAGTATGTAACCAAGCAGCTAGTGCAACTCAGCCTTCCATCCCTCTGGAGTAGGTAAATCAAGTACCAGCCTGTCTTGCTGGGATTGTGACGGGTGTGTTCACTTTTGTCGGGTGGCAGGTAACACTGTGTTATCCCATATGGCATTTGATGCCCCGTATCTCTGAGATTGCCTTGGTCATCAGATATATTATTTAATCTTTACTCTGATGTGTTTTTATGTAGATGTACCGGCTGACAACACGGGCAAGCAAAGATGGCGTCGCCAAAGTGCTATGCGAACTATTGGAGACTCAGTTCTGATGTGACTAAATCTGCTCATTGGCTCCAGCTGTCTGCAGTGATAGTGATGTGCCACTGCTGAAGTTATGACATTGTATTGACAATTTGGCTCGTCACTACAAGCCTTGTCATCATGGGGGCATCGGGCGAGAATTAGTGGGGTCAAAAGTGCGCTTCAGTGGGATGAGTGCTGATGTAGCCACCATGAAATAGAGTATTTTTGTATTTCTGTAATCAATGTTATGTTAGTTCAAAGCAACTGACATTGCAAAGCAACTGACATGGACATGGTCTAAAAAGGTTTGTTGATCATACGCATCAATTGCGGGATTCGGATTTTCAATTTTACCTCACACTTTCGAGATGGTGGCCATGACTAGGGACAGTAGAAAATCACGGCAAAAAATGGTTAAAAAAACGCGGCACACTTTGGGAAAATCGCAAAAATCACGGCAGTTTATATAGCTGCTAATTTGCTAAAACTCGTGGGTTCCAACTCCAGAAAAACACACATTCTAGGCAAAATAGATACTACGATGACATCACAATAACATATTCGGCCAGTAAGTAACAAAGCACATGGACTTTGGTAGCAGAGGCAAAGAATAGGTAAATATTTTTGTGTTAAATTCACACAATAAACTTCAAATAATGCTGATTAAAAACAAAATATTCTTGTGAAAATGTAAAACGACGGCATTTTGGCAAAATCACGGCATTCACTGCATTTGACGAAAATCCTGTTTTCCGTGATTATCTACTGTCCCTAGCCATGATGCTATTTGTTGCAGAAAAGTGCTGCCACCTGGTGAATGTGCATGAGGCGTCGTTTTGTGTGGTACTTGCTGCTGTAAAGTGTGAAACTGTGCACTGTATGTCTTGCGATGTATTTTATATCGACCAATTGTGCATTGTCTTTTTGTTTGTGCTATTTTCACTTTAATGCGTGGTTATATTTCACTTGCAAAGCTTGCGGAATTACGCTGGAATCAAATGAAGTTAGTGGTCAGTGGGTGACAGTTCGGTATTTAACCCAGCCACCCAGGCCAACTCAGCCTGGTCATCCCTCTATGGGTAGCAGGTGCAGTTGTAACAAATACTAGTGATAGTTACATCCTCCACTAGGGAAGTTCTGCATGACTGTTGGCATACTGATTACCGTAAAACTTTTGATAAATTCCACCAGCATTTATTACTATTACTTGTTCTGGGTTTATGCTAATTTTTCTGCTTAATGTTAATTCGCAACGCTTATATCTACTTGTTTAGCTAAGAAACAAGGAATTACCACTGTCAGTGCTGTGTTTGGATAGCTACAAGACAAGTAGTGTTTGGTACAGCAAGCGTCTGGCATTTATTTGAGACCCATCGTTTATTAGAAGTTTTACGGTGGTCAGTGTGTCAGCCATTATGCTAGCTTATCAGATGATACGATGTATTTAAGGCTCAACTGTCAATGAATCTGCTCTAATCTTCTCTAAGTTTGGACGCAGGTATGACATATAATGCATAGAATCTTCTTGGGTTGAAGTGCGTTGCAGTAGTTAAGTATTGTTAGCGGAAATCTCATGACAGATGTTGGTGACAACACACTACTGTCATTTACTGAAATGGTATTTTTCGTTCTTTTTACTCGGTCTTCCTAATCACTGCAAATGACTGTTGATTTAAGTCTGTTGAATACTTGCAGTTTGTTATTGTTTAATTTGTTAGTTAATATTCTTCAGCTTGAAATTTGGCAGTGCAGCTGTACTGCAAGATGTTTGTGTTTCGTTTTTTTTCTATTTTTCCAATGAGTGGACAGATTGCAGACTGCCTGTGAGTTAATGTAATGGACACTGTGGTATAATGCTCACCACTGTGGGCCATAAAAACGTGCCACTTTACTTTGGGATATAACTTCCTTGCTTCTTTGACACTTTTTATACCAAGGGAAACAGGAAAGATTAATCTATGATGGTACTTGAGTTCTTAAATCGATTGGTGATGTCATAAGTGCAGTGCATTGTCAGTAGTGAAAGTTTACTTCAGTTTCAATGAAATACTGTTGGTTTTGAGGACAAAAATATTATTTTGATCAAATGTAAAAGATTTTCTGTTAAAAAAACTGCTATAAAGGAATTTTCTAAGTCTAAGAGCTAAGTTCTTGCTGTCGAGTAATAAAATACTGTGACAACTGACTTCAAAATGTGCTGCTTTTATGTGTTTTTAGTTTTTATCAGGTAGTGTAGAAACAGTTAAAGTAAAGTTGTAAATTGTGTAACTGCTCCATAACTGCTTCATTCTTCTTTCCATTGATATCAGAAGTGTAAAAAAATCCACGAAGAAACATGAGAATAACGGTCCAAAATAAAGTGGCACATTTTTCATGGCCCACTGTGTAGTAACGTTATTCTATGCAGTAGTTAGATACGGTTATATATTTATTATGTGCAAAACCAGCCGATAACCTGTATTAAGTTGATGCATGAACTCACAGTTTGATAAGAACAGCGGTGATATTTTTTATTAGTAGCTTGACAGGTGTACATGTTGCTTGTTTCTGTTAACTGCTGCACAGCTGACCTGAGGCCAAAATCCATTACACCAGTTTCCCCGTAGCTTCCCAGTAGCAAGTCCGTGACAAGTTGCCAACTTTCCTGTAGCAAGTCTGCAACAAGTTAGCAACTTCCCCGTAGCAAATTTTCCAAAATCCATTACACCAGTTTCCCCGTAGCTTCCCAGTAGCAAGTCCGTGACAAGTTGGCGTGGGCAAAAGTCAGAAGTTGTGCCTGTCGTGTCGTTTTGTGTCATTACAACAACTTGTTGCCAACTTGTTATGGACTTGTTATCTTGTCTTGGTGGTGCAGTGGTTGGGCGTCGGACTCGTGATCAAAAGGTCGCTGGTTCGACTCCCGGCCGGGGCGCTATCAAGTCAACTAGGTCAACTCAGCCTTCCATCCCTCCGGGATAGGTAAATCGAGTACCGGCTTGCATGGCTGGGGTTTGGTGGGGCACGTTCACTTGTGTCGGGTGGCAGGTAACACTGTGTGATCCCATATGGCAAGTGACATCCCGTAGCTCTGAGATAGGGTTCCCAGGAAGAGCTATATCGGCCTTTACTTTTTTGCCTTTATGTCAAGATAGTTTGCGGTGTCGCCAACAAGTTTGCAACTTCCCCATCTACGGGGAAACGTGTCTAATGGATTTTGGGCATTATACAGCGTTTGTGATCTGTTGCCACTGTGCCATTGTATGTATGTCTATATGTATGTGTCTCTCTGTGTGTGTGTTATATTAATCCTTTGTGATTGTATAACCGATGCTTAAGACAAACTTTCAGATGTTTTTGGATCACGAACTGATACCATATTCCCACATGGGATCAGTTGGGACAGTAGAAAATCACGGCAAAAAATGGCAAAAAACACGGCACATTTTTGTGAAAGTCACAAAAATCACGGCAAAATCACGGCAGTTTATATGGCTGCTAATTTGCTAGAACTTGTGGTTTCCAACTCCAGAAAAAAAACATATTTTAGGTAAAATACATACTACGATGACGTCACGGTGACTTCCGCCAGAAAGTAACAAAGCACACGGACTTTGGTAGCAGAGGCAAAGGAAAGGTAAATATTTTTGTGTTAAATTCACACAACAAACTTCAAATTACGCTGAAAAAAAACAAACTATTCTTGTTGAAACGTAAAACTACGGTATTTTGGCAAAAAACGGCATTTTGGTGAAATCACGGAATTCACAGGTTTCCGTGATTTCCGTGTTTTTGTGGTTATCTACTGTCCCTAGGGATCAGTTCCAGATCCAAAAAATTCTACTTTTAACCGCGAAAAAATGCTGAACAGCATAGCTGTGTGTCGACCGAGTTACATGTAGCACTATAATCTGTTTGACTACATATGATATGTGGACATGCAGCTTGTAGTGTATTCAGGGTGCATACAGTTCACTGAAAGTGGTTTTTGTGACGTTCCAGGACCTTTTGCGTGCATTTTCCAGGACCATTTATGTCTATTACAGTTCGGATCGCCCATTAAAATTGCACAACTAGGCCGTGTAGCTATAGGTTAACTTTTAAAAAAATTTCAAGTAATTGTAATTTGATTGTATTTGATGACAATGTGGTTGACCCATGCCAAACTTGAGTGTGATAGTAGACATTGGTAATGTATATAAAGGCCAGAACACGGGTAAAAAATGCACCAATCATTTGGTTGAGTTTCCATGACTTTCGGGGACCTGTACGCACCCTGTGTATTATACTAACAGTGTGTGGTTATCTGTATCAAGCGCTTCTCTGTGAGTGAGTGAAAGTAGTTTATTATATCGCTAACACTTTGATGGGCAGTAGTTCTGACGAGGATGTGCATTGTGTACATCTCTTATGAACTTTAGGATACCATCGTTAGATGGACGATAATATTGTATATTTGAGACGACGACTATTATGCATTTAGTGCTGTGTATTAAAAGTTGCAGTGCCTCATGGGTACAGAGTTGAAAGTTGTAATATAGTGTTCGTAGAGGGCACTTGGGGTGGCTTGGTGGTGTAGTGGTAGCATGTTGGACTCGAGAACGACAGGTCCCGGGTTCAACTCCCGGCCAGTGCACCACCAGGCAGCAACTCTGGGCAAGTTGTTAACACCCATGTTCATAATAACTAGGGACCACAGTTCTCTGCGGCAAATTTTTCCAAATTTCGCGGGCCAGTTTGCCGAATTCCACGGCTCACCGCGGCAAATTTATCACATATAGTAATTTATTTTCTGTGGCCTCTGAACCCGACCAAATATGCAGTATTTGTCCCGGTAACTGCAACTGACAGATACAGTCTGTCTACCAAATTAACCGACAATATTTCAGATAAGCTCAGCTTAATATTTTCAGTATTCCTCCCGTCAAAGCCCGAGTGGCAGTCATGTATTTCACGGTGAAATCATGTATACATACAGTACAGTAGCCCGAACTCCATCAAAATATGCCGTATTTGTCATCACCATCCAGTACCGAATTCTGCAAAATTCCGTGAAACATAGAAATTCCGCGGAAATGGGCAAATTCCGCGGCTCGGCTAAAAATTCTGTGTTCCGTGGAAAACTGTGGTCCCTCCCTAATAATAACCTATCATACTGCATGCAGCAGTACCGGTACGGCCGGCTAAAAATTATTTAGACACCAGCAACACTAAGTATCTATCTATCTTTATTTGTTTGAATGAACGAAATTGTTTAGCACAGAGTTGTCTTAGTGGTCAGTGCAATAAACACTGTCTAACAGTAAATGATTTAAGTAAGCAAATAAAACTATTGCAGAATGCAGATGATGAAAGCTTTAAACATTTTATAAATACTTGTATTTTTAAACATTTTGGAGCAATGTTTACTATATAACTTAATTGCCAGTTTTCTGGATGATACAGTTTTTACGCAACAAGGCTGCATTATGTCAGCTAGTCTTCCATCTCCAGTCTTCCAGGGGCAACAGTGGCATGAAATGTGGTCGCGTTGATGAATGCCAGTCACCAGACGACAGACATGCAGCCGTGTTCTGTACTGGAACCCTCGCTGCTGCACCTTACTATTGCTGCCTTCAGGGATGGGCCCAAACAGATCCGCATACAGATGCACCCGTTGTGTTATGGCCCGTCCACACTGGAAACTATAGTCGCCAGTGTGGATAGGCCATTTGGCGACAGTCGCTGTTTTTGGCGACAGTCGCCGAATTCGGCCACAGTTGCCGTTTTTGGTGACAGTCACCGAATTCGGCAAGTCGCCGGTTTTGGCAACAGTCGCCGAATTGGGCGATTCGCCAGTGTGGACAGGCCATTAGTCGGTCAGTGACGCTGTATAGCAGTGAGTTGCAGTAGTCCAGGCACGACGAGACTGGACCATCAGTAGCTTCAGTAAACAGTGACTGGATCAGAGTTGTAGCAGTTGGCTGAATCCAGACTGACTTGTGTAAGAAGACCACTGGAACCCTGCAGCATTGCACTCAAAGGCATCACATTCTCTTATTCCTCTATGGATGTTTCTGATGCATCAGTCACGTGCTTGGCCTTGTGATGATCAGCATCTGGAAAGTCCGCTCATCATGCTGGAATTCCGACTGCGTCTCTGTGCTGAAAACCTTCACCGAACTGAATCGCGAGAGTGGCACATTTTCACACTGCAGATTCCACTTCCGCAGCAGATGATCAATGCTTCTATCAACACTGTAAATACACATACAGATACACTCAACATACTACCTTGGTGGCTGCATTGGTTGAGCGTTGGACTCATGATTGAAAGGTCGCTGGTTCGACTCCCGGCCGGGGCGCTATCAAGTCAACTAGGTCAACTCAGCCTTCCATCTTTGCGGGGTAGGTAAATCGAGTACCGGCCTGCATGGCTGGGGTTAAGGCGGAGTGTGTTCACTTGTGTCGGGTAGCAGGTAACACTGTGTAATCCCATATGGCAAGTGACACTCCGTAGCTGTGCCGTGGAATACTTCCATTAACGGCTATACAATACCTTTACCCTTTACCTTTTATCTCTCACTGGACTGCACTGGTGGATCCAGGCATGGGCAGACTGGTCAGCCACCCCCAATGACCAAAAGCAGGGGCTTCTCATGGCTGTGAGAAGCAGTCTGCCTTGAGCTATCATATAAATCCATATTTTTGGCTGAAGCTTAAACAGTTAGGTTAAACGATATAGCTCTCCTGAATAAGTCATCTCGGAGCTACGAGGTGTCACTTGCCATATGGGATTACACAGTTTTAACAGCCACTTTACAGAAGTGAACACACCCCGCCGTAACCCCAGCTAGACAGTCTGGTATTCGATTTACCTGCCTTGGAGGGATGGAAGGCTTAGTTGACGTAGGTGACTGGTTACGTACCAAGACGGTTTACCCATCTGCAGACGGTCACCCATCCAAGTACTAACCCAGCAGTGCACGACTGGGAATCAAACTTGTGACCTATTGACCACAAGTCTGTTGCCCTACCCACTACAGTACCTAGCCACCTCTTTTGGCCTCTCTTTTGTATGAAAATGGACAAAAACTTTCTAATTTCCAACGACTCTGCCCCTGGATCCCCATTATAGGCTTGCACTCTGCTCACCATGGTCCATCCTCTTTGGCAAATCCTGGATCCTGGATCTGCCATTGCTGTAAAACTGCTACTCATAGGCAGCACCAGTGAGTGAGTAGCTTGTACACAATGTACCTTTTGTTACTGTGCATTAACTGTTGTACATATATGCTCCTTTAATGTCATCACTACAATATATATTTATTATGAAGATTATACACAAGGTACAATAAAACGGGAGGCAGGCACTATTCCGACAGACAATATTCCTACAAATGATAGGGACATGGTTAGGGTCTTAGGGATAGAGTTAGGGATAGGGTTAGCGGTATGGTTAGGCTTAGTAACGTTGCTTCAGAGTAGCTTCGTTGGAACAAAATCTGTCGGAATAGAGTTTGTTGGAATAGTGTGGTGTACCCCATTAAAACAAACAAACACGTACGAAGAGAATTAGCACGAACAAGTTCAATATAGCCGCAGCAAGTTCAATAGAGTTAACATACAATGATACAAGTATTGAAAAACATAATTATCACAAGTGACTAGGCTACGTGGTGTGCAGCACAGATACCATACAGTGTGTTGTGTGCTCAATACCTGCGGACTTGATACGTTGTCCAGAACTGACATTGTGGATTTTTGTCAATTAAATATGCAACTGTTGCTATGATAGGCTCAAAATCTGACACATCACAAAAATGTCTATGCAACCAAAGAACCTCATTGTAATGTTTATGCACACAAGCACTAGAAATCACTTTAAAATTCTCATAATGTTAATTACTATATATGCAGAATACAACTTTTGTTTATAATTTCCGACATTTAAATCAACTGCACAAACTTAAATTTACAATGCAAAAATACAGTACAAAAATATAGCAAAACCGCATGGTGATAGGATGGTGCTAATTTAATATTTTCTGTTTCTCAAGACCTCGGACAGATACAAGCTTATGCTGAGATCATTGATATGGGGATAGTGCATCAATTTGAGCAGTATTCCTGTTAATGTTCTGTACTCATTGTGCCTACACACACAACTGGGTAAAAAACTTGACTGGCTGGTTACACATCAAGACGGTTTATCCACCTGTAGGTCACCCATACACGTAATGTAATAACTGGCTCCAACAAAGAGCAACCAAATCCCTTCAACAACAAATGGGAACAAGACGCCCAGCTACTGCTGTGAAACAGCCAATCATACAGCATTGTCTGTAATAGCTGTGCAGTGTGAACCATGCTAACGATGGCTATTCAAAACGTGGAAATGTTGGCAGTTCACTTGTTTGCAACATGATTTCAATATATTCACCAGATAGCACCAATGTCTATGGTTCAAGAAGTCGGGAGTTTGAGGGGATAGGGTCAGTGTAGGGGGTTAATATAAGTTGTAAAAATGTACTGCTAGGAGGGGCACTTCTTCTTCACTTGTTTGCTATAGGATAATAATAATAATAATAAGTTGCTAGGATTATAGTGTCACTATTGAAAAACTTCAGGGCCACTTTACAATGTCAAGCGAGGTTCAGTTGTCTGAAAATGAAATGTTAAACAAAAAGGTCTTGAGTTCATGACGAAAAGTTAGGAATGATGAAGCTGTTCGCAGGGAAAGGATGTATTGTTTAGCCACAGTGCACAATATCACAGATAGACAGACAGACAGACAGACAGATGCCTATAGCCGATCACTAGTTACCTTTTGTGTCATAAAAGCAGTCTGAGCCAAGGACAATGTCGATAGGAGACAAGTTCAAGATGGCAGGGTTATATAAGCCCCATGTTATTCCAATGACTTCCACTTCATTGAGTTCATTAACAGAACAGCTTTGCTTTGCTTGCTGTAGACACAGTGGTAAATCTTCGCTGTCAGAAAGTGTGACCTTCGCACCCTGCTTGGCGGCAACTATCCCCGGCAATGCCGTACCACATCCAAGCTAAACATTACAACACAGAGCACATATTAGGTAATGAAACATTACTAAAATCTATAGTCTATGCAATCACAGATCATACCCTCTCTGATAATATTTATACATTCAAGAAATGTTTAGATAAATGTTGGTCATCATATCATTTTGTTTATTTATTTCGAGCTCAGTCACTTGAGACCGGAAGTGTACAATATTTTTCATTATAGTTTGTTTGAGTGTTTGTTTGGCCCACCCTGTGTTTATCCAGGGTGGGCCAAATTAAATGACACTGCTTTACATTTTTGCTTGTAACAAATGAATGCATCTACCAATTTTTTCTGGTCTGATACCGTAAGCATCAATGAAGATGAAAACGCATCTATATAATCAAGTACTCAAGCACTCGCCTAGAATGTATAATTTCTAGTATTCATGCTTGAGACTACAAAAAGCTTTCTAACAGTACAGGAAGGTTCATCCATGTTGGGAATAATGGTGTGTTTGATGCGGGAGGAGTTCAATGTTGGACCTTGGAGGGGGTTCGACATTGGGGAGATGGCTGCCTGTAGTGTGTCAAGGAGGCTTTCCACATGAAGTGCCAATGCCAAATAACCAAGATCTGTTGGCAAGATCACATCAGGAACTCCGAGGTCGCAGCGCGCACCGGTCTAGGTCCAGTGTCGGATCTCATCACATGCCACCAGAACTCCATCTTCGGTCACATTGCCTGGCTTTCTGAAGACACGCCAGACCACCGAGCTCTCCAGTGTCGTCGATCTGACTCTTGACCATCTTCCCGACCAAAGCTGGAAGCGTCGCCCAGGTCGTCCCAACAACCGATGGATTGACCAGCTATGCAGGGACAACAACAACACGCCACCAGCTGACCTGTGGAGAAGATCCACCACACGTGGTCATATGGGAGTGACGCTATGGTCCTCGATGACTACGCGTTGAGGACGACAAGTGTGTCCAGGGGGACAGATGCCCTGGACATGTTTGCAATGTTAAAGATGCTTGATGGTGTTTATGTTTGGAATCTGTCAATAATTTTGTGCACCAACCTCAAGAACATGTTTATGAGCAATGATGTCTCGGTTGTGGAACACAAACTTGGCTAGCAGAGGTGCACAAGGCCAAACAAACAGGCCGTAGGTCACATCAACGACCTGAACAGTAACACACACTGCATTACATAATTTAATTTGATTTAATTTGACATAATTAAAGCAGCAGCATAACAAGGCTGTATTTGCAGGAAATCGCTAACTCCTACAACAAAGCCCATACAACAATGGTTCACCCATTCAGTGCTAAACACAAGAAACTAACCTCACTAAGAGAGTGGTATTATTTGTCGTAATTCAAACACTTGCAATTCTTGCAACTTTTATAATGCCCAACATGTTAAATGTCAATGTTGAAAGTAAATTTATATAGCGTATTCTCATAGCAAACGTCTAATGCAACACCATTCAGCAACATAATTATGCTGCAGTATCTCTCCAACACAAGCTGCATACAGAACAATGAAAGTGGTTTTCCGTGATACCCAGGACCTTTTTATGAGCATCTTCCTAGACTTTCTACGACCACTTATGTCTAATTTCCATGACTTGAATATATGACTTCCCAGGACTGTTTAATCAAGTGGTTATCAAACAAGTCAGATTTTCATATACATTTAGTAAGTTTGGCTAGAGGGTCTTCGGGAGCATGTGTTTTTATTTAACCTAAGCTCTCCCAGTGGATCGAGGTGGAGCCCGGCTCTCAGATGGGTTTCGCTGTACACAGGTCTAAACAAGGCAACCATTTGGCTGATTTTCCATATCTTGCCATGACTTTCAGGAGCTGCATGCACCCTGTCAACAGCAAGCCCGTACAACGTTAACAAAATGTCCTTTAAGAAAAATATGTAACTGATTGTGTAAGGCAGTAAACTGATTCCAGTGAATTAATGACCTACATATAAAAGATAAAGCAACAAAATAATAGCTGCTAGCAGTAACCTACGATTGGTGGTGCTCTATGCCTAGGATGCTGTATAGGCGGTAAAGAGTGTAAAGCACTACATTTCTTGGTTATCCATGCACTCTGCACTGCCGACATGCCAACCCCAGTTCATGGTCAGGAGTCTTCAACTTGTTGAAGTTCGACCTTACGCCGAAGAAGAAAAAAGTGGTGTCTGAATGTTTCTCCACTTTGTCAGTTTATTGCTGGACATTTCACCCTAGTCCGGAATATTTCGACTCCTGGATGTTTTGCCACCTGGACAGTTTGTCCCTTCAGTGCTAAACAAAAACTGAAGAGTACTTATAACTGAAATAATAAATAGCAGGCAAATGAACTGGTAATTGATGGAGCTCCACCACCCAGTTTCAGTGGTGTAGGGCCTATAAGGTGACTCACTGTGAGCAGGGTAGTATTGCTCACAGACGTACCACCAGCAAGTGGAATCGGCTCTGGTGGAAAGTTCACCACCCAACTGTTTTACGCAGTTTTATGCTCAGTCAATCTCAGTCAACCTTCTAGTCAACTGCACCAGTGCCGGGTTAGGGATAGGGTTAGCGATAGAGTTGGGGTTAGGAATAGGGTTAGGTTAGGAATAGGGTTAGGGATAGGGATAGATTGAGCGTAAAACAGTTGGGTAAGTGAATTTCTCCACAAGCGCCAGTGGAATCAACAGCTATATAAGCTATATGAGGGGGCCCATGGCGTGTGCATGGGTACAAGCCTTTAAGGGGTCTGGAGCCAAGACCAAGCAGGGTCTAGGAGCAGAGCCTGACCAGGGGTTCTGCCCCTGGACCCTGCCGCGGGATGGACGGTGGACCCTGCTGCTGGACCCTGGTCAATGGGTCAGACAAACATCAGGGGCCACGCCCACTTCTTAGAACAGCTACTAGTGCAACAATTTAACGCAGTATCTAACGGCTGAAAGATTCATTATTCATAAAATACCAACCTCTGGGATAATAACATCGAAATGGGAAGAGCTGTCAGATTCTACGAATGAAAACACTTTGTAAACAACTTTGACATCACTACTCATCATTCATCACAGCGCCACATAGACTATCTAAAGGTTACCGATAGGGCTACTAGTGATGCGCAAAAATTACCATGTATGTGACAGCGTAGTGCAGTGGTAACCGGGAGTCAGAAGTTCAGAACTCAGAACTCAGTCAGAAATAGGAGCAGAGCTGGAGTTGCGGAGCGGTACAGAGTTGAAGTAGCTTTGAGCGGAAAGTACAGAACTATACTTTTATGCGGCTCGTTAAAGAAGCCCACTAGCGCTGCTGCGCGCCACTTTACAATGTTTATGGTTCAATTTTTCATTTTTTGGTAATGTTTGCCTTGTATGCTAGTTTAAAATTCCTTTTTAAATGACTGTGTTTGGACTAACTCTAGTAAGTCCCCATCGCGGTTGTCACGATTTACTGCAGTGTTTAAAATTAAATTTAAATTATTCTTTAGCAAGTTATGATGACGTTTATTCGCCAATGAAGGCAGAACACACACACAACAACAACAATTTTATTAGCCAAGAAACAGAATGGACAGAAGACAGACAGACTTACTAAAACTATTTGTTAGAATTCTATGCGTCTTTAAACAATGTTTCATCACAATTGATTCCATTACTCTGGTTGTCAGCTGAAAGTGAAAAATTCCGTAGATCAGAAGTTCAAAACCGTAAAAATATTTTACAAATACCGGTATCGGTAATTGGCAGTCGGTAAATTTATCGATTTGGTGCTGCCCTAGACTGTTAATCAATACCGGATGTAGTATTATTCGTTGTTCATCATCATCATCATCATCATTTATTTGCTCAGTAATCACATTGTTGGTGGTTCTTTTTGGTGGTGGAATTTTAAGTCCATTTATCCACGTTAATCTTTTCAATTCAGACACTTTGTCACTCAGTTCAGGTAATAAACTAAACTAAGTTATTGTCTTGTCCTTGTCATCTGCAAAAATATGGCACATCGTGTAATGGAAAGTGGCCGTAAATCGAAATGAATGACGGGCTGTTTCTGCCAAATATAAATCACAGTTCTTATAAACGAAGCAGTGCATATGACTGTGACACTGTTGGTGTATCGTTCTGCATTAGTGCCAGTTTTAACACGATGCCCTGGATCTTATTTAACTCAGTCTAGTCTTTTAGGGTACTTCGCATGGTATCCAGCAGTGTGCTGTCAGTCTGCTGCTCTGCCCGTTATTGCTGGTGGCGTTAGCAGCAGATGTCAACTGATAATAATAACCTTTGACTGAAACAAGGAATCCCAATCACATATTGTTTTGTTTGTGGAGAAAGTAAATACTTGTTTGATGTTCTTGTTGTCTGTGCAGTACAGAATGACGACAGAAACTGTAGAGCAGCCGAGACAAGAGGGTGGTGACCATGACGAGTCGTTGAAAGCCGACACGGAACAGACAGCACACTCGCCACTTGATGACGGCAACTCAGCGACAGATTCTGACAATGACGACTCCGCCAATGAAGCAGACGACCAGGATGCAGCCCTGCAGCAGGCACACAGCGAGGCACGTACTCAGTTATTTACTGTTTCTGTGTTCATTTTGTAGCAAAGTTCTCAGTCGGATCCATCCAGTAGTTATGCGCCTCTGAATCTACGTGAATTTATGGCGCTATATAAATTTTATTTTTGATTTGATTTTGTTACCTACCACCCAACACAAGTGACCTTACCCGCAGCTACACATGCTGGTACTTAATTTACTTACCTAAGAGGGATGATAGGATGAGTTGACCTAGATGACTGGTTACACCGGGATGGTTTATCTGCCCACAGACAGACAGTCACCCATCCAACTACAAATGTGGCATCATACGGCCGGGATTCGAACTCCCAACCTGTTGATCACAAGTCCGATGACCTAGCCACTACACCACCAAGCAGTGTGACACTGGCACTGCAAATTGATTTCTTTATTTTTTTTCCTCTATGGTAGTACAATCTGTGTGGACTAGCTGCTAACTGTACTCGGTTATTCTGTTAATATTGTAGTTATTTGCTTATTATCACTACAGTTATTATGGTATTTCTTATGTCAGTTGGTTAATCATGTGTCATACTACGATAAACACAGCTTAGTTATCAGGCAATTGTGTTGGCAGGTAGCGCAGGCGGCTGGTTTGCCAGACGAACTCGTCAGTAAAGCCAAACAAAGTCGGAGTGAGAAGAAAGCACGTAAAGCTATGTCAAAACTTGGTGAGTCGAGCATCAGACATCCATAAGAGACATCATCATCATCATTTATTGCATTAATTCTGAACATATAAGAATAAAAACAATGAAATAAAATATGCAATGGGGATGAGCCAAAAGCTAGGGTAGCTTATGCTAGGACTCGCCCCCTAATTCTGTATCAATTTACACAAATAATTAAAAAATATAGCTTAAGTACAGTTAAGGTTACAATCTCATAGAGTGACAGAATTATGTTTTAAATCAGTCCATCCATAACTGTTGTAGGGGGCACCATGCTGGAATAAGTTAATAGAACTGTTATTGAATAGAAACGTGTGCTTCGCTTGTTTAAAAATGCCCTTCCTGTTGCCGAACCAGTGGCATCAAAGCACTGAAGGATGACATGAAGATTGAAGACTCATCTTCGTCATTTGTAATGTGTAGTCATCAAGGACCATAGCATCACCCCCGAGTGTCCATGCATGATGGCTCGATGGCTTATCTCCAGAGGTCAGCAGGAGGTGTACCGTTTGTTGTTCCTGCAGAGTAGGTCAAGCAACCTGTTCTGAGGGCAGCCTGGACATCGCCTCTAACTCAGGTCTGGAAAGCGACCGACCGAATGACAGATTGATGTGGTACCACAAGGCTTGGTGGGCAGGTGTGTCCGCGGGAAGTCTGGCTAAATTGAGTGAGCTGTGACAATGGACGATTGGATCCAGCACAGGACCAAAACCTGTCAGAGAGGAGATGTCTGTGTTCCGCACGTGGTCCTGCCAATGGTTCTTGGCCGTGTGGCATTGGCATTTCGTGTAGAAGACTGCGACTAACTAAAGACTGTGTGTGGTGTGTCTAGGTTTAAAACAGATTCCCGGTGTGTCTAGAGTCACGGTACGCAAGTCAAAGAATATCCTGTTTGTTATTAGCCGGCCAGACGTCTATAAAAGTCCCGCATCTGACACGTATATTGTCTTCGGCGAAGCAAAGGTCGGTGGTTGTGGTTGCCTAGATTCTGCATGTGTGTATTGAGTGTGTATATTGAACAAGATTTGCACAACATCTGAACTAGTTGCTCGCTGCAAGCAAGCACACAGACACATCTGGACTAACATATAACGGACATATTATATTCAGATTTGAAGCCGACACCACTGTTTTGCGGCATTGATGCGCTATATGAATTTACAGTTTACTTACTTACTTTACTTACTTACCTTACCTGCGGGTGGATGCCTGCGGTTCAGCAGACATCCAATGCTGGTTAAAGAGTGACACGGTAGCGGAATTGGCAGTATTACTGCGGTATACACAGTATTACTGCGGGAATGGGTATAAATTTTATGGTATTACAGCGGTATTGGGTTCAAAATACGCGGGAATCCCGTTTGGGCGCTGGTCGTTTCGGCGCTGGACAACAGAGCGCTGTCAGGCCTATTACTTAAGCAGTCACCATTTCTGTGTCGGTAGCTTTGTCAAGTTGTGAAGTGAGCCCAGAACAAAGCCATGCAGTGTACAGATGAAGTTGGATCAAGTTGAAACATGGTCGCCGTAATTACACCAGATCGCCCATGTAATGGAATGAATTCCATTTTGTGGCTTTTAATAAATACTTTTTTTCATTTCGGGTGCTGGCTTCTGCCCGAAAAATTAGCGTTTGCCCAAAAAATGATGCCTTTGTTCGACTCAGGGGCTGCAACCCCCAGCTGCTCTGGTTCGTACGCCTATGAATGGGTATATGGGGGGATGGGGC
>Ga0209681_1000171_pt1 | contig 16916 bp, 21 predicted proteins | sample WorMetLIZISLAND2_3_FD_187416 | JGI IMG/M metagenome (GOLD analysis project Ga0209681, IMG submission 187416) | Marine gutless worms symbiont microbial communities from Max Planck institute for Marine Microbiology, Germany - Olavius clavatus LIZARD... ... | reverse complement strand
ATAACGCCGAAGTTACAATAAGAATCCGACCCGATTCGGCCTCTTCTACCGGGTCGTTTTTGTCGAGCCGCAGGTCATACTCCTAAGCAACGATTCGGCCCCCTTGAACCACTGCCTCCTGTAACCGGTCAGCGACCATCGTCGCATCGCACACTCCCTGGAGGGATGCCATGCTGTCAGTCTTTTGCTCCCCGAACCGTTATATCCAAGGCAAGAACGCCACCGAGGTTCTCGGCCAAGAGATGGCCAGCCTAATCAGACCAGCAAGGCATCGCAATTGAAAGGGGTACGATAACGCCAATTACCTTGCGTAATTTTATTTAAAAACCATTTATAGCAAGAGGTCATTAATGAATGAAAAGTAAGTTTGAGCAAATCATTATCGAAACCCTAGATATCGAAGCGGAAGCAGCGAAATATGCCGGTGCCCTTGCCTTTATGACAAGACCACGCACACAGGCAACACTTCCTCATAGGCGACAGACAGGCTACGCATTCCAGCGTTGCAATGGGACCTTCTCTCTGACCATCTAGCGCAGTGTGCTTATGAGGCTATTCAAACTGGCGACCGGTGCCGTGTCCGCGGCGCTCATCATCGCGGCGATCACGATCGTCCTTTTTTAACGATATTTAATGACGTGACAGAGGTCTCGATGGAACTGCAACCGGATCGTGCCTACTCGCCTACCCTCTACGAATCCCTGGAGACATTACCCGAGGGCATGACCGGGGAGATTCTGAACGGACAGCTGCATGCCCAGCCACGGCCTTCCTGGCCGCATGCTCGTACTGCTGTCCAGCTTGATCGCTCAATCGGGCGCGGCTATGACGATGGTATCGATGGCCCTGGTGGCTGGTGGATCCTCATTGAGCCGGAAGTCCATTTCGTGTACGACACCGAGGTGACGGTGCCGGACCTAGCCGGTTGGTGCCGGGAGCGGATACCGTATCCGCCGGAGGGGCACCGCATTGAGGTAGTTCCCGACTGGGTGTGTGAGACTCTCTCGCCGTCCACAGCCAGCAAAGACCGTGAAGTCAAGATGCCGCTGTATGCCCACTACGGCGTGCCATATGCTTGGCTGATCGATCCGGGCAAGCAGACCGTAGAGGTCTACCGGATCGATGACGGCACCTGGGTGGAGAGCGGTTTCTTCTCCGATACCGACCAGGTGGTGGCTCCGCCCTTCGAGGCGGTGAGCATTGATTTGGGGTGCTTTTGGCTGCCTCGTGGACCAGTCGCCGTATGATCTAGCAGCCGGTCAGATGACGATGGCTTCCGATCTAGGGCCCGGCATCGTAAGGTGCCGAGCCTTTTGTTTTAAGGAGGGAGAACTTGTTGGAGTCGGAATCCTGCGCCGGGAAATTACAGACGGCAGAGCTTTGATCTAGAAGCGTCCTAAAAAGTGTTCAGACACTCGGAACTCTGGGGTGTCCCAGGATGAAGTGCCTCGGGTGGTTTTGGGGGCTGCGAAAACTTTTCCAAAATTTGGCGCGGCTAATGAACCAGTGGCGTCTGAATGCTTCGCCCTCAATTTCCAGGCTATCGCCATTGATGACACGCACCTAGTCTCCCATCCATCAGTTTTCCGTGCCGCTGTTCTCTTTCTCGGAACCACCGAGCGTGATCATCAGTGTCATAGGATCGATTGGCGAGGGCTGAAACCCGCAGCGCTCGTAAAACCATTTTGCACCCTCGGAGAGGGCATGAACCACGATCGCCCTGATCCCAGCGATATCGGCCGCCCGCATCGTGCGGAGAATGGCGTCCCGCAACAACGCCCGGCCTATACCGCATCCCTGGTGCCGGGAATCGATCGCAAGACGGACTAAAACCATGACTGGCACCGGGTCCGGTATGTTCCGACGCGTGCGTCCCGTTGCCTCTATCGAAGTGACTGCGCCCCCCGCGAGCGCGTAATAGCCTACGACACGTTCACCGACGCAGATCACATAGGTTCGCGAGATGCCGCGATCCTCATTGGAAAGTGCACGTCGGAGCAGCCAGTCATCTAGTACCAGCATACCCGAATTAAAATCCGAGAGATCATGGCCCGGAGAGAGTTTTTCCGGCGCGCGTATATCCTGTGTTCTACTCACGGTTCCCAAGGGGCACGCTCGTTCAGGAGGTGGCGTAGCTGAGGATTATTCGTCGGAGCCGTGTCGAGCTTGTCAGAAAATTTTTTGAAGGATGAAGTATCAAGTGCGAAATACCGCCGATCGAGCAATACGGATTCCGCTTCTTGGCGTGCGGCCTGCAACATAAAGTCCGAACGGCTCTTGCCAAGAGCTGCTGCTGCGCGGTCGATCAGCGCCCGCTGTTCCCGACTGGCGCGCAAATTAAGATTTACCTCGCGTGCAGGTCGCGCTGGCGTTTGGATGATTGCCATGATTGTCTCCTATGTCACTACGATCTCGAGGCAAGTAAGGCATCCGCTCCCGTCTCCAACCGGCCAGGTCCGGCACCGCCACCTCGATGTCGCGCACGAAATTGAGCTCTAGTTCGATCAGAATCCACCAGCCACCGGGACCACCAATTCCCTATTGCATTGGTGTAGTCACCATGCTCGACTCGGACACGCGGCCCCATACCCTGGACAGATGCCCCTACAGAGAACTAACCGTTGTTGCAGCCAAAGTCCAATAGACTGGATCCAGGAAAACGTGTAGCGACTGCGTCTAGTAAAGACGTCGTACATAGTCACTAGGCGCCCGCTGGCTTCTTGTACGCACATTGAAAATACATTATTCTTCCGGCGCAGATTCAAATCTGCGCCAAGTAGCAGGGGGAGAGAAGACCCGCGAGAGGCGCAGGCCGATGAGTGGGCGGAGGAGGCACTTATCCCGCGGGCTGGTTTGGGAAACCAGCGCGGTTTGGGACCTACCGACAATCATAGCCATCACGATCCTGGCGGCCCTGTTGGGGATTCATCCGGCAATCATCGCCGGCAGGGTTCGGTACGCACAGAAGAATTATCGGCTGTTGTCGCAGCTCATCGGCACAGGCGATGATCCGCAACTAATTCGGTATAGCGGCATCATGAGGTAGCAAGAAACGATTTTTCACCAAGCAAAAAAAAGCCCGCTGTTGGCGGCAGCAGGCTTTTTGATGTGATCTCGAGCTCGGTACGCAACGAGATACGTACGTACTCGGTTATATGGTGGAAACTTCACATCACGTCAGTGAAGTTTCATATATACCATACTTGAGGTTAAAAGCAACACTTAGTTGAGCTCGTGATCACGTATTCCTTCCCTGTTTACAGGAGGATCACTACGTGATCGAACAGACTGCAGAAACCGTCGCTCTCGCGCTTGGGGGACGCCGCGTCGGTCGCCAGTGGCTGGCGCCTTGTCCCGCCCATGAGGATACAGACCCGAGCCTTTCGCTCCGGGACGCCGACGACGGCAAGGTTCTGGTTCACTGCCATGCGGGGTGCGGGCAGTCCGATGTGATCGGCGAGCTCCGGTCACGAGGGCTGTGGACAGGCCTGGACTTCACAGCCATCTTCAAGTCGGGATCAGAAACCGCCCCGGACGAATCCACCCCTTGTCCAACCCCTTCCCCGGCTCCCACGCCTGGCGAGAATCGCCGCAGAAGCGGTAACCGCTGCGGCCACGACCCCAAGCATCCCAACTTCTCTCAGCCAAATCCCAAACGCCCAAAGTTTATCCAAAAAGCGATCGACAAACTCTATGAAGCCTATGCCGATCTCAGCGGACTATTGGGGCTGAATTACCACCCTCGGGGATTCAAGGTTCGCAGCGAACGCCGCGAAGCTTGTATCAAGGTGCTTGCCGTGGTGCTGGAGCGCATGGACTTAGCCACGCTGCGCGTGGGGTTCCCGACGGAACATGGATTCTTGAACTACACGCTGGCGTATCTGGCCCAGCAAACGGGGATGGGTCTACGACGTGTAATGAGGGCTATACGCGATCTCAAGATAATGGGCTTCCTCGCCATCTCCCAAATCCGGGAGCGGTTGCAGGACGGCTCCTACAAAAGCTTCGCCGCCATCAAGACGGTTTCCACCACGCTCTTCGATGCCCTGGGACTCCGTGTCTGGCTTGATAAAGAACGCGCGAAAGCCCGAGAACGCCTCCGGAAAAAAGAGAAGGCATATGAAAAAAAATGCGCAAAATCCGGTAGAGAAGTACAGAGGATGGTGCATCAACTGACCGCGGCACTAGCCAGAATGGCCCCAACGAGTCCAGCTCGCAACGCGGACGAACAGGCACGGAAGCGGGCGTCTAAAAACTGGCGGACGCCCGTGCCAGTCACCGATGCCACAACCGGCGCCCGAAACCTTGACCCGGTGAGCAAATACCTCGCCAAGCTCCCTTTCCAGGCCAAAGCGCTCATCTTACAATGGGCGCTCGACATTAAAATGCAACACCCGGACTGGAGCCGGGAAAAAATCTACGAGGAAGCCAATCGCTTACTGCTAGGCGTCTACCGCAGTCCCCAATCGGTACCTACCTAGCATCGCATCATGGGGCAGGTAGATCGACCAGCGGTAAACGCGACGCCGCTACGGGCACCTGTTTCCCGCAACCACCTGAACGGGCCGAAAGGCCTTTTTTTTCGTCTTGCTTCCGTGCGTTCACGCCGCAATCTGCAGAATAGACGGCAACCATCCGGTCGAGAATCCCCCTGCAGAGAATAAGTGTCGTATAGAAAACGGATAAGTGTCATGTCTTGATCAGTTTTAACTCTATTCAGAAAATAAATAGTTCACGTTTCCAGCTAGAGATTAATTTGCCCGATAGATATGAGTTGACCTATTGCCTCATACCTATTATAAGCAATCCGGGCTATAATTAGTTATCCAAAACATCCTCATCTCCGATTAGCAGCTCTGATCTATCGGAGTACCTGCATAGCTAGCTATGTGTACCCTAGAATAAATACATCCTCCGCACCGGTGGATGTTAAACATGGCACAGCACGCCTTTTCCAGAAGATACCTGGATAATAGGCAGGATTTTCTTAAAACAAGGCTGAGACTCCAACTTTCCATAACCGCTCGCGAGACAACAAAACGAGAACGGAGCCGTAAATACCAAGTCGCACAAATCAAGAAAAGGATCAGTAAAAGGATCAGCGAAACTGAATATTTACGCTACAAGGTTTTTTTCTGCACCAAAAACCTCTATATGAAAACCTTTATACTTACTATAAAATACCATTCGAGGTTCATTTGCTATGATTTTGCGCGAGATCACAAGGACTTCAAGCATCTGGATGAAATAATAAAAGATTGGGCAAACCAAATTGATATGAGGAAACCACTATTAAAGATGACAAAGAATTTATGGATGATGTTCTTGATGATAAATCATCAGTAGTAGAAGAACTTGATTTGTTGCAACGTGTTGATTAGAAGGAAGATCCCCCCCTTATTTTTTCGCAAAGTAAAGGGCTTAAAATGGTTCTGTCCTCTTGCAGACAGGGGCTATTTTAAACCGGATAATATTCCTAAACCTATGCTTGCAAAAGAAGAAGGGTACATTAATATAACGTTTTAGTCTGTTGTTGATCACCTTGTTAAGGCAGCCCCCGAATTATCTGATGAAAAAACATAGATTACGCTAAAAAATTTCTCAAAGTCATTGTGGATACCACATATTATGCTAAAAACAATTAGATCAGCAACCATCGTACATAGTGGCAATTCACAGAAGTAATTCCACAGATACCTCCGGTAACAGAATGATCAAGGGCATGTATGGTAAGAACAAGCTGGATGTTGGTGATGAGACCCAGAACTGGGCGGTCAGTTTCGACTACAACTTCAACAAGCGCACCAAGGTTTATATCCTCTATACCAACGTCGATGTGGGCAAAGACCACGACGAGGGTGATTGGAAGGGATTCTCGTTTGGCATGATTCATAACTTCTAAGTCTATGTGCCCTAATCCTCAAAGTGCCAGGTGGATCAGTAACCTCGGTCACCACCTTGCCACCTAGAATCCGAGCACTCATCCCCCGACTGTGACTCATCTTCCCTGAATAGACCTTGGAGACGTCACGAGCTGAAATGAGTTGGTGGGAAATCACCGCAGGTGGACGCTTTCTGAAGCCTATCGAAGAGTGACTGCGAGATGTATACGTTGGCCTGTTCTCGAAGCACGATCAGTGAACCACTGAACCCCGTTACAGAACGGATTCAAGTGCTACGCTTTATGCCCTTTTCCCCAAGTAATCAGGAATAGAATTATGGAGCAAAAGATTTTTGTTGGTTTAATGTTTGCGATGCTTGGGATTTATACAGTGTTTATCATGGTAATTTTGGGAGGAGTATTCTTTTATACAGATATGGCTTCGATCTGGAAAAGCCTCCTCGACCCGGAAACTATTTTTGCCATGAAATTGAGCTTCATGACGTCTTTAATTACAACATTTTTATCTGTTCTTGTTGCAGTCCCTACAGGGTATTGTTTATCTAGATATGAATTTAGAGGAAAAGCAGTTATTGATACGCTCATTGAGCTTCCAATCGTACTGCCCCCGTTGGTCGTTGGGATGTGTCTTCTAATCTTCTTTGCATTGCCTCTGGGAGGATTCATAGAGGAAAATACTACCCGCTTTGTCTTTGCTGTTCCTGGTATCATACTGGCTCAATTTAGTATTTCAGCTTCGTTTGCAGTTATTGCCGTGAGAGCGGCGTTCGATAATGTCGATCCGAGATACGAAGATGCTGCCCGCATGTTAGGGTGTAATAAAATACAAGCGTTTACACATATTACCCTTCCCTTAGTGAAGACAGGCATTATGAGCGGTGCTATAATGACGTGGACTAGAGCGGTCGGAGAATATGTTCCTGTGCTTCTCATTGCCGGAGCTACGAGAGGGAAAACAACCACTATGCCAGTCGCAATTTTTTTAGAGTTCGAAGTCGGTAATATTGAAGGCGCCGTTGGGTTAACGATCTTATTTTTACTGTTAAGCGCAATTTATCTTACCATCTTTAAAAATCTTGGTTTACGAGTTGGAAGGACTTTGGAAAAATAAAAGAAAACTTTGGTTCTCTTACGGATTGTGTTCGTCCTGCGCCCGTCCCGGAGCGCACTCCGCCAGGACTCCCACAATGACTTGACGCCATATCGCATGGCGTGGCCTTTCGTCTCTGCCGGTACTCACGCACCGGACTTTAACGAAACGCTCGGTCCTACGGCTACGCGGGGGTCGTAGTACTCCGCTGGTCGCTTACGCTTCCTCGCTTTCCTGGGCTTCTCCAAGGAGAATACTATGATGAAGAAGTTAACGTATCAACTGGATTGGAACACTTTCGTATTATTTCTATGTATTATGTGCGTTGGGTTTTTGCTTATCTCTGGGTGCTCTCAACAAGCTAATCAGGTGGATAGGGAAAAGAAGATTTCAGTAGGAGCAGGAGCAGGGTTAAAAGCCGTTTTAGACCCTCTCTCTAAAATATTTACAAGGAAAACAGGAATTCAGGTAGAACATTCTTATCTCTGTTCAGGAACGCTGTTATCGAATATGCAGTTAACCAAAACCGGAGATGTTATGGTGCCAGGTTCTCAATACTATTTAGATATCGCTATCGAAAAGGGGCTCATAGATCCAAACGCTGTAAGCATTGCTGGTTTTATGATTCCCGTTATTGCTGTTCAAAAAGGAAACCCATTGAACATAAAAACCATAGAAGACCTTACGAAGCCAGGATTAAGAGTTGGCATAGGAGAACCCGATGCGCTGGCTGTGGGAAGATTAACGGAGAGAATGCTTAAGGATTTAGGTCTATACGAAGACGTTATGAAAAATGTGGTTTTGACAGGTGGATCTGCAACAAAATTAATTATACCTCTGGCGATTGGGAATCTGGATGCAGAAATTAACTGGCGGGCAGTAACCAAACAATTCCAAGAAAAAGTAGATACTATATTAATAGATCCTAATAAACTCAAATATAGTATTGCGCCAATAGGAATAACAACCTTTACAAAGAAAAAAGAATTAGCTAAAGAATATTTGGACTTTGTCGTTTCAGATGAAGGTCGCGCCCTGTTTTCACAGCATGGATATGACACATATTTTGATACGAGCAAAGTAGGAATTGTCCAATAAAAATGGAGATATATTATGGCGGAAGATTTTATTAAACTCAAAAACCTTAATTTACAATTAGGAACTTTTTCCCTAAAAAACATTAATTTGAAGATTAAAAAAGGCGAGTATTTTGTAATTTTGGGTCCTTCCGGAAATGGAAAAACTGTTTTGGTTAAAAGTATTGCAGGACTTTTGAAAATTGATAGCGGAGAAATCTGGATTGGCGGTGTCCGGAAAGATCATTTGCCTCCGGAGAAACGGGGTGTTGGATTTGTCTTTCAGGATCACGTTCTTTTCCCCCATATGTCAGTCTATGATAATGTAGCGTTTGGTTTGAAAATTCGGAAGATTAACAAATCTGATATTAAAGATAAGGTTGAACAGATTGGGGAGATTCTAAAAATTTCTTATTTATTAAACAGGGCAATCACAAATTTAAGCGGTGGGGAGAGACAACGAGTAGCATTAGCCCGATCAGCCGTCTGTAACCCTTCCGTGATCATCATGGATGAACCGTTTTCTTCACTGGACAGGAATCTTGCCCATGAACTTATTTTAGAAGAACGAGAACTACACGAACAGATTAATCAAACCACGATTCATATTACACACAACCAGGAAGAAGCTATGACGTTGGCGGATAAAATTTGTATAATGGGTAATGGAATATTAAAAATGGTTGGCACACCTGAAAATGTCTTTAGAAAGCCGAATTCGGTGTTTGTAGCAAACTTTGTCTGCACCGAAAATATCTATGAAAATGCGCAGGTAGAACATGAGGAATGTGGTTCATATCTGAATTATAATGGAATGAGAATTTATTGTAATGATAAATCTATTGATGGGAAAGTAATTTTCTGTGTAAGACCGGAAAATACATCATTGAACCTCACTAAAAATCCAGATTCCGTTTATAAAAACTATTTTGAAGGAAAGATTGTAAACATCTATGATCTTGGGATGAATTATCGAATTGTTGTTGATATCGGATTTCCGGTAGTTAACCTAACCCTGCGTGCAAAATTTCAGGACATGCAGATCGGGGTAGGAGACAATGTATATATTACAATTGATGAAGACAATGTTCATATTATTGAAAAACTTCCTTAGTTCCTACTCCTCATGTGATCTTACCACTGAGATATTATCCTGAGACAGATAGTTATAGGTTTTTTAAACCTTGTCGACGTACCCAACCGATTAACAAATCTCTGTGGGCTTTTCGTCCATCGGCGTGGTAATTTAAAACCAGCAGTAATCCAAGTTTTGAGATCTCTGTCACTTCGTTAAAAAAGCTCATCGTGAGCGCCGCGGACACGATACCGGACGTCGGTTTTACTGTACTGATAAGCCGTCTCGTATCGGTTGGTTGCTGTTGGAGGAGGAGCCGCATCCCATTCCGTATGGCGTGACCCTCGGCGGAATTTTTTTGCACGGCATCGCCGTGCAATCGTTTCCACCATCTGCTTAGCCCTCTCCTGGTAACTCGGCTTTCAGCTCTTTCCAGCGCGCTGTACCGAGTTCGAGAGGCCAAGGGTGTAGCAAAGAAATACCTCTCAGAGCCTCTGAGAGGTTCAGGGAGCTATTTTAACGGCCACCTCTACCTTCCCCTATTCTTCCGAAGTCTTCTAAAGGGTACTTAGGCGCTCGTTGCCATTGTCTTCTCTCTCGTTTAGCCATCCCGGAACGGTTGAGGCCCCGTAACATGATGGCTATAGGGCCTCGGATGTTCCGTCCACGCTTGGTGAATTGAGATGGATGCTGTGCTGTGCTCAACTCCGAGGTACGGAGGTCAGTACGGTCATTGCCGCTTACGGGAAATCCGGTTGTGAAAGTTGCAACAGAAAAGATTGTAGGCCCTCTTACAGATTGTGTAGCAGTATTTTAATTAAGTCGTTTATCGTTCTTTTTTCTCTATGTTCCACGAAATTGTATTTTAGGTTCATGATTAGACTTATAGAAACAATTATACGGTATAATGCTAATTTTTAATGTGAAATTATTGACCAGATTGACCAGATTGACCAGATGGATTATGCCTGTACGATAATAATTTATCGTGTATTATGATTACGGTCCAGATTGACTTTCATCTGGGAATGTAATCTGTTTATTTTATGGTCCCACGCATGTTACCCACAGACCACCTGGGGATACGAAAGTTATCTACGCATAGACGGTGGACGCTATCTCTCGCTAGCCCAATAACCATGCGGGTTTCAGGCTAGGGTCTGTATAGAATACCTGTATGTATACCTACAGTTAGCACACCGAAATTGCGGAAAACTTTCCCGCCGCCTAGGAGCCTCTCTCAGGCTGCCATCGAAAGGGAATAAGAAAGGGTATGGGTCAGATCCAGAAACGGCTCAGAAAGTCTCTCAGGGAACCTGAAAGATATTCCAACCGAACGGAAAAAGCCTATCGCCTTACTGCGGACATCCTCGCTACGCTTGGACCAGGAGAAAATCCATTAGTAACCTGTCGCAACAACACGTTGCTAATGGATTTTCTCCCCTTGCCCACAGAGACGATGGCAATAACAATAAATTTTTACTTCTTTAACAAAAACCTTTAATAAATATTATGTTATACACAAACTCCCATCAGGGACTTCAATAGAAATTGGCACGGAAACGAACATACACATGACCGAATCTTGAATAAAAAAGAGCCACTTTTAGGCTCTTTGAAAGGGTTAGGAGAAGGGGAAGGCATAGATAACCGCAGAGAAGGACTCTCTGAACCTCTCAGGCGCTCTGAAAGATATTTCTTCGTCACACCCAAAATCTCTCGAACTCGGTACAGCACACCGGAAAGAGCTGGAAACCAACATGCGGCGTATCACGGTGGGTTACCAGAAGCGGCTGTCCGGTTACAGGAGGCAGTGGTTAAAGGGATCCGAATCGTTGCTCAGGAGTACAACCTGCGGCTCGACAAAAACGACCCGGTAGAAGAATCCGGGTCGGGTCAGATTCTTATTGTAACTTCGGCGTTACCCTTTACTTAATGGCATAACGTAGTCAATTTAACGACGTGACAGAGGTCTCGATGGAACCGCAACCGGCTCGTGCTTACTCTCCTACCCTCTACGAATCCCTGGAGGCTCTGCCCGAGGGCGTGACCGGGGAGATTCTGAACGGACAGCTGCATACCCAGCCACGGCCTGCTGGGCCGCATGCCCGTACTGCTGTCCAGCTTGATCGCTCAATCGGGCGCGGCTACGACGATGGTATCGACGGTCCTGGTGGCTGGTGGATTCTGATCGAGCCGGAAGTCCACTTCGTGTACGATACCGAGGTGACGGTGCCGGACCTAGCCGGTTGGCGGCGGGAGCGCATGCCGTATCTGCCGGAGGGGCACCGCTTCGAGGTTGTCCCGGATTGGATATGCGAAATTCTCTCGCCGTCCACGGCCAGCAAAGATCGTGAAGTCAAGATGCCGCTGTATGCCCACTATAGCGTACCGTATGCCTGGCTGATCGATCCGGGTGAGCAGACATTAGAGGTCTACCGGCTCGATGACGGCACCTGGGTGGAGAGCGCTGTCTTTTCCGATACCGACCAGGTGGTGGCTCCGCCATTCGAGGCGGTGAGCATTGATCTGGGACTCTTTTGGCCGCCTCGTGGACCAATCGCCGTATGAGCGAGCGACCGGTCGGCTGACGAGAGCTTCCGATCCAAAGCCCGGTATCGCAAGGTGCTGGGCCTTTTTCTTCTGGCGCTGATCTAAGCTCGCTACCCAATTGCCGAAACCCCGGCCACAAAAAACGCTTCTTACGGGGCGTCTATCTCGCTTTCATCAGGAAAGACTACAGATCCGCGCGGTCTCAGTGGATTCGGTGTCTTCGACCCCAACTGGGTGTCGGGTTGCCAGATGCTCGGTTTCGGCACCGTACCTTCGGTACACCGCCAAAATCGGGCCGCTCCGGGCAGGCCCGAAAAATCCACCGGTGCGGCGTCGCGCTATGGGCGCAGGGCAGGGGAAAGGGAAACTCAACATCCAGAACTACATCCACACCGAGGACAACCACCGTCGATCTGTTACCCCAAAGCTCACTGTTGGGATACGCCTGCATGAACACGGACGTGCAAGACCTGACGACGCAACAGGTGGAGCCTACAGCCCCTCAGGACTTCTTTTCCATCATCGGAGGTACACCCCGCAAACATCTATTGTCCGGAGAAATCCTCCTCACCGATGTCAAGAAAGCCATGGAGGCTGTGGTATGAGCAGCGAGTATTATTTACCTCCCAAGATCAACGCGCCTCTCAAGAGATTACAGGCTGCGTATGCCGATTCAGAGCAATCACTCCTGGCGGAAATCCTGAATTCCGCGCGAATCCTTGTGATTGAGGGAACGGAGTATGACAACTGGAACGGCGGCACACACGGCCACGAAGTAAAGCTCTTCCTTCCACAGTTCAAGATCAGAAAAGCGTTTCTGAACGAATCCGGGACGACCTTGCACTGCTCACCAAGGATGCTCCCAACGAGTATTTCTGTGCAGTATGGTTTAAATCCAATAATGAAGAGGACCCTGAGTATCAGAAAGCTGCGCCACTATATCAAAGGCCTCAGATCAATCCAGACACGCTATCGATCTGGAAACCCAGTCATATCCGACTATTCATAAGCCACTGAGATACCCACAAGAGGATCGCAAAATCTCTGGCGGATGCATTAGAATGTTATGGGATATCAGCCTTTGTTGCCCACGACACGATTCAGCCTATGAAAACATGGCAAAGCGAAATCCTCAAAGGGCTCAAAACCATGGAGATCATGCTGGCGTTCGTGACCGATGATTTTCATGAAAGCACATGGACTAACTAGGAAATCGGATTCGCCCTTGGAAAAGGTATTCCCGTCATTCCGCTGAAGCTCCAACAAAAAGACCCCAGTGGCTTCATAGGTCACATTCAAGCTCTGAAAGTCCATCTGGACAGTCCTGCTGATACCGCGCCTGATATCTACAGGCTGCTAACACAGAAGCTTGGAAACAAGCACCGTGTCCCGGCGCTGGCGCTGCGGTTTCTGATTCTCACGGCCACCCGCACCGGCGAGGTGCTCCACGCTCGGTGGGCCGAAATCGACCACCGGGCCGTCGTTTGGGTCATCCGGTTCCGTACTCGGAGCCGATTTGTTAGGTCCTTCTCAGAAGGGAATTCTTTTCAGAAGGGAATTGGAGGACCCGGCGGCTGGTGGATTATCGACGAACCGGAAATCCACTTCGCGCGCGACATCGAGGTAACGGTGCCGGACCTGGCCGGTTGGCGGCGGAAACGTATGCCGTATCCGCCGGAGGGGCACCGCATCGAGGTCGTCCCGGATTGGGTGTGTGAGATTCTCTCGCCGTCCACGGCCAGACAGCAAAGACCGTGAAGTCAAGAGGCCGCTGTATGCCCACTATAGCGTACCGTATGCCTGGCTGATCGATCCGGGCCAGCAGACATTAGAGGTTTACCGGCTCGATGACAGCACCTGGGTGGAAAGCGGTTTCTTCTCCGGAACCGACCAGGTGACTGCTCCGCCCTTCGAGGCGGTGAGCATTGATCCGGGGCTCTTTTGGCCACCTCGTGGGCCAAGTGTCGTATGGCGATTTCGTGGCCCTACAGGTACGATCCAGGGTGTTCCCGATAAATCGGTCTTGTATCGCAAGTTATCGGTGTCCGCTGAGAACGGCTCCCTGAGCCTCTCAGGGGATCCAAGGGGCAAAGGCAGCAGACCGCAACGAAGCGATCGAGACAACAATGGGAAATAACACCACCCCATCACTAGCCCCCCGATCTGTGAAAAACAAATGGTGGTTAATAAATTCCTTGACGAGCTTACCTTGCTTGAAGACTTAAAAATTACGCCCGACATGGGTTTATTGACATTGCATTGTATAGAGGGCAAAATGAAAACCGGCATCGGCTCTATTTGCATTTTCATCCAGTATGGTGATACCGATCCCAAATCGGCACGCACGCTATCTTAACTAGATTGTGTAATAAGCCGGGCTACCTCGGTTTTTTGTGCCTGAGAAATTATCGGATAATGTCACCGCTCGTCGGCACCGGCGAGATCCGCCACCAATTCGGTGGAGCGACATCATGAGGTAGAGAGCGGTACGTAACGGCCTTGCCGGAAGCAAACGTACCGACCGTAGAAATGAAAAATTATTTTTTCGTCAACTGGTTAAAACCAGCAGGCAAGACAGAACTTGATATTTACTAGGCAAAAAAAGCCCGCTGTTAGCGTAGCAGGCTTTTTGTGTGATCCCGAACCAAATGGTGGGGAACCAAGCAACAATCCCCACCTATTATAGAGAATATTTTCTCGAAGTTCCAACAACTTTTAAAATATCTTGAAAACCAATTGGTTATCATAGATATTAGAAAGTATTTTCGATCGCCAGTAATGGCATTCGGGATCGCGTATTCTTTCCCTGTTTACAGGAGGATCACTACGTGATCGAACAGACCGCAGAAACCATCGCGCTCACCCTTGGGGGACGCCACGCTGGCAACCAGTGGCCGGCGCTTTGTCCCGCCCATGAGGATACGGACCCGAGCCTTCTCCTCGATCCTTCCTCGCCGAGGCGTCCGAACAAGATAGACGCTTACCTTGAGAAGAAGGGTTACTTCGGGCTTTCCCTCGAGACGGCTCTCTTCGAGTCGGGGCCGGAAACCGACCCGGACGAATCCACCCCGTGTCCAACCCCTTCCCCGGCTCCCACGCCCAATGTTTGAAATCCTTACTTTGGACCGGCTGGGTTTCGCGGTGGCCGTTGACCACAAGATCGGCAAAGGCGGTTCCGTCGGGGCTGTAAAATAGCGTAGCCTCCTGAGCCAGCTCGATCAGCTGGTCCGCCCGTTTCAGGCGGCGGCCGCTGTCATCGCCGGCCTTCTTGGCTTGGGCGCGCAGATCTTCGAAAGATGAGGGATCCTGCTGCCGCAGGGCGGCGAGCGCTGCGAGCACCTCCGGGGCGAATGGCGCTCCTGGGTCGGCCTCGGTGCATGTAACCAAGTCTTCCAACGGCTCAGAACGATAGACGGGCTCATTTGCCGCCTTGATGACAGGCTCGATCTACAGTTTTACGGCCTCCAGGCCCCATTCCCGCTGCAGGTCGTTGAAGTCGGAGTAGTCCTTGCCCTGCTCCTTAGACCTCTTTCCTGCCTCGATGTCTTTGGGGCGTCTGCCCCCGAAGTCGGGAACGGCGACCTCCGCCTTGATGGCTGGCGCTGCCTCCTTGGCCTGGGTCAGACCGGGATTCCTGGGGTCCGTGTAGTCGTCATCGGCGTACACCACCATCGGCAGGTTTGGCCATTTGCGCGGTAATCGCTGCGGCCACGACCCCAAGCATCCCAACTTCTCTCCGCCAAATCCCAAACGACCAAAAGTTATCCAAAAAGCGATCGACAAACTCTATGCCGTGGTGCTGGAGCGCATGGACTTGGCCACGCTGCACGTGGGGTTCCTGACGGAACATGGATTCTTTAATTACAAGATGGAAAAGCTGGCCGAGCGAACGGGGATGGGACTGAGGCGTGTGGCAAGGGCCGTACGCGACCTCAAGAACATGGACTTCCTCGTCATCTCCCAAATCCGGGAGCGGTTGAAGGATGGCTCCTACAGGAGCTTCGCCGCCATCAAGACGGTTTCCACCACGCTCTTCGATGCCCTGGGACTGCGTGGCTGGCTTGACAAGGAACGCACGAAAGCCCGGGAACGTCTGCGGAAAAAAGAGAAGGCCTATGAGAAAGAATGCGCCAAAAGCGTAGTGCCGAGAATGCGTCAACTGACCGCGAAACTATTCGGAGTGGCCCCAACGAGTCTAGCTCACCATGCGGACGAACAGGCACGGCAGCGGGCGTTTAAAAACCGGCGGACGCCCGTACCAGTCACCGATGCCACAACCGGCGCCCGAAACCTTGACCCGGTGAGCAAATACCTCGCCCAGCTCACTCCCACAGCCGGAGCGCTCATCCTACAACTGGCGGTCGACATCAAAATGAAACCCCCGAACTGGAGCCGGGGAAATATCTACGAGGAAGCCAAGCGCTTACTTCCGGACGTCTACCGCCATCCCCAATCGACACCTACCTAGCGTCGCATCACGGGGCAGGTGGATCGACCAGCGGCTAACGCAACGTCGCTACGGGCACCTGTTGCCCGCAACTATCTCAACGGGCCGAAAGGCCCTTTTTCGTCTTGATTCCGGGCGTTCACGCCGCAATCCGCAGAATTGACTGAAAACATCCGGCCGGGGATCCCCCCTGTGGAACATAAGTGTCATGGGGAAAATGGATAAGTGTCATTTCTCTAATCAATTTAATTTTATTCAGAAAATAGAAATAGGTTACGCTTCGACTAGAGACCAATCGGTACAGTAGACACGAGCCGACCCACCACCTCACACTCATCATGCACAATCAAGGCGGTAGCCCTACCGTCCAGAACAACCCCGTCCTCAAGTTGACAGCCCTGACCCATCAGAGTGCCTGCATGGCTAGCCATGCTTACCCTAGAATGAGTGCCTCCTCCGCACCGGTGGAGGTTAAATAGGGCACAGCACGCCTTTTCCGTAAGGTACCTGGGTAATAGACAGGATTTCCTTAAAGCAAGGCCGAGCCTCCAACTTTCTATAACCACTCACGAGACAATAAAACGAGAACGGAGCCGTAAATACCAAATCGCACCGATCAAACTTTGGATACCGTCACCTCAGACGGCTGAAGGTTGCCATCCAATACATCACTATCTTGTTCTATGACACTCCGCACGGCTATAGCGTTCGCAGCTTATGACGACCACCCATACCCGATTGTCCGGGACCCGCCGTTTGGCTTGGGCAAGGTT
>Ga0209681_1000169_pt1 | contig 17004 bp, 14 predicted proteins | sample WorMetLIZISLAND2_3_FD_187416 | JGI IMG/M metagenome (GOLD analysis project Ga0209681, IMG submission 187416) | Marine gutless worms symbiont microbial communities from Max Planck institute for Marine Microbiology, Germany - Olavius clavatus LIZARD... ... | reverse complement strand
GCCGGGCCACGATGGGATCGAGGCCACGCTTGACCTGCTTCCGGTACTCGGCGGCGCGCTCCCGCGCCTCGGCCAGCCCCACGTCGGCGAAGCTGCCCAGGCCCATCTCCCGGCGCTTGCCATGAAGGGTGAAGCGCAACATCCACTTCCGGGCACCGGTCCGGGACACCACCAGCCGCAGGCCGCCGCCGTCTTCGTGTTTCCCCGGACCGGAGGTCGCCACCTTGCGCGGGGTCAGCGCGCGTAAAACCCCGATTAGACCCCCAATAATCACGGATTATACTGGACGGATAAGGACTTTACTGGACCATGCTTGTATGTTTACATGGGGAGTTTTTGGATTTTATCGGACGCCTTCGAATCTCATTTTGGCTGATCACTGATCCGCCATAGACTGTTCAAATCCAGCCACACCCCCCCCGTGATCGAGCCCCTCCGAGCCCGCACCGGCCGCGGAGGCGTTTGACTGCGCTCGATCGATAGCCCTCTCATCCCGCTCCCAACGCGGCTTCTCGCGCTCCCTTTTCTTCCGCGCTCACGAACCGGACGCCGGCGGCTTCGGGTCGAATTTCGGTTCGATCGGGGTCCAATTGGGGGTCTACCTTCACAAGTAATCAAATAACAATTTGATTGTTAGTGATTTTATTTTTCATTTGGGCGGATCAGGGAGCTACCGGGCGTCCACGCGGCACACGCCAGGGCGTGAAACCGCAGGACTGGCCTTGTTTCAAGACCTTGGAGAAGTGGCCAGGAGGTCTAGATTCCAGGCCGTTGACCATGATCGATCCAGTGAGCAATGGCTGGAATCCACATGAAGACCATCGGGTCGGCGTATGTGTCAAGAGCTCCGCTGTTTTCTTCTTGTCTCCTGTTTGGAGACGTCAATTGGTTGGGCCGATCTGCCTCTTATGAGTCAGGAGCTGCTAATACAAGATCACGTTGTACGCTTCAATGTTGGATTGAACTATGGGAACCAGACACGCCGTGATGTTTTTTCACTCCAAAACCGGGATGAATTTTCAGCCCGAATCGGAATCCGGTACGGGCTGACGCCGACAACCAAAATCTTTGGACGCATCACCGGGTCTCACCGAGAGATCCGCCTAGTCGCAGCGGCGAGTTCAACCGGGGTATCTGCAACGAAATTCAATACTGTTGTGCTGGGAATCAATCATGGCTTTTCACCCGATACCGAGACACCCGCCTTGCTCGGATATATCGAAGCATCCGTGATCGAAAGCACCAGGTCCTCGAACGCCGATTCCTCGGCGGAGGACCATTTCGTCTACGGGAGGACTTGGGGTAGTGGGCTGACGACTTACCGTAGCTTCGATCCCGTGGTGCTGTCGCTATCGGTTGGGTACGACCATTCGCAAGCACGCCCGTTGCTCCACAACGGAAACCACATCACCTTCGATCCGGGCGATGGCCTCTATTTGCAACCGGCCCTCAACTTCGCGATCAACGACAACATTTCCGTGTCCAGCGGTTTCCAGGTCACATACAACGGAAAAAACAAAATCGATAGCGAACCCACGGGAATTTCATTCACGCGGACAAAGGCCACGTTCGGTATCGGATTCGCCCCGGATGAAAAGACGGCCATGTTTTTCAATCTATCGGCGGATGTGAGCGGAGATGCCGGGGCTTCCATTGGGTTCCATATCACTCACGATATCACCCTCTAATCCCAATAGCGACGACGGGTCATTCGCAAACGTTCAGTTACCTCTGATCGAGGTTCGGGAAACCATGAAAAAACTCCAGTCCATGCTGATTGGTCTCCTACTGGTCTGCTCGGTAACACAGCCTGTATTTGCCGAGACGCTCACTCAGGCGGATATCGATTTTGTCTTCAATTCGGATGCCGAATATAAAGTCGGCAATCTCATGCCGCTATAGAAGGCGAGTATTGGGGTTTGTACTGGAGACGTATCTCTCGCGGTGTTGTTGGTTTTTATCATAGCTTACTCACTAGGAGTCCTTTTTATATTGGAAAGTTCGGTTTTCGCATACATAGAGACCCATCTCACCACTATTTCCCAAAAAAGTGGGGGGGGGTAATGGGTGGATGGAGAAAACACTGGCAAGTTGATGTCTGGAAGATCCGAAAAGGAGAGTTCAATTCTAAAGGTCAGCCAAAAGGAGAGCCTGGGTCTGATTGGAACTTTAGAATTCCTTACGGTCGGGAGGATACATCAAGACCTCCCCCAAAACCAAAGGTTACGCCATATAGCCTCTCTGTAGAGCGAACGCCCAGCACAAGTACGCAATCCTCGGATACTCGAACCCCAGCTCTGGGCTGATCGCCCTTCTCGTGGAGGAGACAATAGAGGAGACGAAGCCAGAGCCATTGCGAGCGCGCCGCAGGCGCAGCGCGAGCAACCCGGATGATCTCTATATACCGAGCGAGGCATTACGCGGTGCCATTATGGACTATGTAATGCCGCCTAAAGCAGAGGTCTGCCTCCACGTTGGCGGACCAAACTGTTAGGAGGTGAAACCTGGAACAGGGGGCACGGCGTAACGGACCGGTCTAAGAAAAGAAGGTCGTGAGACCACGACCTTGGTCTCTTGACAACGACGGGTTTTCCTAACGACTATGCGATTTTCGGTCGGGTGAGGTCCGGAAGCGGCAGTGGTGGCTATGGCTAAACAGGATAAGAAAAGTAGATCGTGGATTTCGGGGATTGTACTTTTTGTACAGTTTCTTATGGCATTGTTTAGGGCGTTTCTTATGTCCCTGTGGCACCGAGAAAGGATGAATAAGAAACTCGCGTCACAAGCCGCAGAAAAGAAGCTACATGAGATCGTCTCTAGCGATAGAGAACGGATCATGAAGCTTCTTGAAAAAGGGGAACACTGGTTTATAACAAAAGAGGGAGAAGAATATTTGGCGGTATTTTCCGAAGGGCCGGAAAGTAAAATTATCTATATTACCTATTTTACAAAATCCGGGGAAAAAACCAACGCCTGGGTTCCGGAAGATGGTTTTTTACATCAAGTAAAAATAGAGGCTTCTTATGATGAAGATGAAGATGCGACAAAGAAACTAATCCGTATAGGAGTTTCTGTAGACGAAGGAGGGGGGCGTGCCGTATGTAGGAGAGAATATTTAAATGCGGATGATTTCAGCATATATGAATGGCCATTATGAATAGAAGAATCGCGCGTCAACTTGCGGAAGACAAGTTGAAGGAGCTGATCTCCGGAGATATAAGGTAAGGATTCGGAGAATGTTCAATCATCCAGAATACGAATACCTAGTAAAAGATGGTGTTGAATATGAAGTAAGTATGCACGCATATTATGACAATGAGACAAAGAAACTACTCCGCATATCTGTTTCGGTAGACGACGGTGGATTTTTTACCTTCCTCAGACCTGTAGGGAAAGAGGCGTTTATAAATGCCGAAGATGTAAGGAATTCCCCGGCGAGTTCCGAATGAATAAGTGGCATCGGATCCCGATGGTGCTAGGCGCTTTTCTAATGGCTGAGACAGCACCTGTGGATTCAGGCGAAATTCATCTTCGCTACCCAACCGCAGCCGGCAGCTTCCCCATCAAGACCTGGAAAGACCTGAGAGACGCAAAGGTCGTGAAACAGGCCTTGGATACCTCCTGCGGTTCCGCCGCTACGGCAACTGATCCTGCGTTTTTCTACGGCCGGGACATATCCGAGGCGGACATCCTCGCTGAAGTCATCGCGGCCAATCTCGCCGGTGTGGCTTCGGACTTCGAGCGGAGCATTCGTTCGACGCTTATCCGGGCCGCGTTCGATGGGGCGATAACGCTCGAAGACCTCAAACAGAACCTGCTCGCCCAGGTCATCCGCGCGATCGGCGACGGTACCACCCCCGCAGACATCCAGGAGCGGTTTGCCCAGGCAATCCAGGACCAGCTTGAGGCTACGGTGTCTTTTGCCGACCTCGAACAAGCAGTCGAAAAGTTCGGGTTTAGGGCCGTTGGGTTGTCGCTCGACTTATTCTGGTCCTTCTGCCAAAGGATGGGGCGGTTCTTGCGCAGGCCGACCGCGACTTTATTCCAAGCCCCGAAGCTAAACGCATTGCCGCTTCAGAGCCCCATCCTATTGCACAAGCCTTAGGCTCTAAATCAAGGACGGGTTTTAGCCATACTGCCCGGTGATCGGGAGGTGTCCGCACAAACTGGTTTCTTTACCAAAACGCCGCGAAGACAAACCGCACAGGCGATCACGCAGCTTCGGGTTTGGGCGGGGCGAGATTAAGGGCGATGGCTCTTATGCCCACTGTACTATGGCTGGCCTTGGCTACAGTACAGTGGGCTTTTTTTCAAACGTTAATGACGCACAAATCTAACCCAAAAGAAACTCTCTAAATCCCCTGTCTCGCGCCGGAACATGGCGGGGAGAAGGTGCTCTATAACGTTTCGACAACGCCACGGCAGGGGGTTGGTATCTTGCCCTGGCTGCACGAAGGAACGCCTTCGGGAGGTGCTGAAAGCGCAGGGTTGTTGGGTAGAGATTTCCGCTGATCCTGCCCAGACGCCGGGTCGGGGGGGGCGATGCTTCCCGTAAGGGAGACGCTTGCAATAAACCCATACTTGAGCCGCAACCGCGTTGGGCCGGCCCTGCTCTGAGATCCCCTGAGAGCCTCGCTAAGGCTTTTTTTAGGGGGTTCTCTTAAGGCAATCAGCGGTACCTTCTAACGCGTTAAAGACCGGCTCAGAATCCGCTAAAGGAATTCCAATGAATGCACAATCAGACTATGAGATAAACGAGGCAACCAGATTCGGAGGGTTTTGGATACGCGTGTTGGCTTACTTCATTGATACGGTAATAAAGTGGGTGCCGGCCATTGCTTTCGATGGCCCGCGTTCGTCCTGGCGCGTACTCTCCGCGCGGCACCAGGACTCCCGCAAGGACTTGACGCCGTGTCGCATGGCCGAGCATTTTGTCTCCGCTGGCGCTTACGCGCCGGATTCCGACCAAACGCTTGGCCCTACCTCTATGCAGGGGTTGTCGCACTCCGCTCGTCGCTTACGCTCCCTCGCTTCCCTGTGCTTCTCCGATGTTCACATCTCCCGCCCTACTCGCGTGCTTGGGTCCATAGGTTAAAAGAGGATATGACCTTCGTCGAGGGTAATAACTTGTTTTGAAGTGGCCGCTAGGCGGCCTTAAGAGGCTCAAAGGCTGTTCCCTGGAGTTTTTCGAGCAGCATATGTGTTGCGAGAAGACTTCTTGGCAAATCTCTTTACCATTTCACCATCATGGCTTTGGAAATCTCATTAGGGGTCTTCAACGGCCTCCTGTATGGGATTCTAGCGAGGTTTGTGGGACCTCTGCTGTTGGGGGGACGGGTATGGTTCTGGTGCATGAGCCTCCCAGAGGCCTGTAGAGCGGTTTTCTCCTTGCCTTGCCTTTTCCCTTTCAACCAGCCTGTAATCGCCTGAGAGGGACTCTGAGGGCCTTTCTGGCAGCTTTTATGCATCGTCTCTGCTTTGGATTTGACGTTCCACGCTAGTGAGCTGGCATTGGGCTCTTTGGCTTGATCTTCTGCTCCGAGCGTTTCCCTTGACAGGGATTTCTCCCTGTAGACATTTCCGTTGGACCTTCTGTTGCTCTGTTCTTATCAGAATGGCTGATGGCTAGCTGGTACTGTGCTACGGATCGTGGAGTTAGGTTCCGTTGTGGAGACTTTTCCACAGGTTGAGGCTGATACCTATCGGTACTATAGGTATATCTATAGGATTGTGCACCCAAGTGGCCGTGGATTGTGCACCCAAGTGGCCGTGGATTGTGCACCCAAGTGGCCGTGGATAACTTCACCGATCACCAGGTTTTCCCACAAGGATCACGCGCGCAGAAACCGGAGGTGGGCTGTTCCTCAGAGTTAATCCTCCATAGTCCACCTCGACCTTGGCCTTCGGGTAGCACTGAAAGACCTGTGACAATGCGATACGGAATTTCTGTTTGAAGCTGTGCATCCGCCCGAACTCTATCCCGAACTGCCCCTTGACGGCCGCCCACGAGACGAACTGCGGCTTCCCATGAGAGATACGGTGCAACCTTTGGGCGAGCCAAGCGTAGATATCCAGGGCCATAGCGGAGTGCGCCAGCGCCGCCAGTGCGCGCTCGTCGAGCGGCACGGCGTGCTTTTGAAGGCTGTCGAAGTATCGGTGATTCAGGTGAAGGGTCGGACTCCAAAGAACCCGGTTGTTCTCATCTTTCGTGAGCCACAATTCGATCACGTCCACGAACTGACTGTTGATTTGCACGGTGTGTTTGTTAGCCATCATGGCCATGCGGATGGCGGCAACGGATAGACGCGCGAGCTGGTCTTTGAACGCGCGGATTTGGTAACCGTTCGGTCCCGATTTTCCCCGTTTGGTCGGGTCTTGAAGGCGCCTGACGAAAGCGGTCAGGCTGCGTTCGACTTCGATTTCGGGAGAGCCGATCCTGAGCGCCTCAGCGTTCAGGTGAGCCAGGATCAAGCGCGCCTTGGGGCCGAACGGTAGGCCCAACTCTACCCACCGGTTGGTTTCCGGGTGACGAGCCACCCCTGCTTCGATACGCAGCGCAATGTCGCCTTGCTCCCGATCCCAAACCCTTATCTCATCTCCTGGATTGCGGTACGGCATGCAGGTTTGGCAGAGCACGGTGTGCTGGAAGGCGAGCTGCTCCAGGGTCTCGGTTGCAATGGAGACGCTGGCCTCCAGGCTGCGTTTCTCTACCAGCGTTAACTGTCGTGGGTGTTTGCGCGGTTTCCGTTCAGGCGCGTTTGGATTACCGGCGATTTTATTGAGGCTGGAATCACGTGCTTCCCTCGTGTCTTGCATAGATTCATCTCTCTTGGAGGATGTGTGACCCTTGGCATGTGCTTTTCATACCATGCGTCGAATACCCTTTGAGCCGCCTAGTCGAACCGAAACCAAAGGATACCGCCATCTTCTCGGTCAGAGCCCAGAGTCGCTGCCTCCATGGAATCCAACCGCTCGAAGACCTCCCGTGCCCGTTGACGCGCGGGGAGTTCGGGCCAGCGGTCTACGTGCTTGGAACCAACCCATCGAAACCGACTGGATCGACTGGCTGGTTGCAAACAAGATCTAGCTGGCTTTGAATCCGAACAGGATATTGCATTTCTCCACACCGTTTTTTGCCAGACTTCCCTGCCGTACCGAAATCCTGGGGACAGTGTGAGGACGTGGGACCAACGGCCTTGTGAGCCACGGACAGCCCCTCAAGACCGCTCACAGTCGAAGACAGGGGGTCTTCCCAAGCAGGGGCCCTATTAAGCGCTCTAGAGCACCGTACAGGGCCGTACACGCGGATCAGGCGCTCGGTGCTCTCTTCCCCAATGTGCTTGAAAATCGAGCCAGTCTTCTTCAGACACACTGTCCGGTCGCTTGACGGCCTGGGCATGACGATCACCAAGGCTGGGGCAGGCGATAACGCACCATCACCTCGGCTAATGACCGCCGCACGAAAGCCTCGTGTTGCGCCGTCAACCGCTCGAACGTGCGCCAGTGCATCCCCTTGGGCTGTCTCGCCGGGGCCGTTGAGACAGCCCGGTTCCCAGACCAACTTGTCGCGGAGCTTATTAGCCCGCCGCGCCATCCGGTTATAGCCGGTTTCCCGCTGGCTGGGATAGGTCAAGCGGTAACAGTGGCGGCAGGCAAAGATACCGCCACCATAGAGGATCGCCACCCGCCGACCACAACCCCGGACGGGACAAAGGAACCAGGGGCGTTTCCCCCCAAGGTTGCCGTCGGTCCAGTCGAGAGAGACGGGATAGCTTGCGTCCTTCCAATCTTTACCACCGCTTCGGTGACGGTAGGTGAGGATCACCCGGTCCGGTTCGGTGCGCACGCGGATGGAAGACACCACCTCGCCCTGGCGGGACCACGTACAGTCGAAGGATTGATGCGGAGCGAGCCAGCCCTCCCGTTTCCAGTACCGCACGTCGATGGTGAGGTAATCGGCAGTCGAGTTTCCCGCGAACCAGCACCGCTGGCGTCCGCTACCGATACCTCCCATGACGGCCTCCCCTTCGTGTTTTGTCGAAATCATTTGGGAAATTCATGCTTTTCACCGTGGCCCCTGGGGGCTTAAATCGTCAAAAGCCCCGGAGTGGGTACTAACAGAGGTGACAGTTCAGAGAGGGGCGGCTGCGTGGCCACGGCAGCATGATCATCTGGTGTAACAACCGCCGGGGTGATGGGAAGGTCCTTACCGGAGACGAACAAATTTCCAAAAGTGCCGGGTCGGGTACTGACAAAACCGACGAAACCGCCAAAAATTTCCCCAAAGCGTCGGGGTAGGCACTGCCAGAACTGACAAAACCTCCTTCCAATCGGGTTTTGGCCGTTTTGGCGGTAGGGTACCTGGGGTTTTTGGGAAAACTACTCGTGCTTTCCTTAGTCTCCCACAGCCGGTCCAGGGAGCCCCTGTCATGTCCTCCGCAACGCGGGGTTTACCTGGTAGACGGTGGTGGGCCGCCCCCCTTGCCGGGAGGCTTTCCGCTCACCACGGATACGACAGTGATCCTCCAGTACCTCGAGCGCCCCCGGTGTGGATCCGGGGTTCAAGTTTTGCCAACCGTGCCGGTATACATCGCGCGCGGTGAACCCGTCTTTCAGGTCCCGTAATCGCTTGTCCAAATCCATTGCGGCGGCCATCTCCGGAGCTATCACGCTCGAATAGAGACGGCGGGCATGGCTCTCCAGATACTGTGCCCAAGCGCATGCGATCATAAGCGCCTTCTCCCCGACAGGTCCTCCTAGCGGGTGATCGGCAAGGTGTATCAGCAGCGCCAAGCTCGGAACCAGCGAAACGAATTTGGATAAGTGGGATTCCAGGGCCGGCTCCATATCGGCAGCCCGGATGCGCTGCATGTGCTTTTCATACCATGCGTCGAATACCCCTTGGGCCGCCTGGTCGAATCGAAACCCAGGGATACCGCCATCTTCCCGGTCAGCACCCAGAGCTGCGGCATCCATGGCATCCAACCGCTTGAACACCTCCCACGCCTGTTGACACGCGGGGGTGTCGGGCCGGCGGTCTACGTGCTTATAGCTGGTCGGTGTGTCCGGCCAAATCAACAGCTGGAAGCGTTGAATCAAGCCATCGTCTCCGGCACCTCCGGCTAATGCCACTCTCAGGTAGGCTTGAAGGGGACCGGGTTGGATGCCGCCTAATATGGAGACACACGCGGCCTCGATTTCGACCGTGCCGCGTCCGATGCGGTCGAACGTGAATCTCCCCGTCCCATCCCAGGCCTCGATATAGAAGCTGCGGCTTCCCTCCCGGCCTTCTTTGTCGAGATTCTTGAGAAACCCGATTAATTCATCCCGAAAGACCAGGATGCCGCGTAGGTCGTCTGCCAACAGATCTCCGAGTTTTTCGACGGTTGGATCGTTGGTTACATAGCGCCTCCGAGCCGGTGGAGCTTCCTCCGTTGCATCGACTATGCGCCCTGCGATGTCCTTCGCTTTGTCCTTGCTATTACCTTGGTCACTGCTCTTCAAGGCTTTGTCCAGATCCGTCTTATCCTTCTTAACTTGCGCCTGGGCAATGAGGGAGTGAACCTCGTATTCGCGAGTTTCTCGCTCGTGATTCTCCTTGGCGGCCATCTCCAGGCGTAAGAGCATGTCCATAGGAACTTTCAGGGCGGGTGACTTGAGCACACTTGGGCGCCCCACGGCACCGCCCCATAGATTCGGCACCACGAGCCAATCGTCGTGTCGTTTCGGTCGGATTCCGACTTGTCGTCCCACCACAGTCGCTAACGCCACCATCGCCCCCACTGCGGTAAAGTCTAGAGGGCATTGCATCCGGTCGGCCGCGTCCTCGATCCCACGGACGGAGCACCGTGGGCAATAGCTCGGGCGTAAAAGGTTCTACCGGCGGTAGATCGGTCGGCAGGGGTTCCGGATCCAGCCAGTCGTCATTGGCCGCTGGGTCCGGTGTCGTGGCGTGATGGATAGTCCTGGCAACCGCCTCAAACCCACGCAGCGCGACCATGTCGTTGAAGTCGGTCATGCCCTCGGGGCGCTGCGCTCCGAAGTCGGGAACGGCTACCTTCGCGCCGATAACCAGCGCGGCTTGGTACGCCTTGGTGATGCCGGGATTACCCTCGGTGCCTGCATCATCGTCAGCGCAGATGATCCGGGGAAGGTCGGGTAGCTTTTGACGTATGGCCTGGGCTACCGGCTCCAGATTGCTGGCATAAAAAGCGATCGCGACCGGGTAACCTGTAGCTTAGTGAATGGTTGCTCCGGTGGCGAATCCCTCGGCGATACACAAGGCATCCGCCCCTTGGGTAGAGCCGATGCTGAAATAACCACCGCTGATCCGTCCGCCGCTCAGAAAGCGCTTGCCGCCATCTGCCGCGATGAATTGCAGGGAGTGAAGCTCATCACCCGACCGCACCGGGATCACCAGCTCACCTTGGTGCAACCGTGCTCCATTGGCTTTGATGTTCTTGCGGTCAAGATAAGGATGACCATCGTTTGCCGGTTCGGCCTCCTCCCAGATCGTCGCGGCCTTTGCCGCTGCCTTGTCGTGCTGCTGTTGGCGTTTCTCTTCGGCACGTTTCCGGGTCTCTTCGACCTGACGCCGGAATGCCTCCTGTTTGGACCGAGAAAGCGGTTTTTCCCGCTTCGCCTGCCAGGTTGCGGAAAGATCGGAAGACCAATCACCGAAACATCCGCTCAAACCATCATCAAACAGCTTGCACCAACCGGCAGTATTGCCGTTGGATTTATCCACGCCGGGAAAGCGGTGAAACTTGCCGGGCTCGATCACAGCGGGAGGTTCCAAACCGGAGGCCCGAATCGCATCCTGAAACTGGGAGAGTGCGCCATTCATCGGGCAACCCTCCCCTCACTCGCGGCCCGGCGACTGTGCTCGATTTGCCGGTTCAGCCAGGCATTGATTTCCGCCTCGACCCAGCCGACGGCGCGGCCGCCGAGGGAGATGGGCTTTGGAAAGCAACCCTCGGAAATACGCAGGTAGATCGTGCTGCGGGAAAGCCCGGATTTCTGAATGTTTCAGAATCTGAAAATATGTACATATCTAGTCAAAACAACGTAGCGATATATCGCTAAATCTTCATAAGAAACATTAAAGATAGATAGGTAAGTGGCTGCCAAGATATCGCCACTCATCAAAGAACTGTGGCCTTCTCTATTGGCTACAAACATCCGCATTCCCATATGAGCCAATCACAATGGATGAGACAATTTCAGAACCAGTAGAAGAAACCACTGCCAGTAAATCACCCTGCACGCATAGTGGACGGTTTACTGATTTGGATGCGGATAAGCTGAGGGGCGGATACTACACTTCACCGGAGCTCGCCGCGTGGTTATGCACCTGGGCAATCCGGGCTTCAGATGATTTCGTTCTTGAGCCAAGCTGTGGTGACGGAGTATTTCTTAGAGCGGCGCTCAATTGCCTTGCCAACCTTAACGCTCGCGGCCTAGCGAGCGCGGACCATCTTTTTGGCATCGAAATTCTTGCTGACGAAGCTGACAAGGCTCGCGCACGCTTGGAGCAACATCTCGGGTTCCGCGCTGCAGATGTGGTTGAGACCAGCGACTTCTTTGCCTGGTGGAACCGCCCTGATCGCCCGCTCTTTGACGCCGTAGTCGGCAACCCTCCTTTCATTCGTTATCAAAGCTTTCCAGAACTACATCGCAACCGCGCGATGCAAATCATGACCAAGCTGGGTCTTTCCCCGAACCGACTCACTAACATCTGGGTACCCTTCGTTGTTGCAGCGGCGGCTTGCCTCCGGACCGGCGGCCGCCTTGCGCTCGTTCTTCCAGCAGAGCTGCTCCAGGTTAGCTACGCCTCGCAGCTGCGGTCTTTCCTCACCAACCGTTTTGGTCGAATTGACCTTATTGCCTGCAATGAGTTGTTCTTCGATAAAGCCGAGCAAGAAATTATTCTCCTGCTGGCCGATGAGGCTCGGACGGAACTGTCAAAAGACAAACCCTGCCGGGTTACACTCACCGAAACTGAAACGGCTGCTGATATCTTCTCCTCCTCATCTGCCGACGTACTATGTACGGCTCCCCCAAAAACCATCTGCCATGACAGCGAGAAGTGGCTGAAATACTTTCTGTCAGCATCAGAGATCACCTTCATGCGCGAGCTGCGGGCATCGCAGACGACAACAACCCTAGACACGTTCGCTTCCGTCAATGTTGGGGTGGTCACCGGAAAGAATCAGTTCTTCGTCCTGAAGCAAAGTCAGATCAAAGAATTGGACCTTTCTTCTCACACAACACCTCTGGTTTCCCGGTCCGCTCACCTTGATGGAGCGCAGATTAACCGAAGCGACTGGAAGCGCCTTTCCGCAGCCGACGATCGGGTTCATCTGCTGCATCTTGAGCCTATCAACGGATCGAAGCTTCCAGCGTCTCTGGAACGCTACGTCCGCCAGGGCGAATCCCTAAAAATTCACAAGGGCTACAAATGCTCAATTCGTGAGCCGTGGTACGCCGTCCCGTCCGTCTGGATTCCCAACGGTTTTGTCTTCCGCCAGATTTATGATTTTCCGCGCGTTACTCTCAATAAAGCTGAAGCTACCTCGACGGATACGATTCACCGAATGACCTGCAAAACCAACCCCCAGAGTGTCATAGAGAACATCTACACACATCTAACAGCTGCTTCTGCTGAGATCGAAGGCCGGAGTTACGGCGGTGGTGTCCTCGAACTTGAGCCAACCGAGGCCGGACGGTTGCTTGTGCCCGCCAAGCTGGCACCGGCGCTCCCCCTAAAAGAGTGCGACCGATTTGTGCGCAACGGTCGTCTGCAAGACGTGCTCTATCAGAATGACCGACTAGTTCTAATGGACCAGATGGGCCTCTCCCGGAAGGATTGCGCTATGCTGCGCGGCATTTGGGAGAAGATGCGCGATCGTCGGCTCGCCCGCCGGAGGCGGAGGCGGACAACTGCGCCATGACCGCCACCGACGTTCCGGAAGCAGTCCGCCACCACGTGGCTGACCTCGTGCGTGCCTTTCAACGTAACGAGGAGGACTACCTTCGGTCAGATTATAATGAGGCCCAGGCCCGTACAGACTTCATCACCCCGCTCCTCGAAGCCTTTGGCTGGGATGTTTACAACACCAAAGGCCAGCCACTTGCTCTGCGTGAGGTTATTGAGGAAGCAACCATCGAGGTTGGTGAGGAGCGGTTGTCGAAGAAGCCGGATTACGAGCTACGCCTAGCCCGCCAGCGGAAGTTGTTTGTCGAGGCCAAGAAGCCTAGCGTCCACATAGACCGGGATCGAGCATCGGCCTTCCAGACCCGGCGCTATGGCTACTCCGCCAGCTTACCGGTATCCATTCTGACGAACTTCCATCAACTCGCGGTCTATGACTGCCAGCCCATTCCGGCTGAGACAGACGAGCCTCAAGTCGCCCGACTCATGCTGGTCGGCTATGAGGAGTTTGAGGTTCGACTTGACGATCTGTGGCCGCTCCTTTCGCGCCAAGCAGTCTATTCCGGAGTCTTCGACAGACGCTTCGACATTGGAGTGACCCGCCACGGCACTGAGCAGTTCGACGACCTCTTCCTTACTCAGGTGTGTGCCTGGCGCGAACGCTTGGCAACTGACATTCACGCCAATACCCCAAGGATTTCCGCCGAAGAACTGACCTATGCGGTCCAGCTTTTCTTGTCGCGCATTGTCTTCTTACGCATCTGTGAGGATCGTGAGATCGAGAAATACGAAACCCTGAAAAACCTGGATGATACCGCTACCTTTAAGGCCCTTGTAGATGAGCTGCGGCGCGCTGACGAATTCTATGATTCTGGGCTCTTCCGGATCATTGATGACGCTCCACTTGGTATCCGAATTAGCGACGCCACCCTTCAGGCTATCATCAATGAGCTGTATTACCCGCAAAGCCCCTACACTTTCGCCGTCGTAGAGACAGGGGTCCTAGGGGGGATTTACGAACAGTTTCTTGGAGATGTGATCACCATCTCCGATGGTACAGTCGAGATCGTCAGAAAGCCAGAGGTTCGGGAAAGCGGTGGCGTCGTGCCCACGCCTCGCTACATCGCGGACGTGATCGTTGAACGCACGGTCAGGCCGCTCATCGAGGGCAAAAGCCCTACAGAGCTAGAGGGGTTCACTATTGCCGACATTTGCTGCGGCTCTGGCGTGTTCCTCATTTCAGCCTACGAATTTCTCCTGGATCATTATCTGAGTTGGTACCTCTCCAACGATCCTGAAGATCACGTGGGCCATCGCATCTTTGAAGCTGTTGCAGATCAGTGGCGGCTCACCTTCGACGAGAAGCGCCGCATCCTGTTTGCCCACCTGCGAGGCGTGGACATAGACCCTAACGCAGTTGAGGTTGCGCAGTTCAGCATGTTCTTGAGACTTATTGAAGACGAAAGCGCTGTTGCACTTAAGGACTTCGTTACCCGCCAGAGGGTACCTGCCCTTCCCGCGCTTGAAGAGACAATTCGATGCGGAAACAGTCTTGTTAGCTTCACCGAATGGCGTGCGACCCGCAAAAATTTGCCCGCGTACTTGGCCGAGAAGGTGAACCCGCTTACTTGGTCAGATGACTTCCCATCAGAGATAGAACGCGGTGGTTTCGACGTGATCATCGGCAATCCACCCTACATCCGAATTCAGAACATGATCGTCTATTCACCTGAGGAGGTCACCTACTACCAGAATCCAGGATCCCCCTACACCACGGCTCACCAGTACAATTTCGACAAATATGCGCTCTTCATTGAGCGCGCCCTAACCCTAGTCCAGACTGAAGGCCGCATTGGTTTTATTGTCCCGCACAAATTCATGACCATCCAGGCTGGTCGTGTGCTACGCCGCCTCCTTACCGACGGCACCTTTCTTGATGAAGTGGTGCATTTCGGTGTCAAACAGGTCTTCGGACACGGAATCTCTAATTACACCTGCCTTCTGATTCTGGACCGGGGCGGGTGTGATCCTGTTCGTTTGGAACAACCTGGTCCGTTAGAGGCATGGCGTTATGGGCAGCAGGGAACACTCACTCAGATCCCGGCGACTGAGCTAACTGAGAACGCGTGGCAGTTCTCCAATGCCGAAACCCGCGCCTTGTTCGACCGCGTGCGCGCCGCTGTTCCCAGTCGGCTTGGCACGGTCGCGGAAATCTACGTCGGCGTCCAGACCAGCGCCGATTCGATCTACATCTTTCGCCCGACCGGCAAGACTCCCGCCACTGTTACCTTGCTCTGGAACGACCGAGACTGGCCGATCGAACGTGCCATTCTCCAGCCCTGCCTTCACAACGCGCCTCTTGCCCCTTTCGCCCGACCTCACCCGAATGCCTGGATGATCTTCCCATACGAGCTGGTTACTACCACCAGCGGGAAAGTACGCGCCCGTCTTATTCAGCCCGATGAACTCTCCGCCCGGTATCCCGGCTGCTGGGCTTACCTTAATGCCCGTCGTGTTGAGCTCGAACGCCGCAACATTACCGGGGGAACGGCGGCTGAGCGTCAATGGTATCAGTATGGCCGCTCGCAGAGCCTTACCAAATTCGATACCCAGAAAATCATCCTGCCGAGCCTCTCAACGGAGCCGCGTTATGCTTACGACGACACCAACATCATGGTGACAGGCGGCGGCAACGGACCTTACTACATGGTTCGGTCCTGCGATGGCGCAGCAGTTTCCAACCATTACCTTCTTGCCGTGCTTAATCACCCCCTTAGCGAGGCTTTCGTCCGCACCCACACCACCATGTTCCGCGCTGGCTACTATTCCCACGGAAGGCAATTCATCAAGAACCTGCCCATTCCAATCCCGGATGACCCACAGCGCACTGCGATCGAGAGATTGGTTGGCCACCTCATCGACACTCTCGATGCCCTAGACGCAGCTCGCACGCCGCGTGAGCGGACCTATAGAAAGCATGAAGAGACTGATCTCAGGGACCAGATCGAACGGCGCGTGAGTGCCATTTTCGAACTCTCCCAGGCGGATATGGAAGTGGTTAGGTCAGTTCCTGTACCGACTTAGAAGAAAGCGGCGGTGAGCAACCCTACATCCCACGCTCGAGGCGGCGTGGGGTACTGATAACACTATCTGTATTTCGATTTACGCTATCAAGCATGTTGCGAAGGTATGTCTAGAGCAACACTTCGGCCTTGCTGAAGGCGTTGATTTCGAGGTAGAGGGCGTAATCTCGAACCCTATATAAAAATAACGTTAGCCTGCGGTCGCAGATATAAAGTTATCTAAACCCTGTGTAAATTGCCTCCGGTTGTTTTTGATCCCCCGCCCGCCGTCCCGTCCGCCCCCAAGGGGCTCCCTTGGTCAGGCGTGATTGTTGAGGGGGATCACTTCGGCCTGCTGTTTGTTCACATAGTCCGCCCATTCCTGCATCATCTTGCGGCGCTTGTCGAACAGGTCGCCGCGCCGGTAGGCGGCTTCCACCCGGTTTTCGATGACATGGGCCAGGGCCATCTCCGCCACGTCCCGTGGAAAGCCCGAAACCTCCCCGGACCAGTCGCAGAAGCTGGCGCGGAAGCCGTGGGGCACGTAAGCGCCCCGGTCGCCATTCACCCCATAGCCCATGTCGCGCATCAGCAGCAGCAATACCATGCTGGATAGAGGGCGTCCGGGATGGGCACCGGGGAATAGGTAGGCGTTGTCGGCACGGTGGGGCAGCGCTTCCAGGATGCTCATGGTGGCGTCGGTGAGCGGCACCCGATGCGCACGCCGCGCCTTCATCCGCGCCGCCGGGATGGCCCAAACGACGGCCCGGTGGTCGATTTCGGCCCACCGGGCGTGGAGCACCTCGCCGGTGCGGGTGGCCGTGAGAATCAGAAACCGCGACGCTGTCGTTACCGGACAGATCCTCCATGAAGGCGGGTACTTCGGGATAGGGCATCGCGGGATGGTGGCGGACCGTCCTCACCTGGGAGGGCTTCGGCAGCAGCTTGTCCAGGTGGCCCCGCCAGCGGGCCGGGTTCAGCGGGTCGCGGTACTGACGAGCAGCGGCA
>Ga0209681_1000168_pt1 | contig 17022 bp, 14 predicted proteins | sample WorMetLIZISLAND2_3_FD_187416 | JGI IMG/M metagenome (GOLD analysis project Ga0209681, IMG submission 187416) | Marine gutless worms symbiont microbial communities from Max Planck institute for Marine Microbiology, Germany - Olavius clavatus LIZARD... ... | reverse complement strand
GGGTGGGCAGGGAGCTGGCCCCGCTCCTCGCCGAATACAACTCGGTGTCCTTGGGCGCTTCCGTCCACAAGGGGGTGGCGCACTTGAAGGTGGGTGTCCTCACCAAAGAGCTCCGCCGCGCCATCGAGAAGGGGTTCACCGGCGAGCCTCTCTGCGTCGAAGGAATCGACCCGGCGTCGCTCCCGGCCCCGGGGCCGCAACCGGAGGGGGGCGACGGATGGCGGCTCCTGGCCGAGGGGAAAGGCATCCGCGGCCGCGGGCGGATCAGCCTGGCCGCCGACGCGGCGAGCTACGCCGATCTCTCGGCGGACTGGGATGCTCCCGTCCCCGAAGTCGACTTCCAGAAGCAGGTGGTGATCCGGTTCGTGGCCGTCCACCCGTCGAGCTGTCCCGACATCAGGCTCGACGACGTGATCGTCGCCGGCGACGTCGTCTACCCCCACATAGTCAACCTCACCACAGTCAACTTCGCCACAGAGCTCACAATAGTCGACCTCGCCACGGATCTTGTGTGCACCGCCGACGCCAGAAGCTACCCCTATGTCGTCGCCTTGGAGAGGTCGCGTCTGCCGGCCGGGCCGTTCGCGATCCAGTTGGAAGCCGAGACGCCGCCGTACGCCAGGCCGGACGAGCGGCTGCTGGTCGACGCCGACCTCTCCGCGCCGGGCGCCGTCCCCGGGCCCGGCGCCGTCAACGTCGACGACAGCCTCCCGAAGCCGAGCTCGTCAGGGGCGATGGACATCACGGCGGGAGTCAGTTGGTCGATCCGATTCGACCGGCGCTGCGGGATAGAGCGGCTCGGCAAGATGAACGGCGTCGCCTGGCGCGCCGACGACCCCATACCGGAGGAATGGGAGATGGCTCTCGAGGCGTCCGGAGCCGTCGAAGTCACGATGACGGCCCGGGCCGAGCCCGAGCCTCTGATCGAAGCCACAGCCCACGGCGAGATGATCGTCTACAAGCCGACTCTCGACGAGGAGAGACCGAACTGCGACCAGCCCTGATGGGACGCTGCTCTCCGCATGACATGACCACCCGCATTCAGCGGCGCCGCTGGATCAGACGACGGCTTCTACCGGCCTTCATCGCGGCGGCGGTGGCCGTCGTCGGGTGCGCCCAGGCGCCGGACGCGTCGCCCTGGTCGGGCCGCCGGATGTTTCGGGACGACTCGTGGGGGTTCCCGGTGTGCTTGGACTTGCCGGAACTCGCCGCTCCGCCCGAGGCGTATCGGGACGAGCCGATCTACGTGTTCAGCGAAGGTCCCGTCGCGGAGGTCAAGGCTTGGGCGGAGAGCCAACCCGGCTACGAGGAGACCTGGACCAGCGATCACCTCGGTTGGATCGCGGTCGCTTTCAGCCGGGATGCCGAAGCACGGCAGCGAGACCTCGAGAAGGAGTTCCCAGATGTGGGGGTGGTCGCCGTCCCCGTGGAGCGCACCAAAGCGGAGCTGGAGGCGCTCGCGGGTCGGGTCGGCGATAAGCTGGCCCCGCTCCTCGCCGAGCACCGTTGGCTGTCCATCGGCGCGTCGGTGCACAAGGGAGTGGCGCACTTGAAGGTGGGAGTCCTCACCGAAGAGCTCCGCCGCGCCATCGAGGAGGGGTTCTCCGGTGAGCCTCTCTGCGTCGAAGGCATCGACCCGGCGTCGCTCCCGGTCCCGGGGCCGCAGCCTTCCGGCGGCGACGGGTGGCGGCTCCTGGCCGAAGGTGAAGGCATCCGCGGCCGCGGGCGGATCAGCCTCGCGACCGACGCGGCGAGCTACTCCGGGCTCTGGGCGGACTGGGACGCTCCCGTCCCCGAAGTCGACTTCCAAGACCATGTGGTGATCCGGTTCGTGGCCGTCCACTCAGGAAGCTGTCCCGACATCAGACTCGACGACGTGACCGTCGACGGCGACGTCGTCTACCCCGAGATAGTCAACCTCACCACGGAATCCAGATGCACCTCCGACGCCAACTACTACCCCTATGTCGTCGCCTTGCAGAGGTCGCGCCTGCCGCCCGGGCCGTTTGTGATCCAGTTGGAATCCGAGACGCCGCCGTACGCCAAGCCGGACGAGCGGCTGCTGGTCGACGGAGACCTCTCCGCGCCGGGCGCCGTCCCCGGACCCGGCGCCGTGCGGCCCGACGCCAGCCTCTCCGAGCCGACGCCGGACGAATCGGGGCTACTCACCGGGCCGGGATACCCCAATCTGTACCGACTCGACACCCGTTGCGGGATCGAATGGCTCGGCGAGGTGAACGGCGTCGCCTGGCGGACCGACGAGGCCATGCCGGAGGAGTGGGAGAGCGCCGTCGAAGCGGACGGAGGCCTGAACGTGTCGATGACGATGTACGTCGAGCCCGAACCGCTGATCGAAGCCAAGCTGAACGGCGAGACGGTCGTCTACAAGCCGACCGCCGAGGAGATCCCGAAGTGCCGGCCTTGATGAGATGTAGCCCTCGACACAACATGACCACATGCACTCGGCCGCGCCGCCGGATCGGACGGCGGCTTCTACTGGCCTTCATCGCGGCGACGCTGCTGGCCGTTGTCGGGTGCGGCCAAGCGCCGGACGCGTCTCCCGGGTCGGAGGCTTCGTCGTCGACTGTCTCGACGGTTGATGTTGATGGGGGCGGCCCTCGGGTCTTCCGGGATGAGTCGTGGGGGTTCCCGGTGTGCCGCGACGTGCCCGAGCTGGCCGCTCCGCCCGAAGCGTATCGGGACGAGCCGATGTATGTGTTCAGCGAAGGGCCCGTCGCGGAGGTCAAGGCTTGGGCGGAGAGCCAACCGGGTTATGAGGAGATCTGGACCAGCGATCACCTCGGTTGGATCGCGGTGGCTTTCAGCCGGGGCGCCGAGGCCCGGCAGGAAGACCTCGAGAAGGAGTTCGCAGGCGTGGGGGTGGTGGCCGTCCCAGTCGAGCGCACCAGAGCGGAGTTGGAGGCGCTGGCGGCTCGGGTCGGCAGGGAGCTGGCCCCGTTCCTCGCCGAGTACGACTGGCTGTCCATAGGCGCGTCTGTGCACAAGGGAGTCGCCCACTTGAAAGTGGGCGTCCTCACCGAAGAGCTCCGCCGCGCCATCGAGAAGGGGTTCACCGGGGAGCCTCTCTGCGTCGAAGGAATCGACCCGGCGTCGGTCCCGGCCCCGGGGCCGCAACCGACCGGAGGCGACGGATGGCGGCTCGTGGCCGAAGGCAAGGGCATCCGCGGCCCCGGGCGGATCAGCCTCGCGACCGACGCGGCGAGCTACGCCGAGCTCTGGGTCGACTGGGACGCTCCCGTCCCCGAGGTCGATTTCCAAGATCATGTGGTGATCAGGTTCGTGGCCGTCCACTCGGGAAGCTGTCCCGACATCAGGCTCGACCACGTGGCCGTCGACGGCGACGTCGTCTACCCCGAGATAGTCAACCTCACCACGGAGGCCGTCTGCACCACCGACGCCAACTACTACCCCTACGTCGTCGCCCTGGAGAGGTCGCATCTGCCGCCCGGACCGTTCGCGATCCAGACGGAAGCCGAGCTGTCCGGGCACAACGCGCTGGAAGAGCGGTTGCTGGTCGACGCCGACCTCTCCAAGCCGGGCGCCGTCCCCGGGCCCGGCGCCGTGCGGCCCGACGCCGTGCGGCCCGACGCGAGCCTTTCCGAGCCCACGCCGGTCGGATCGGGGCTAGTCACCGGGCCGGGAATCCCCGAGCTGTACCGACTCGACACCCGCTGCGGGATCGAGTGGCTCGGCGAAGTGAACGGCGTCGCCTGGCGGACCGACGAGGCCATGCCGGAGGAGTGGAAGAGGGCCGTCGAAGCGGACGGGGGCCTGAACGTGTCGATGACGATGTACGTCGAGCCCGAACCGCTGATCGAAGCCAAGCTGAACGGCGAGACGATCGTCTACAAGCCCACCGACGAGGAGAGACCGAAGTGCGACCCGCGCTGATAAGGCGCTACTATCCCATGAACATGACTTCATGTGTTCAGCCGCGCCACCGAACCGGGCAGCGGCTTCTACTGGCCTTCGTCGCGGCGGCGGTCGCCGTCGTCGGGTGCGCCCAGGCGCCGGACGCGCCGGGGCCGCAGCCGGAGGGAGGCGACGGGTGGCGGCTCCTGGCCGAAGGGAAAGGCATCCGCGGCCCCGGGCGGATCAGCCTGGCCGCCGACGCGGCGAGCTACGCCGATCTCTGGGCGGACTGGGACGCTCCCGTCCCCGAAATCGACTTCCAACACTATGTGGCGATCCGGTTCGTCGCCGTCCACCCGTCGAGCTGTCCCGACATCAGGCTCGACGACGTGGCCGTCGACGGCGATGTCGTCTACGCCGAGATAATCAACCTCACCACAGTCAACCTCACCATAGAACACAGATGCACCTCCGACGCTGTTCCTCACCCCTATGTGGTGGCGCTGGAGAGGTCGCGGTTACCGTCCGGGCCGTTCGTTATCCAGACGGCAGCCGAGTTGCCGTGGCGCGACAGGCTGACAGGACGGGTGATAGTCAACGCCGACCTCTCCGCGCCGGGCGCCGTCCCCGACCCCGGCGCGGTCCGCGACGGCACACTCACACCGGCGCTCCGGTCAGGAGCGGACGGCGTCGAGCAGGGCATCCTCTCCACCTACCGGTTCGACCCGCGCTGCGGGATCGAGTGGCTCGGCGAGGTGAACGGCGTCGTCTGGCGCACCGACGAGCCCATGCCGAAGAAGTGGGAGAGCGCCGTCGAGCCGTACGGCGCCATCGAGGCGACGATCATGGTGCGGGCCGGGCCCGAGCCGCTGATCGAAGCCGGGGTCAACGGCGAGACGGTCGTCTACAAGCCCACCGACGAGGAGATCCCGAAGTGTCAGCCCTGATGAGAAGCGACTCTCGACATGGCGTCACCACGCGTGTTCAGCGGCGCCCCCGGATCGGACGACGGCTTCCACTGGCCCTCGTCGCGGCGGCGCTTGCTCTGGTGTTGACTCCGGGGGCGGGCCTCGCGGCCGATGACAGCGGGACGGTGGGCGACGGGTCGGCAAACGAGAACGGAGCCGTCGGCGGTGACTCCGACGAGGGCGACGACCTCACCGAGTGGGGCGACGACGTCGAGGTGTGGTTTGAGAGGCCCGATGGGTCGAAGTTCGTCCCCGAGGTGCTCCCCGAGCTCGACTACTACTCGAAGGCGATGTTGGTCTCGGTGGATGAGGCGAAGCAGCGGTTCGCCATTCAGGATGCTGTTGGAGCGTTCCGGCGGGAGCTTGCTGAGGAGTTGGGCGACAGTTACGCGGGTGTCTGGATTGAGCACGAGCCTGAGTTCCGGGTGTTCGTGGCGAGTCTTCCCGCTGATGTGGCGCGAGTCACGATCCTGCTCAAAGCAACACGGTTCGCCAGCGTGGCCGAGGTGGTTGAGGTCCAGCGGTCGCGCTCTGATCTGGCCGACCTGATCGTCAGGGTGTGGGAGGCCTCGCCTGTGGCGATGGAGACGGGGGTCTTCGTCTATGAAGATGCTTTCAAGGTCAGGGTCCATGTGACGGGGGATGACCACCGTCGTCTTCTCGACGAGGCTCTCGCGGAGGCGGGCTTGGCGTCGAATCCCCACTTGGTTGTGGAGACTGTTGAGAGGTTGCTCCAGCCCGCCTCCAACAGCGTGCGGGCCGGGGACGTGGTGCAAGGCGAAAGAGAAGGTTGTACGGCCGGTTTCGCCGTGAGACATACGAGCACTGGGACGCTGGGTGTTCTCACGGCTGGGCACTGCCCCAATGAAGTGACAATCGATGGCATTCCCGCTCCACTGCAGGAGGAGAAGCTCGGGATGGGGTGGGATGTGCAGTGGCACACGGTCCCCGGGCGGCACATCACTAACAAGATCATACTCGGGATAGAAGGCTATACGGTCGTGCATCGGATCACCGGTATCTTGAGGAGGTCGGAGGTGGGAGTTGGTAATACGGTGTGCAAGCAGGGGAAGGAGACGGGTTTTACTTGCGGCAAAGTCACTGGTGAGACATTCTGCCAGAAAAAAGGTGGCGATTTCGGCGACTTCGCAAAGAGAGTACCGGGAGACATCCCCGAGAACTGCTTCGGTATCTTCGTTGATGTATACAGCGAGCATGGCGAGAGCGGCGGTCCGATATCTGAAGGTGGGGACTCCGGCGCACCTGTGTTTCGGGGGAATCGCGCGGTCGGGATGCATGTTGCAGGCATTGAGAAGCGGGAAGGTTGGTATATGACGTTCATGCCCATCGCCGAAATTTCGGCTCTGGGCCTTGAGGTTTTGACCTTCGAGCCGCTCACTCCCGAGGAGGAGGCGGCGAGGGAGGCGGCGGCGAGGGCGGAGGCGGAGAGACTGGAGGCGACGGCCATAGCTGAGGCGGTGAGCACGGCGGAGGATGCGTCTCGGAGGGCGGCGTCGGCGAGAACGTCGGCGGCGACTTCGGCCAATATTGCGGCAAGAGCGGTGAGAGCGGCAAGAGCGGCGGGGGTGGCGACGGAGGTGACAGCAGCGGAGACGGCGTCTCAGAGAGCGGCAGGAGCTCGTGGAGATGCGATAGCTGCTGCATCGAAAGCAGCGACGGAGGCGAGTACGGCGGCAAGTGCGACGACGGCCGCAACGGCGCGGGCTGCGGCGGGGAGGGCGGAGTCGGCGGCTAGCGACGCGGAGACCGCGGCTAGCGACGCGGAGACCGCGGCTAGCGACGCGGAGGCGGCAGCGTCGAGGGCGGAGGCTGAGGCGGCGAGACGGGCTGAGGCGGCGAGACGGGCTGAGGCGGCGAGACGGGCAGCGGAGGCGGCGAGGCGGGCTGCGGCTAGTGATGACGTGGCGGTCTTCTACGCCTATGGGTGGAATTCCTCCCGGATCCATGTTTGGCTGTCGTCGGGCCGGTCGTTGGCGTACAGGGGGAACAGCGGCTGGTGGGCGGCGGGGAGGGGATACCGGCTCGGCGCTGTGGCCGGGCGTATGGTGGCGGGTGACTTCGACGGGGACGGCGACAGCGACGTGGCGGTCTTCTACGACTACGGCAGCGCCGCGGCGCGTGTCCATGTTTGGTTGTCGTCCGGCTCGTCGTTCAGTTATCAGGGGAACACGGGTTGGTGGTCGGCTGGGAGGGGCACGTATCGTCTGGCGAATGCCGCCGACCGGGTGACGGTGGGGGACTTCAACGGCGACGGGAGAGACGACATCGCCGTCTTCTACTACTATGGGAGGGGCATCGCGCGGATCCATGTCTTCCTGTCGACGGGCAGCTCCTTCTCCTATCGGGGGAACTGGGGCTGGTGGGCGACCTCTGGCTATTGGCTGTGGAGGGTGGGCGATCGGATGGTGAGCGGGGACTTCAACGGGGACGGGAGAGACGACGTCGCGACGTTCTATGACTACGGGGCGGGAGCGCGGATCCATGTCTTCCTGTCGACGGGCAGCTCCTTCTCCTATCGGGGGAGCAGGGGCTGGTGGGCGGCGTCGAGGGGCTATGCGTTGGAGCAGGTGGCGGGGCGGATGGTCTCAGGCGACTTCGACGGGGACGGCGACGACGACGTCGCGGTCTTCTACCAGTACCCGGGCGGACTGGCGCGTATCCATGTTTGGCTGTCGACGCGATATTCGTTCAGTTATCGGGGGAACAGCGGCTGGTCGGGATTGAGCGGCTATTGGCTGTCGAACGTTGGTGACCGGATGACGGTCGGGGACTACAACGGCGACGGGCGAGACGATGTCGCGACGTTCTACGACTACGGGGCGGGAGCCAGCATCCACATCTTCCTGTCGACGGGCCGGTCCTTCACATATGTGGGGAACAGGGGTTGGTGGGCGGCGTCGAGGGGGTATGCGCTTGAGCAGGTCGGAGATCGGATGGTGTCGGGTCGCTTCGGGCGATGAGACCGATGAGGCATATGCCTGGACGGCTCGCGGCTTGGGCCACATTGCCGGCGTCGGACGCCTCTCGGAGCGGTTCCTGGGCGAGGTAGGCGGCGGCCGTCGTCCGGTGCGCCCTTCAGGGCGAGGGGACTCGTCGCTCGCCCGGCGACGATGAGGGACCCGGCGGGCGGCGGGACGCCGGTCGGCGCCTCCGCGGCGCGGGCGGGAGTACCCTCCTTCCCATGAACGGACGGCCCGACATGCGCAAGCTGATGCAGCAGGCGCAGAAGATGCAGGAGCAGCTCGCCAAAGCGCAGTCCGAGTTGGCCGAGGCCCGCTTCGAAGGCTCGGCGGGCGGGGGCATGGTCACCGCCGTCGTCACCGGCGGGCCCGAGTTGGTCGAGGTGAAGATCTCCCCCGAGGTCGTCGACCCCGACGACGTTGAGATGCTCGAGGACCTGGTGATCGCCGCCGTGCGCCAAGCGCTCGATGCCGCGACCGAGGCGGCCGGCGCCCAACTGGGCGGCCTCACCGGCGGCCTCGACATGGGCGGCCTCCTCGGTTGATGTTCGAGGCGCCCGTTCAGCGGCTGATCGATGAGCTGAGTCGGCTGCCCGGCATCGGCGGCAAGTCGGCACAACGCCTCGCGTTCCATCTGCTCTCCGTCGAGGAGGCCGACGCGCGCAGGCTCGCGGCCGCCGTCGTCGATATGCGCGACCATGTGAAGCTGTGTGAGCGTTGCTTCAACGTGGCGGCTGGCGAGTTGTGCGCCATCTGCCTTGACGAGCGCCGGGACGACACGCTCGTCTGTGTCGTGGAGCGGCCCCAGGACATCGCTGTGGTGGAGCGAACCCAGGAGTACCGCGGCCGTTATCACGTCCTCGGCGGGGCGTTGTCGCCGATCAACGGCGTCGGCCCGGGTCAGCTCAGGTTCAAGGAGCTGAGGGGCCGGCTCGAGCCGGAGGGTGTGGGGGAGCTGATCGTGGCGACGAACCCCACCGTCGAAGGCGACGCCACCGCCATGTACATCGCCCGGGAGCTGAAGCCGCTCGGCGTCCGGGTGACCCGCCTCGCCTCGGGCCTGCCCGTCGGCGGCGATCTCGACTACGCCGACGAGCTGACGCTCGGCCGCGCCCTCACCGGCCGCTCCGAGCTGTGAAGGCGGCGCCGCGAGGCGCCGCAGCCGGAAAACCCGCGATCTCGGCCCGTGCCCCGGTCCGTTTGTGTACGCTTGGCGCCCCACCAGGGAGAAACGGAGGAATATGAACAAGCAGGACTACGCGAAAGTGATGGAACGGCGCCAGTTCCTCAAGCTTGCGTCGATGGGCGCTCTGGGGGCCGCGGCCCTCGCCGCCTGCTCATCAGGCGACAGCGATGTTGACGAAGCGGCCCAGGACGAGAGCCTCCCCGAGTTGGAGTGGGAGATCGCCACGAGTTGGCCCACCTCCCTCGACACCATCTACGGCGGCGCCGTCCGTTTCGCCGAGCGGGTCTCGGCGATGACCGGCGGCAAGTTCATGATGAGCACACAGCCCGGCGGTGAGGTGGTCCCGGCTCTGGAGGTACTCCAGAACGTGGAGAGCGGCGCCATCAAGGCGGGACACACCGCGTCCTACTACTACATCGGGCTCAACGCGAGCACCGCATTCGGCACGGCTCTGCCGTTCGGCTTGACCTCACGTCAGCAGAACGCGTGGCTGTACGAAGGCGGCGGCCTCGAGTTGTTGCAGGAGTTCTACAAGGAGCGGTTCAACGCAATCCAGTTCCCGGCCGGCAACACCGGCGTCCAGATGGGCGGGTGGTTCAACAAGGAGATCAAGTCGAAGGCGGACCTGCAAGGTCTCGTCATGCGAATCCCCGGTCTTGGCGGCCAGGTGATGGACAAGCTGGGCGTCAGCGTGCAGGTGCTGCCCGGCGCTGAGATCTTCCAGGCCCTCCAGACGAACACGATCGACGCCACCGAGTGGATCGGTCCCTACGACGACACCGTGATGGGCTTCCACGAGGTGACCCAGTTCTACTACCACCCGGGCTGGTGGGAGCCGGGCCCCTCGCTTGAGGTGCAGATCTCGTTGGACGAGTGGAACAGCCTTCCCGAGGTCTATCAGGAGATCATCAAGGCGGCGGCGTACGAGGCCGACGCCACGATGATGGCCTCCTACGACGCCAAGAACCCGGGGGCCTTGACGGAGATCATGGAGAGCTCGGATGTCACGATCCTGCCTTTCCCCCTCGACGTGATGGAGGCGGCGGAGGAGGCCGCCTTCGAGGTCTTCGACGAGAACGCCGCGAAGACCGCGGAATTCAAGTCGATCTTCGAGCACTGGAAGGCGTTCCGCGAGCCGATCCAGGAGTGGCACGGCTTGGCTGAGACGTCCTTCCTCAGCTATGTGGGCGGAACCTACGTCGGCGCTTAGGTAGAGGCTGTTGAGAGTGAAGGGCCTCGCCTTGGGCGGGGCCCTTCTTCTTGGGCGGTGAGGCTCAGAGCCCGATCAGAGGCGCAAGGGCGCTTGTCGCGCCGTCGCCGCCGAAGAACCTGTCGACCAGCCAGGTGACCGTCTCGGGGACGAACATGACGATGAGCAACCCCAGGGTCTGCAACGCCATGAAGGGGAGCGCTCCCCTGTGTATGTCGGACGTCTTCACCTCGGGAGGCGCGACCGACTGGAGGTAGAAAAGGGAGAAGCCGACCGGCGGGGAGATGAAGGCCATGTTCAAGTTGATGGCCATCATCACCGCGAACCACACCAACAGAGAGCCGGTGATGCCCAGCTCGGTGGCCGCAGGCACGAACAGCGGCATCACGATGAAGGAGATCTCGAGGAACTCGAGGTTGATGCCCAAGAGGAAGACGATGATGTTGGCGGCGATGATGAACCCCCACTTCTCGCCTGGGATCGCCAACAGCCACTCGGTGATGAGGTCTTGACCGTTGAGTTGGTTGAAGACGAGGGCGAAGAAGGTGGAGGCGAAGAGGATCTGGAGCACCAAGCCGGTGATATTTGCCGTAGCCCGGGCCGCGTCGAGGATGATCCGCCACGAGAAGTTGCGGTAGACGATCGCCAGCAGGATCGCCCCGACGGCGCCGACTGCCCCCGCCTCTGACGCGGTCGCCACTCCGGCGAAGATCGCCCCGAGCACTGCGAAGATCAGAAACAGCGGCGGGAGGACGACCTTCACGGTCTCGGCCAGCAGCTCGCTGCCCGACATGGTGCGCTCCTCCTTGGGGATCGCCGGGGCGACCCCGGGCTTCAAATAGGCGATGACCACCGAGTAGACGGCGAAGATCGTCGCCAGCATGATTCCGGGGATCAGCGCCCCGGCGAACAGCTCGCCGACCGACACCGGGATGAACTGGGCGAGCACGATGAGGACCAGGCTGGGCGGGATGAGCTGGGCCAGCGTCCCCGACCCGACGATCACCCCCGACGCGAGCTTCGGGTCGTAGTTGTACTTCATCATCACCGGCAAGGAGAGCAGGCCCATCACGATCACAGTCGCCGCCACCACGCCGGTCGCGGCCGCCAGCAACGTGCCGACGATGACGACGGCCACCGCCATCCCCCCGCGGAGCGGCCCCATCAGGTACCCGATGGTCGTAAGCAGCTTCTCGGCCAGCCCCGACTTCTCGAAGACGGCGCCCATGAAGACGAAGAAGGGGATGGCCAGGAAGGTGAAGTTCGACACCGAGTTGGCGAACCACTGACTGAACAGGACGTTCAGGCTGGCGATCTTGAGGTCGCCGAACAACACGCCGATGAAGAAGAAGACCACCGCTGTCCCGGCGAAGGAGAACGCCACCGGGTAGCCGCTGAGGATGATCGCCAAGAAGACGGCGAACATGATGACTGCGAGCAGCTCCAGGCTCATCTACTCGATCCGGACCGGTTGCTCGTCGTCATGTGAGACCTCGACCATGTGGGCCCGGTTGGTGATGAGCGCGTAGAGCCGAATCTGCTCAGCCACAGCCTGGATGAAGAGGAGGAGAAACGCGATAGCCAACAGGGCCTTGATCGGGCCGCGCGGCAGCCCGTTGGCGTCGGGCGACTGCTCGTTGACCTTGATCGAGTGCCACGCCTGGGGGAACGAGACGTACATGCCGATGATCGCGAACGGCACGAGGGCGATCCAGTGGCCGACGAAGTCGATTTTCGCCTGTCGCGTCGCGGGCTGGTTGGCGAACCAGAAATCGACACGGACGTTTATCTGGTGCTTGAGGACGTAAGCGAACCCGAACAGGAAGATCGTCGAGTACATGTACCACTGGAGCTCGACGATGGCGTTCGTCGTAAGGCGCACCGAGAAGAACTGCCCGGTGTAGCGAAGGATGACGTTGACGAAACCCACGGCCACGGTCGGTATGACCATCCACGCGGCCAGCTTGCCGGTCTTCTCCGCGAAGCCGTCGGCCCAACGGAGGAAGGCCAAGGCGGATCGAAAGAAGGATCCGGCGTCCCCGCGTGCGTTCTCCGTGGTCGCGTCCACCTCCTCAGGAAGTAGGCGGGACCATAGCGGCGGCCGCCGGCGGCCGTCACATCAGGAGGCTTGAACCTTCCTCGGGACCGCCCCGGTCCAACTCAAGACGGTCCTCAGGAACTTGTGCGCGCCGTCGCGGCACGGCTCGAACATCAGCGGGCATCCTCCCGGGATCACGGTGGCGCCGCCCTCGCGGCCGATCGAGACCGCCTCGCTTGAGAAGCTCCCCCGGCCGAACGCCCGGTGAAGCCAGACGTGTTCGACCCCCAGGTCGACGCAGTCTCTCATCACTGCGGGGGCCGCGTCGGGATGGGTGGCGATGACCACGGCCTCGACCCCGCCCGGGATCTCGGCGAGGGAGCGGTAGGACTTGTCGCCCTCCACCTCGTCGGCGGCGGGGTTGACCGCGAAAACCTCGAAGCCGGTCTCCTTGAGACGGTTGTACACGGCGTTGCCGCTGTGGGCGCCGTCGGCCTCCCGCGACACCCCGGCCACCGCGATTCGCTTGTTGGACAAGAAGCTGTGGGCCGCTTCCTGCATGGTCATGGTCGACACGGGGCCTCCTTCGCCTCGACGCCGACTCCAAGCCCGTCAGGAGCTATTCTCAATGCACAAACTACGGTATACCGAATCCAGAGCATTAGGAAACCGGATTGGGGGGTCAGTCGAGGGTGAGGCTGGAGATCTCGCGGAGTCGGGCCATGTTGTGGTGGGCGCCCATGTAACGGACGGCGCCCGTCTTCGAGCGCATGATCACCGAGTGAGTGACCGCCCGCTCGTCCCCGCGGAAGTTGACGGCGGGGAGGAACTCGCCGCCGGTGACCCCGGTGGCGGCGAAGAAGACGTTGTCGGACGACACGAGGTCGGAGGTGAGGAGGACTTGGTCGAGGTCGAGCCCCTCGTCGAGGCCGAGCTGTCTCTCCTCCTCGGTGCGCGGCCAGAGACGGCACTGGATCTCTCCGCCTGCGCACTTCAACGCCGCGGCGGCGATGACCGCCTCCGGCGAGCCGCCGACGCCCAACAAGACATCGGCTTCGTGGTCCTCCTGGGCGGTGGCGATGGCGGCGGCGACGTCGCCGTCCCCGAACACCGAGATCCGCGCCCCCGCCTGACGGGCCGCGTCTATGTACGGCTGGTTCCGGGGCCGGTCGAGGATGACACACCTCAGGTCGCCCATGTCCTTGCCGTTGGCCTTGGCGACTTGGCGCAGGTTGTGCTCCACCGGGGCTTCGAGGTCGATGGTCCCGGCGGCCTCGGGCCCCACGGCGATCTTGTCCATGTAGACCACGGACCCGGGCGCGCACATCGTCCCCCGACCCTCGGAGAGGGCGATCACGGCGATGGCCCCGGGAAGCCCCGCGGCGGTCAGGCTCGTCCCGTCGATCGGGTCGACGGCCACATCGACGACCATCCCCGCGCCGGTCCCCACCTTCTCCCCGTTGTAGAGCATGGGGGCTTCGTCCTTCTCGCCTTCCCCGATGACGACCTCGCCGTCGATTTCGATCGTCGAGAGGTGGAGGCGCATCCCGTCCACGGCGGCCTGGTCGGCGGCCTCCTTGTCGCCTCTCCCCAGCCAACGGGCGGCGCCGAGCGCTGCCGTCTCGGTGACCCGAACCAGGTCGAGGCCGAGGTTGCGCTCGATCGGCTCGACCATCAGTCGCCCACCTTGACGATCAGGGCGTCTCCCTGGCCTCCTCCGCCGCAGATGGCGGCCGCTCCGACGCCGCCCCCGCGATGACGCAGGGCGTTGATGAGCGTGACGACGATACGAGCGCCCGAGGCGCCCAGCGGGTGGCCGAGGGCGACGGCGCCCCCGTTGACGTTGACCTTGGCCTCTGAGAGGCCGAGCATACGGGCGGACCAGATCGAGACCGCCGCGAACGCCTCGTTGATCTCGACCAAATCGAGGTCGGCAGGCGACATCGCCGCCTTCTTGAGAGCGACGCTCAGGGCCTCGGCCGGCCGTTCGTGGAGGGTGGCGTCGACCCCGCCGATCTGCCCGTAGGCCACGATCTCGGCGAGGGCCGGGGCGCCTGTCGTCTCGGCGGCCGCCTGGTCGGCGACCACGACGGCGGCGGCCCCGTCGGAGATCTGCGAAGCGTTGCCCGCGGTGATGGCGCCGTCGTCGACGAAGGCCGCGGTGAGGGCGGCCAGCGAGTCGACGGTCGAGCTCTCCCTGATCCCCTCGTCGGATTCGACGACGAGGGGGCCGCCCTTGCGCCGAGGCGCGGTCACCGGGGCGATCTCGTCGGCGAACACGCCGTCGCGGGAAGCCCTCGCGGCTCGCTCGTGGCTCCGAGCCGCCCACTCGTCCTGCTCGCCGCGGCTGATGCCGAGCCGCTTGTTGACGCGGTCGGAAGACTCGCCCATCGTGCATTGGTCGAAGACGCAGATGAGGCCGTCGCGGTTCATCACGTCGACGAGCGGGGCGTCGCCCATGCGGGCGCCCCAACGCAGCTCGCGGACGACGTGCGGGGCGTTGCTCATGCTCTCCATGCCGCCGGCCATGACAAACCGGGAGTCGCCGAGGCGGACGGCGCGGTCGGCGAGGCCGATGGCCGACATAGCGGAGAGGCAGACCTTGTTGATGGTGGTGGAGGGCGTTGTCATGGGGATGCCCGCCCCGACCGCTGCCTGCCGAGATGTGATTTGTCCTTCTCCCGCTTGAAGCACATGCCCGAGGAGGACTTCGTCGATGGACGCTGGGGCGACTCTCGAGCGCTCCACCGCGGCGCCGACGGCGATTGCGCCGAGCTCGACGGCGCGCAGAGAGGCCAGTCCCCCGTTGTACTTGCCGATGGGCGTCCGGGCGATCCCGGTGATCACGGAGCGTCTCACACCCCCCGATCCTACCCCCCAATCCGGTTTCCTAATGCTCTGGATTCGGTATACCGTAGTTTGTGCATTGAGAATCGCCCCGCCCGGGGTTCAGGACTTGAGAACGGCCCCGGCCGCGGCGTTCCCGTCGAGGAGGCGTCTCGGGCGGGCCGTGTCGGGCGGGCCGTCTCCGCCGAAGGCGATACCCTGGGACCCGTGAAGTTGCTCAACCTCGACCACGTCGCCATCGCCGTTGAGGACCTCGACGCGGCGATCGACGGCTATCGGTCCCGCTACGGGGTCGAGCCCCTGTACCGGGAGGTCGTTGAGGAGCAGGGCGTCGAGGAGGCCATGATCGCGGTGGGAGGGTCCTTCGTTCAGCTTCTCCAACCGCTCTCCCCTGAGACGCCGGTGGGGAGGTTCTTGTCGAGGAACGGCGAAGGCCTGCACCACATCGCATTCGCCGTCGCCTCCATCGAAGCCGCCCTCGAGCACCTCGCCGCCGACGGGGCCCGTCTCATCGACTCCGAGCCTCGAGTCGGGGGGCGAGGCGCCAGGATCGCCTTCGTGCATCCCGGGGATCTGTCGGGGACCCTCATCGAGCTTGTCGAGCTTGCCGATGAGTGACGCGACCGCGATCAGGGGCGGGGCGGGCGAGTTCGAGGCGGCGGTGATAGCGGCCGTCATTGAGCGGACGGCTCGGGAGGAGTCGGCGACCGAGGCGGCCGACCCCGACCGGCGGGGGGTGGCGCTCTCCGCTTGGGTCCGGGCGCTGCGGCCCGAGGACCCCGCCTTCCCGCGGGAGGCGCTCCGCCCCGACTAACGGCTCGTCGCGGATGCGGTCGAGGGCGGCTCGGCCGGGGGCGAACAGGCCGATGTGTGTGCAGTAACGCGGCTCTCGTCGGTACTGCTGCACACGCTTCCGGATGTGTGTGCAGAATTGCGGCTCTCGTCGGTACTGCTGCACACGCTCAGGTCTTGTCGAGGCGGGGCTGCCGTCGGGCGATGTCCCCCAGCTCCGGGGACCTGAGAAGCGCGGCCACCCCGACAAAGACCGCCACGACTGCGACGCCTCCCACCGCGGCGGCCCCGAGACCGCCCCAGGCCGAGAGGTCGCCGTCGCCTGCGCCGAACAGGCCCTCCACCAGAGGCCGCGTCGCCAGGCCGGCCGCAACCGCGGAGACGACGCCGCGAGCGGCCGACGGGGCCAACCGGCGCACCGCCTCCCAACCGGAGTCGAAACCCCAAGCCGCGAGCATCGCCAACGCGTACCCGGTCATCACCAGCGTGGAGGCGAGGGCGTGGCCCTCCACGCCGCGGGCTTCGTAGAGAAACAGCCAGGCGGGGACGGCGACGATCGAGAACCCGGTGCCGATCGCCACCGGCGCCCACATCCTCCGCTTGGCGTAGAAGTGACGAGCCAGGATCTGGTGCAACCCCCACGCCGGGATCGACCAGGCGTAGATCGTCAGCAGGGCGGCGACCACCTCGGCGTCGTCGCGACCGAGCTCGCCGCGTTGGTAGAGAAGCTCCACAAGAGGGCGGGCGAGGACGACAAGAGCGGCGGCGGCGGCGGCGGCGATGAAGAGCGTGTTGCGGGCCGCCCGGCCGGTGGCTTCGACGAGGCCGTCGTCGTCGCCCCGGGCAGCCAGGCTCGCCAAGAAGGGGAACGCGGCGACCCCGGCGGCTTGAGCGATCACCCCGACCGGGACCATGTTGAGCTGCCGGGCCAGGGTGAGGGCGGCCGTGGCCCCCACGTCGACTTGGCCGAAGATCCTCACGAACTGCTCGTCGAGCACAGCCACGGATTGGCCGATCATCAGCGGCAGGGCCAACAGCAGGTACTCGCCGACGGCCGACCGCCTCGGGCGCGTCAGCCAGACGCCCGTCCGCTTGGCCCCCACCCACTGCAACCCGAAGTTCCCCAC
>Ga0209681_1000167_pt1 | contig 17047 bp, 16 predicted proteins | sample WorMetLIZISLAND2_3_FD_187416 | JGI IMG/M metagenome (GOLD analysis project Ga0209681, IMG submission 187416) | Marine gutless worms symbiont microbial communities from Max Planck institute for Marine Microbiology, Germany - Olavius clavatus LIZARD... ... | reverse complement strand
CTTTTGCCTGCGCGGCACACAGCGCGAGTGCTCTTGAACCTGAACGGCGCGTTGGCGCACCACCGAACGTAGCGAGCCGAGTTGGCGGGACGGCAGGCTCCCTTGAGCCGGCCATAGGTCATCAGCGGCCAAATCCACGGGCCGTCCAAGACGTCGGACTTGCGCCCGGAGACCCGACGGGTGACCCGCGAGTTGACCGGATTCACTGGGAACCCTCGGGCATCGAGCACCTCGGGATCCGATACACCCCGTACCATCGCCATCACCTCTCGACATCCAGCGACTTCCGCCAGTCGGCCAGGGCGTAGAGATCATCGCTGAAGGTGCTGAAACACCGAACCGGCTTGTCGTCGCGGTCCGGATCGACCGCGACCCAGTGCTCCCGGCTACTAATGCCCATCCCCGCGCAGCGGGGATGAGCGATTTGCCGTGGTTGTCTTTTGGACTTGCGTGCCATGGCCGATGCCCTCATGCTGGAAAGTGGCGTGCGCGGGGAAACACGGCGGCGAAGGATTCAATCTCTCCTACGAGGTCCTGGCTTACGCCAGGCCTTCAACGACTCCACGCCGATACCGTGCGGGCCACTCTCTTTTGGCGGGTACAAACACCCCAGTGCCTGAACGGCCTCGGTTCCCCGCGGCCCCTCTATCTTGCCACGTGTTTGCTGCGTGACAGCGCGCCACCTACCGGGGGAGTGAGCTCTCTTTTGAAACGACGCGGAGGAACCTGAAAACAAAGGTTCAGCCGGCTATAGGATGAGTTGTGCCTACCATTGGGCTTACTCGATATCCTCTTTTTTGCCGCAAATGAACGCGAATGGACGCCAATGAACCGAAAAGGTCGGTTCATCCTCGTCGACTTTTCTTGGATGGATTTGCGTTCATTGGTGTTTATTGTTGGTCGCTAGTAAAAAACTATGGACTTTTAGTCCAAGGGCTTTAGTATTTTGATTATGAGACCAAAGAAGCCTGAACCCCATGCCGTTTACGATCTGAAGGTTCATCTGGTATGGATCACGAAGTATCGCGATCAGGTACTCACCAAGGATGTAGGGAAAAGATTGCGGACATTGGTTCGACAGACCTGTGCGGCTAACGATATAGAAATCATCCCGGGAGTAACAAAGCAAGGACCCTGTGCATCTCTCTATCTCTTATCCGCCCGGTTGTCGGTGAGTGAACTCATGAAGCGACTGAAAGGGAGGACGTCTCGTACATTTCAACAAGAATTCCCACATTTGAGGAAATGGTATTGGGGCCGTCATTTTGGGGCTATTGGATAGGGTGCTTTCAGCTCAGGATAGGTTACAGATGATATGATTAGAGAGTATATAAAGAGGCATCGAGAACATCCGGATCATAATGATGATGATTTTCCAATCGAGTGCGCCTGACTTTCAGTCATTTCGAGCTGACTTCAGTCTGAGGCTTTCAGTCGGCTTTAGCCGAAACAGCGACTTTTAGTCGCACTCCAGACTATGGACTTTTAGTCCATAGCGGTTGATTTTGCAGCTGAATTTTCTCCCTGCAGCGCTTACTCGATAGTTTGCCAGTGGGCACACACAGCCCATCAATCCCTGCTGGTGCGGTCAACTTGGCCACGGAGCTTTTCGAATCCACGGGGTGGCGTGAGATTGCTAGATCTCAGGGCGAAGCGGCGTGATAGGGACGGTGCGCACGCTCTACAAGGTGTCCGAAAAACCGGCCTCGACGGAGGAGCACAGGAAAGCGAGGGAGCGTAAGCGACGAGCGGAGTGCGACGCCCCCCGCGTAGGCGTAGGGTCGGACGTTTCGTCGGAGTGCGGCGCGTGAGCGCCGGCGGAGACGAAAGGCCAAGCCATGCGATACGGCGTCCAGTCCTTGTGGGAGTCCTGGCGCCGCGCGAAGTGCGCGCCGGGACAGACGCAGGACGAACGCGGGCCGCCGAAGGCCATGGCCGTCGCCTCATTTTGTGCACCCGACATCGGACGGACCCCATTTCGGGTTTCGCGAACAATGGCGACGCTCCAGTCTTGGATTTTGGACGCTCGGTGTCGTTTCAGAAGAGAACCCACCCCCCAGCAGGTGGCGCGCTGTCGCGCAGCAAACAAGTGGCAAGTGACAAGATAGGGGCCGCGGGGAATCGAGACCGTTCAGACACTGATGTGAAGGTTAGGCATCTCGGCTTTACAGTCCGTGAGGCCGCTTGACGTGCACGAGTAAATTCAATTGTAAAACAGCATTTTACGAGATGTTTGATGAGAGCTGCACCCGAAGGATTTCAAGGTCCCCGAGCGTTCAAAAGACGAAACGCTCCGGCTCCGGGGCTTGCTCCAGGGCCGGGATACAGGTCTCCAATAGGGACTGGCGACGGAAATCCCGCTCGGTGATACGAGTTACAATTAGGACCTTCATGGCAGGTTCTTCGCCGACAACGGCGAATAGCCGCCCACCGAGAGTCGATTGTGCTTCCAGCGTTGCCAGTGCCGTGGTATTCGGTAGGGAGCCGGTCACAGCGATCACGTCGAAGGGGCCCCCGGCTATCGGTCCGGCGAGGCCATTCCCGACCCGTATCTCCGGCTGCCGCAGCTGTAGTGTCCGAAGCACCTTTTGTGCCTGTTTCGCCAGACTTTCGTGGATCTCCAGGCCGATCACAGGACCGCCGAGGTGGGATAGGCAGGCCGTGATGTAACCGATCCCGGTACCGATCTGCAAGACCTTGTCGTCCGGCCGGACGGCGAGGGCCTGCAACATGTGGGCTACCATCGTGGGTGCCAGCATGGTTTGCCCCTCTCCGATAGGGATCTCCAGATCCGCATAGGCGAGGTTACGATAAGCGGTCGGAACGAACTGCTCCCGTGGGATATCCGCCATAACCGACAGGACCTTGTCGTCCGCGACGTTCCAGGGCTGGATCTGTTGTTGGACCATATTGGAGCGGGCTTTATCGAGGCTGGTATCCATGGGGGGTGGCTGTTTGCGTTGGGTGGCTGAACGGATGGGTAGGGCAAGACTACGGAATATGGAATCATTCGGCAAGCCGCTGCGGGTTCGGTGCGGTCGAGCTGGCTGGTGGTGAATGAGGGACCCCTTGAAAAGTTCAAGGTGCCCTGAAGTCTCCTGAACAATAGGAAAGCGGATGAGTCGATCCAGCGATACCAGGATCATGGCCCTCTTCTGTGATTTCGAGAATATCGCTTTGGGGGTCAGAGACGCGGCGGACGGGCAGTTCGAGATTACCAGGGTGCTCGAGCGGTTGCTGCTGAAGGGGAATATCGTGGTCAAAAAGGCCTATTGCGACTGGGTGCGATACAAGGCATTCAAGGCGGCGATGCATGAGGCTTCCTTCGAGCTGATCGAGATCCCACATATACGTCAATCGGGTAAAAACTCGGCGGATATCCGCATGGTGGTCGATGCCCTCGACCTTTGCTATACCAAGGAGCATGTGGATACCTTCGTCATTATCAGTGGGGACTCGGATTTTTCCCCACTGGTCAGTAAGTTGCGCGAGAATAACAAGCTTGTCATCGGGGTTGGCGTGAAGGATTCGACTTCCGACCTACTGATCGCCAATTGCGATGAGTTCATTCATTACGATGACCTAGTCCAACGTAAAGCCACCGCGGCCAGGATGATATCCGGCAAGGGTGAACGCAAACCGGCCCGAAACAAAAAGGCTGCGGAGGATAAATCCGATGAGTATAGGAAACAGGAGGCCTGGGACCTGATCGTCGAGACCTGCGAGGCGCTGTTGGAGGAACGTGGCGAGGGGGAGAAGATCTGGGGCTCCATGATCAAGCAGACCTTGAAACGCCGTAAGCCTGGGTTCAGCGAATCCTATTACGGCTTCAGATCGTTCGGATATCTGCTCGAAGAGGCCAAGTTGCGCGGTATTCTCGAGCTGGAGCGCGATGAAAAATCCGGGGGATTTTTCGTCAAGGGCTGACTAGGCAAGATGCTCGATAAACAGCAACTCGGTCGGCTCCGCACCGATATTCGGTTTACCACCGAGCTTGGCGGACGCCGCTTAGTGATTCACAGTACCTGGGGTCTGTTCTCCCCGCGCGCGATCGACGAGGGTACCCGGCTCCTGATCACACATATGGCGGTGAGGCCGACGGACGATTGTCTCGATCTGGGTTGCGGCTACGGACCCGTCGGCTTGGCCTTGGCGGTTCAGGCCCCGGAAGGCCGTACCCTGATGGTGGACAAGGATTTCGTCGCCGTTCGGTACAGCAACCGCAATGCCGAGTACAACGCAATCCACAACGCTCGCGCTCAGCTCAGCAATGGATTCGACCACATCAACCCGAATTCGAGCTTCGACCTGATTGCGAGCAACCTGCCGGCCAAGGTCGGCAAGGAGATGCTTAGCCTCTACCTGCATGACGCCCAGGCCCGGTTACGGCCCGGAGGACGGTTGTACCTAGTAGCCATCAATGGGTTGCGGCAGTATCTGAAGCGTAATCTGATCGAGGTCTTCGGCAATTACGCAAAGCTCAAACAGGGGGCCCACTACACGGTGGCTCTGGCACGTGCCGAACAACCGGATTAAGTGTTGCCAGTGCACCATGGGTAAAAGAAGGGCACCTTGAATTGTTCAAGGTGCCCTGATTGGTGGGCCGTCAGGGATTCGAACCCCGGACCAAGGGATTATGAGTCCCCTGCTCTAACCACTGAGCTAACGGCCCGGTCACGCATTGGGGTCCTTGAATAAAGAGTGCCTTGAAAAATTCAGGGTGTCCGTGCCGGTCAGAGATGTCCGGATATTTTTCAGGGCCCCTATCATTCCACATCGAGAAAGCTTTTAAGCTTCTCGGAGCGGGTCGGATGACGCAGCTTGCGTAGGGCCTTGGCCTCGATTTGCCGAATCCGCTCGCGGGTGACGTCGAACTGCTTACCGACTTCTTCCAAGGTGTGGTCGGTGTTCATATCGATGCCGAAGCGCATGCGCAGGACCTTGGCCTCCCGCGAGGTCAGACTGGCCAACATATTTTGAGTCGCCTCACGCAGGCCCTCGGCCGTCGCGGACTCCACGGGGGCGACTACACCGGAGTCCTCGATGAAATCACCGAGATGGGAGTCCTCATCGTCGCCAATGGGGGTCTCCATCGAAATGGGCTCCTTGGCGATCTTCAAGACTTTACGCACCTTGTCTTCGGGCATCTCCATACGCGCGGCGAGTTCCTCGGGCGTGGCCTCACGGCCCATCTCCTGAATCATCTGGCGGGAGATGCGGTTGAGCTTGTTGATCGTTTCGATCATATGCACCGGGATGCGGATAGTCCGTGCTTGGTCCGCGATGGAGCGGGTGATCGCCTGACGGATCCACCAAGTAGCATAGGTGGAGAATTTGTAGCCGCGACGGTACTCGAATTTATCCACGGCCTTCATGAGGCCGATGTTGCCCTCTTGGATCAAATCCAAGAACTGTAAGCCACGGTTGGTGTATTTCTTGGCAATGGAGATGACCAAGCGTAGATTCGCCTCGACCATTTCCTTTTTCGCGCGTCGGGCCTTGGCTTCTCCGATCGACATCTTACGGTTGACTTCCTTGATCTCACCGATGGTAAGTTTGTTCTCCTTTTCCACGTCTTGCAGCTTACGCTGCGCCCGGCGGATGTCCCGCGCATGCGCCGCGAGCTGCTCAGCATAGGGCCCACCATCGGTAAGCTGTCGGTCGACCCAGTCCAAATTGGTCTCGTTGTCCGGAAAGGTGTCGATAAAGACCTTGCGAGGCATCCCGGCCGTTTCCACCGCTAGGCCCATGATTATGCGTTCTTGGGTGCGAACACTCTCGATGGTTTGGCGCAGGATATCCACCAGCACATGGAAGAAATTGGCTATCAGCTTGAAGTGCAGAAATGCCTCGGAGGCCTCCTGCATGGCCGCCCGAGTGCGCTCGTCGTTGCGCCCGAACTGCTGTGCACGCGTGCTCATATCCGCGTAGTGGTCACGTAGAAGCTGTACTCGACGAGCGACCTCTTCCGGATCCGGGCCCGTGTCTATTTCGGCCTCTGCGTCCTCATCGTCCGCGGCTAGCTCGGTTTTGGCCGGCTTGGCCGCACCCGGGGGAGTTGGCTCGGGCTCGTCGGCGTCGGTAAACCCCGAAATGATATCGGTGAGGCGGACCTCTCCCTTTTCCACCAGAGTAAAGGTATCCAGCAACTTTTCGATCGTGCGAGGATAGATGGAAAGTGCGGAGAGGACCTGATTAAGGCCGTCCTCGATCCGCTTGGCGATCCGCAGCTCGCCCTCGCGAGTCAGCAGCTCGACCGTGCCCATCTCGCGCATATACATGCGTACCGGATCGGTAGTGCGCCCGAATTCGTTGTCTACGGATGCGAGTGCCGCGGCGGCGGCCTCGGCGGCTTCATCGTCGGAGACGGCGGAGTCGCTCAGGGTTTGATCGATTTCTGCGGGGGCGGTCTCATGCACCGTGATCCCCATGTCATTGATCATGCGCACGATATCCTCGATCTGCTCCGATTCGACGATACCGGGCGGTAGGTGGTCGTTGACCTCGGTGTAGGTCAGGAATCCTTGATCCTTACCCTTGGCGATCAGACGCTTGAGTTGAGATTGTTGCTGTTCTTGATCCATTCAGGGTACCTGCGGACTTTGGGTGACCAGCCGTAGACACACTTGAAACCACTCATTCTAACACAGTATCCTACTCTGTTCTGAGTGGAAATTCCCCTTCCGGGGCAATTGGATACAAAGAAAATGGATGGGCACTTCGGAACATTCGAAGGCACCTTGAAAAATTAAAGATGCTCATACAAGGCAGGGACACGCTGCTATTTTTCAAGCACGTAAATACTTTGAAGAATGCGAGCGGAGCGAAATGCTTCGGGGACCTTGAAAAATGCCGTCCTTGGAGCTTTTCAAGGTCTTTCTTGAGGAAACGCCGAACAATTCCGTCCCTGGCTTGTTCATCTGCCGGATGGCGAAAAGCGTGGTTTTCGCCATCCTCACATTTTCAACGAGAGAGCGACCGGCTGAAAAATGGCGGTGCCTTCGTGCACCGCGAGAAGCACCGAATAAACCAGCACTTCCCTAAAGCATAGGACGTCCGAAATGGCGTCGAGTCGTTTGCGGGGACTAAGGCGATTTCTGTCCAATGAAATACCATCTTGCTGGTCTTTTCGTCCGTCTTCCGTAAAGGTTGTTACCGAATTATTCGTTCCCGATATCCGGATGGGACCCTTTTCGAGTCTTGCGATATATGGCGACGCTCCGGTCGCCGATTGATGATCGAGCAAAGTCGAAATCGCATTTCGACTTCGCAATGGAGAAATCCCCGGGACGAAATTTCTCCGGTTTGATCGGTGCGGAATGCCTCATCTTACTCACTCAGCTCACCGATTGAATAGGAAGCTGAGTCGAGACCACATTTCGGCGTGATGTTTTGAAAAATCCTAGGGGTAGAATCTTTACAAGTCCTCACAATCCGAAGGTGTGCCGTGGACCCAAGGGCGAAGACAAGGATTGCGGGGATTAGCTTTCCAACACCCGAAGATAGTCTTTCTTAAAGTTATCCCGGTCTTCTTTGGAGTTGGGATCGAAGCCTTTATCCTGCATCTGTTGTCTCATCCAACCCGGCACGACACCGCGGACATAGGTGTTGTCCGAATTGGCCGGATCGATGTACGTCTTATATTGCCGCGGACTGCCTGTTTTAACACTGGTCGGGCGTCTCCGCCGGGGAGCTATCAAGGAAGCGATCTCGCTGATCTCATACCCTCTTCCATGTATGGTGTCCTTGAGCTCCCGAACGAAATCCAATTTTGCTTGTTGCATACGCTCATTCAGTTCTTGCCTCAGATCCGCTTGGTTATGCTCCAACTCTTCCAATTGCTGTTGGATTTCATGAATGCTCATATTCTTGATCCCCACTTTCGGTACCTCCCGAAATCGTGTTGTTTTAGCTATCGTGTCAAAGGTCGAAACCGATCCGATATCCGTAACCTGAGCCATATAATTTATTGTATGAGTTCCAATGTCAAGGTTCATTTGCGGAAAAACCGGAACAGACTACCTTGGCTCGGCCGCTTTGCTGAATGAGCCTAGCTTCCATACCGAATGACCCTACTTGCACTTCGGGCTTGCACCGTTGTTTTCTCAGGAACCTGAAAAATTTCAGCCTCGGGATTTTTTGGACGCCAAGTCGAAATACGATTCCGACTTGAGCTTTATTTTCAATCGTCGACCTGATCGAGAGACGTATCCGGAGGAAATCGAGCATACCGCAATCCGATTATCGAGCCATGGAGGTACGGAAGGTATAGCGGGTTATTCCTTATCTTCTTTTACTTGTTGCCGGTATGTCGTTCAGTGAGCGCGATACGTCCCTTATACCCCAATGCCATTAAGTTAAGCGCTATCGGCACCGCTTGTAGTTGGGATAGAAGCCCTGAAGCTTGGCCGGCTTGATTTTGCGTGGAAAGGAGCGGTCTGGTCGAACCGCCTCAACGCACGCGGCCATAGCTAGGACAAGTGATGTCAGCCGTTGGCCCGATGCCTCGAAGACAAACAAGCGGATCAGGTTATCCTTCATCTTCGAAAGCGCGTTGGCGAAGTTTACCCGGTAGGCAAGCTGGCGGCCTTGGTACAGACGATCCGCGATCGCTTGAGCGACCCAGGAGAGGATGGCGACTAGGTTCATCACGAAGATCTTAGCGTAGAAATCCTCCTGTAGGCCTGGGCGGTGAGACCGGAGAAGTTCTCGATTTCGAGGCGGCATTTCTCACGTTTATAGCCTTCCTCCACGCCCCAGCGCCGGTGGTAGAGGGGCTTGAACTAGGCGCTAGAATAGGTTTCCTCATCGCGTAATGAAGTGGCGAGGACCTCGATTTTGCCGCTCTTGAGTGGGACGCGGATCAGGCGTAGGGGGATCGGATCGAGCGGCAACCCATAGCGTTGACAAGATCGATGGGCCTGGGAACTTGGCGAGCACTACCTCACTTTTTTGGCCGCTGGCCAGGAAGCGGCTAACCTCGGTAGAAAAACCCAATGGCATGCGGGCGCAGAAGTGACGGTGCTCCTGGGCGTGTAAGGCAAACAGCCAGAAGGTCGGATAACCCCGGTCGTACAAGATCAGGTCCTGGCCTTGCGTGGCGGCTAGATGCTTGCCGGCGAGTACCCGCTCGCCGACTTGGCGGGACTCGAAATTGGCTTCGATCACCCGATGATTGCTGACATCATACGAGCGTGAGAAGCGGGCGAGTAGAGTCGAGGCCCCGGTGGGCGGCTCACCGAAAATCGCGATGACATCCGCGGTGTTCGGGACGCGGGCGGTCGAGCCATCGACGGCCAGCAACCGGAAGCCGTGCCACAGACGCGGAGAGAAGAAATGATTGAAGCTTTCCAGCAATCGTCGGTTGAGTGCCATCAGCGCACGGGGATCCAGCTTCTTCAGTGGGGTGGATTGATTTCGGCTTGAGGAGCATGGTTGTTCCCTCGTCGTGGTGGTTGGGGATGGTTGATAGTATAACAAATACAGCGCGTTAGGCGCTAACTTAATGGCATTGCCTTATACCCGAGGGTAATGCGCGATGACGAGTCATCAGGTTTCCTTGACATCAAAGCATATTGAAGAGGGCCTTGAATTCTTCTCAGGAGGAGCACGGGAAGCGAAGGAGCGTTAGCGACGAGCGGAGTACGACGATCCCCGCGTAGCTGTGGGGCGGTCGGGCGGCTTCGTCGGGGTCCGCGTGGTAGCGTGGGCGGAGCGCTATTTGTGGGAGCCGGGGCATCGTGTGAGTGCGCGCCGTACGGACGCGGAATGAGCGTGGACCGCCGAAGGCGAGCCGTTTCTGAGAGACTGTCTAAAAAGGTAGTCTCTTAGGGTCGGCTATCGATACCCCGCTCCAGCTCTCCTTGTCGGCGTAGCTCGCGTTTGAGGATCTTGCCTGCCGCATTCCTGGGAAGTTGGGTGCGCAGCTCGATACGGCGCGGGATTTCATGGCGGCCCAGGTGTTCCCGACACCAGGACCGTACTTGTGCTACATCCGGTTGTGCCTCCGGCTGGGGCACGACGAAGGCGACGGGAACCTCGCCGTGTAGCGAGTGGGGTTCCCCGACCACCGCGGCATCGGCGATGTCCGGGTGACGGTGAAGCACTTCCTCGATCATACGCGGGTAGACATTCATGCCGTTGGTGATGATCAGGTCCTTGATGCGATCGACCAGGAAGAAGTAGCCATCCTCGTCCCGATAGCCTAGGTCACCGGTGCGGAACCAGTCGCCGAAGAAGCTTTCCCGCGTTTGTTCCTCCAATCCCCAGTAACCTTGCATGACATTGGCGCCACGGACACAGACCTCACCGTGTTCGCCGGTCGCGAGCCAAGCCCCGTTCGGGTCCGCGATCCGCATCTCGACACCCGGAATCGGTAGGCCTACGGAGCCCGGCTTGCGTGGCCCCTCCGGTGGGTTGACACAGGTCACGGGGGAGCATTCGGTAGGCCCATCACCCTCCAGGATCGGGATACCGTAGCGTTCTTCGAAGGCGGTCATCAGTGCCTGTGGCATGGCGGCACCGCCCGATACGCAAAAACGTACCGAGCGCCACTGGTCCTGCGCTTCGTCGCCCAACCGCAACAATAGGTTGTACATGCTCGGTACCCCCAGGAAGAGGGTAGCGCCGTGGGCAGCGATGGCCGCACTCACTAGCCTGGGGTCGAAGCGTTCGACAACGACCATGCCGAGGCCGGAGAATAGGGGCATGAGCATGCCCACCGTAGCCGCGAAGGCATGGAACAGGGGTAGGACCACCAGTACGCGATCGCGGCCGGGCTCCGGATCCAACCTTTGCCGGATGCTGTCCGTGTTCGCCCGCAGGTTGGTGTGGCTAAGCATGGCGCCTTTGGGCCGCCCCGTGGTGCCGGATGTATAGAGGATAACCGCCAAGTCCCGGTCGGCGTCGATCGCCGGTGTGGGCGGTTGTGCCGATGATGCTCGTAGCATGTCCAGGGATGGGTCCGTACCCTTGTCGGTGCCGATCCTTACTCGGAGCTTCAGCTCGGGTACCGAGCCACATGCCTGCTCCGTCGCTGCCGTGAGGGTTTCGTGATAGAAAAGCCCCCTGGCACCCAAGTCGTTCAGAATGAAGGCGATCTCCTTGGGGTTGAGCATCAGATTGATGGGCACCACGGTCGCGCCGGTCTCGAGTATCCCGAAATAGACGACCACGAATTCGGGGATGTTCGGGCAATACAGCCCGATCCGGTCGCCGGGCTTGATACCCTGCTCCGCCAAGCCCGCTGCGACTCCGGCCGTGGCCCGACTCAGCTCCGCGTAGGTCCAAGTCGTTCCTATGCTCAATAGAGCCGGTTGCTCGCCATGGGTGCGGGCGACGGCATGAAAGAGATCGGGCAGCGTATTCTGCTGTTTTGTGCTTATGCTCATAGGGTAGATTATCCCCTTGGATCGTCTAAAAACTCGAGCTTCCCCGAGGACACCATGAAAAATTCCGTCCTTGGCGCTTTTCAAGGTGCCCATCAAATGACCTTCGAGAAGCCCGTCGGCCCATGGTGAGTGGCTCGGTAAGCATCGAAGGCCATGCAAATGTTGCGAATCAACAGTCGCCCTCTGGGCAGGACGCGGATCTGCCCCTGGTCGTGCAGCAGCAATCCATCCTCCTGCATAGGCGACAACTCGGATAGAGCTTCTTCGAAGTAGTCGGCGAATATGATATTCCAGGTCCGCTCCACGGCCGCAATATCTAATACGAAGTGACAGATCAGTCGGGTAATGACATCACGGCGGATCTCGTCGTCATGGCTCAGCTCGATACCACGGAAGATCGGCAGGTGGCCGACGTCGATATCCTGGCAGTAGGCATCCAGGGTACGATGGTTCTGCGAATAGCTATTGTCTATCTTGCCGATCGCGGTCATGCCGATGCCGATGAGATCACAGTCCGCATGGGTGGAGTAGCCCTGAAAATTGCGGTAGAGGTTGCCACTGCGTTGTGCCATCACGAGCTCGTCATCCGGCCGAGCGAAGTGATCCATGCCGATATAGATATAGCCGGCATCGGTAAGAAGCTTGCCGGTGGTCTCGAGTATCTCGAGCTTGGTGCGGGGAGATGGCAGGGTGGTCGCGTCGATGCGCCGTTGGGGCATGAAGCGCTGGGGCAGATGGGCATAGTTGAAAACGGAGAGTCGATCCGGGGCCAAGGCGACGACGCGCTCCAGTGTGCGCACGAAGCTCTCCGGAGTCTGGAACGGCAGCCCATAGATGAGATCGATGCCGATGGAACGGAACCCCTCAGCCCGTGCGGACTCCAGCACCGCCTGAGTTGCCTGTTCGGACTGGATGCGGTTGACCGCTTGCTGAACCGCTGGATCGAAATCCTGTACCCCGAGACTCATGCGGTTGAAACCCAGGTGCCGTAACAGGGTGACCGTTTGCGCATCCGCCTCCCGCGGGTCGATCTCGATGGCGTATTCGCCCACCGTGTCAGCCGCCAATCGGAAGTGGCGTCGGGTCCGATCCATGAGCTCCTGCATCTGATCCCGACTGATGAAGGTGGGTGTCCCGCCGCCCCAGTGGATCTGCTCCACCATTCGCTCGGTCCCGAACAAGTCGCTCTGGAGCTCGAGCTCCCGATAGATCCGCTCCAGATAGGGTTGGGCGCGGCTACGGTCCTTGGTCGCGATCTTATTGCAGGCGCAATAGAAGCAAACCGTGTCGCAAAACGGGATATGGATGTAGAGCGAGAGGGGGCGGCCACTGGCCTGACTGCGGGTGCCGGCGCAGCGATATTCCGGCTCGCCGAAGCCGTCGTGAAACTCTACGGCCGTAGGATAGGAGGTATAGCGGGGACCGCTTCGGTCATAGCAGCGGATGAGCTCCGGGTCGAAAACGATGGTTTGATCCATGGTCTGACAGGTAGTGCACCGCTAGTTGTCATCGGTATCGATTTCGAGGCCCTTGTGGTGCGTCTCGTTGATCTGCTTGAGCAGGGTATGGAACGGGATCTCATCCGCATAACGCTCCGCCAAGTCCATGAAGGGCAGGTCCGTACCAAAGCCGTAGGTCTCGTCCTGCATGGTCCGGTAGAGGTCCTCGATGCCTTCCTGCAAAGGGTCGAGGAAGGCCGGAAATCGGCTGAGGTCCTCCAGCTCGAACTCCAGGCATTCGCGTAGGTCCCCAACCTCGAAGACCGCATGGCGTACCCATTCGACATACTCGTCGATGCTGCGTGCCCGTCTCAGACTCATAGCTGCTCCAACTCATGCTTGAACAACGGATTGAACTCGACGAGCTGCTCACGTGACATCAGAAACACACCCTCGCCACCCCGCTCGAATGCGATCCACGAGAACGGCAGCTCCGGGAAGCGTCGCTCCAGCTCCGAAGCCGTGTTGCCGACCTCGATGACCAGAATACCATCGGCTTCGAGATATGTCGGGGCGTCGCATAAGAATACGCAAGATCAGGTCCAGACCGGTAGCGCCACCTGCTAGCCCCAGCTGCGGCTCCTTGCGATATTCTTCCGGTAGTGTGGCCAGCTCCGCGGTGCTGACATAGAGAGGATTGGAGACGATGACATCATAGCGGTGGTCCCCGATCGTTTCGAACAGGTCCGATCTTAACACCTGTACCCGATTCCTCCAGATGATTGCGTGCTAGGTTGATGGGTGGCGACCTCCAGGGCCTCCTGCGAGATCTCCGCTAGGTCCACTTTCGCCTCGGGTACGAAGACCGCACAGGCGATGCCGATGTAGCCACTGCCCGCACACAAGTCCAGGATGTGATGAATCCCTTCCGGCTCGCTCCATAAGGACCGAAGCCCGCCTCCACCAACTCGACCAAGGGTGAGCGTGGTACTATCACATGCTCGTTGACATGGAGCTCCAACCCTGCGAACCAAGCGCGATGGGTCAGATAAGCGGCCGGCTGACGCTCGTGGATCCGCTGCTCCAGCAGATTGCAGACCACCTCGCGTTCGGGATGGTGAGCCGGCATTCGCGGTAAGTTGCCGGCAGGTCCGGTGGTAGATGTAGGGCGTGCAGCGCCAGCTGGGCCGCCTCGTCCAATGCGTGATCGGTACCGTGACCGAAGAAGAGACCAGCCGCCTCGAAGCGGCTGGCTCCCCAGCGGATGAAATCCTGGATCGTCAGCAGCTCTTCGGGTAGATTTGCCATGGATGTTCGGTCCGTTACGAATTGGCCACAGCCGCGCAGGGATGTGGCAGGTTCGATTGGAGTACCTTGAAACATTCGAAGGGTCCATGCCGGGCGGGAATACCCGAACATATCTTGGGAAATCCCGAAAAATTCCGTCATGGGAATTTCTCAAGTCGTGAAATCAATGCGCGATTTCGATTTTGCCCCATTTTCCAAGGGCTCGCATACTCGAAAAATGACGGGACATTCCTGTTTTCATCCAGGTACCTCGAGAGTTCTCCATGAGGTGCTCAACTAGACGACAGGGGGTGTACCCAATGATCGAAGGAACAGGTTACGCATCCCCCAGTCATGATCGCGTGCTATCCGCAGCTCTTCACTCGTAAAGGAGAGCCCGACTTCATGGCCCAACCCGACACAAAGATCCGGACGGGGATATCGTCGCCGGAAACGAGTCGTTCTCTCAGCTCTCGTCCGTCCGCAGTCGGGCGATGAACCGCATAGCGTTTTGCACGGACATGAGCCTGCTCATCGGTGTGTCGGGCACCGGGTGCCTAGGGCCTAGCGGCCTCCCCGTCGATCTAGGGATACGGATGGTCTGGAGGGATATCTGCGGAGGTTGGAGTGGCGATCCGAGTGGACGTCCCGAATTTGCAGGGACCTTCGAGTGCGGGGGGGGGGCAAATGTTAGGCGATTGCCGGAAAATGATGTACCGGATTGGGTCGGATTTTGGTTCGTATTCAAGGTGCGGCAACCGGCGCAGTGGACTCTGTAACGGTTGCCGTAACACGGAAGACGGACGAAAAGACCTGCACGACGGTATTTCATTAGGATAGAAATCGCCTTGGTTGGTCGGGGTGAGAGGATTCGAACCTCCGGCCCCTACGTCCCGAACGTAGTGCTCTACCAGACTGAGCTACACCCCGAGATAATTTGCAAAAGCTCCATCCCTGGATTCGCTACGCGAATCAATAGGTGCGCAAAACGGCAAAATCCGCCAACCGTTTCAACGCCGTCTGCGGGACCGACTCGGGAAGTATCTCGACCGCTTCCTTGGCCAGTTGTGCCTGTTGTCGCGCAAGATCAATAGTATAGTCGATGGCTGTTGTCGATTCAATTGCCGCGGCAACGGCAGCGATCTGATCTCGGCTACCACTCTCGATGGCTCGACGCAGGAGCTTACGTTCCTGCTCGGTGCCGACCTGCATCGCCCGAATGGTCGGGAGCGTGGGCTTGCCTTCGGCTAGGTCATCGCCCAGGTTCTTGCCCAGCTGATCCCCTGTGACCCGGTAGTCGAGGACATCATCCACAAGCTGAAAGGCGACTCCGAGCCGGAGCCCGTATTCTGCGAGGGCTTCCTCTACTTCGTCCGGGGCCCGGACGAGCACCGCGCCTAAGCGGGTGCCGGCCTCGAACAGGATTGCGGTCTTGCGCTCGATAACTTCCATGTAGCTGGCTTCGGTGGTATCCGGATTCCGCGAGTTGAGTAGCTGCAACACCTCACCTTCGGCAATACGGTTGGTGGCCCGGGCGAGGATCTCCATGACCCGCATATTGTCCAGGTCCACCATTATCTCGAATGCCCGCGAATAGAGGAAGTCACCGACCAGCACACTCGCCTCATTGCCCCACACCGCGTTGGCGGTCTCGCGGTTGCGGCGCAGCTCCGAGCCGTCGACGACATCATCGTGGAGCAGGGTGGCGGTGTGGATGAACTCGATGATGGCCGCGAGATCGATAAGCTGTCGGCCTTGGTAGCCGCAAGCACGAGCTGCTAAGAGCACGGCAAGCGGACGCAGCCGTTTACCACCGCTGCCGACGATATAGCGACCGATTTGGTCGATGAGTACCACGTCGGACTCGAGCCGCTGCAAGATCAAATGATCCACGGCCTGCATGTCTTTTGCGACAGGGGCTCGAATCTCCGACAAATCCATAAGCCAACGCGAGAGTACTCGGGATAACCAGGGAAAATCCGAAACGATGCTAGGTCCGGGATAAGGGGGCTGTCAAGGTTGCCGGTCCATTCGGTCCGTATTCGGTCCGTAGCGGAGGATACCTTGAGGAATGCGAAGATGCCTGTATGGAATAGAGATGCCCCGCTAGCTTTCAAGCACGTATGTGCTTGAAAGCTAGGAGGGAAGAGAAATGTCTTCGTCGCTTACGCTCCCTCGCTTTCCTGTGCTCCTCCTCCGTGTACGAGAAGGCTTTGTGTCTCGAGCTAGCTGACAACGAATCCCTTTCGAGCGGCAAAAGGAGTGGATAGTCCGCAGCCGAATATTTCTCGGCTCATTGGCGTCCATTCGCGTTCATTGGCGGCAAAAAAGACAATATCGAGTAAGTCCAATGGTAGGGTTTCTCTGTGTCATTTCAAAAGAGTCACACTCGATTGATTTAAAAATATTTTTTCAAGGTCCCCGTAATTCGCCCATCATTGATGCGGTCGGATTGTTCGTGCTCGAGTTCGACACGTCGCGCACGCCCATGAAGCTGGAGGCCGTACCTTACCGGCCTCTTGCAGCCGGTTCTTGACCCAGGTGTAGCTGTGCTTGCCCCCGTCGCGTTGGTACCAAGCTGGAAAGGCTTGACGTTCCAGCCCGCATGTCGTCGACGGTAGCGCTCCACCAGCGCCATGACCTCATCCACTGGCGCCCGCCGGTGCGAGACCTGCTCCAGGCGCTTGTCGATCAACCCGTGCAGACCCTCGTCCTCGTAGCGGTTAACATAGCGCCGAAAGGTCCGCTCGCATACCCCGAGCAGCCGGGTCGCTTCCTCCTGTCTCAGGCGGCCTGCTTGCCACCCCCATACGCCTCTTCAAATCTCATCTTCCGAATCTCCTGCAGCAAGTTCGTTCGGCTCATTGGACACCTCCTCGGCGTCCAATGAAACCGGACACATCACGGGCTACAAGTCCGGACAGTTTATTT
>Ga0209681_1000166_pt1 | contig 17056 bp, 13 predicted proteins | sample WorMetLIZISLAND2_3_FD_187416 | JGI IMG/M metagenome (GOLD analysis project Ga0209681, IMG submission 187416) | Marine gutless worms symbiont microbial communities from Max Planck institute for Marine Microbiology, Germany - Olavius clavatus LIZARD... ... | reverse complement strand
TGAGGTGCACGCCGCCCGTTTTGCGGTGCTTCGCCACCGCTCGACCCTATTGGCATCTAATCTTTCCATATCAGACGAGGTATATCTTATAACCTCATGATTGCCCCTTTTTGGCATCAGACGCGGAGGAGGGCTAAACGGTTACTTCTTTATCGTATTGTCATTCATCCTCATATTAGCCTCTCGCCAAGTAGTTCGGGAAATAATCAGTCATGGTGTGGTATCGGACTCCCGTGTGATTCTGCATCAGAATCAAATACACCGTCAAACACAGGCAACCATCCAGTTCCCTCCGGATCTCGATCTTAAAAACCGGAAATCAAGGGGCTATCCCCGCATCGGGCCGGAATCCTAAAGGGCTCTCTTGCGTTTGGTGTGAGTAGCGCCATGTTTCCCATCGCGTAGGGTAGTCTGCTCCAAGCCTACTCTTGTGCCCTTCTTTTCGCCTGTAGGCTCGGACCCGTCGCCAAGCCAAACGTCGGAGGTTTTCATCATGGACCCGTTGTCGTTGTTTACCCTTGCGCTCGGCCTTTCGGCTCCCTGAGAGGTCGTTGGCGTGGCCTTCGATCCCCAATCGGGCCGGATCGATTTCCACCGCGCCTTCGCCCCGGGGACACGATGTTCTTGTCCGCAGTGTGGGGCGGAACACCCGCCGGTCCACGACACGCTCGAGCGCGACCGGCGTCAAGTGTTCTTCAGGAACTGGCAGCTCATCTTCCTCAAGAGAAACAATGTATCCCTCAATTGCTTCTTTGATATTAGTGACGGCTTCTTGTTTCGTTTTTCCTTGACTAATACAACCGAGCAGGCTTGGGCATTCAGCAACCCAATAGCCATCTTCGCCCGGATAGATAACCACTTGTCTCATTGTTTCACCTCCCCCCGTTTTTTCAGTCGATCATGATATTCCGACCACGGTTAAGGTAACCCCGACCTCCCCATCAGCCGCTCGCCTACGGCACGTTGCTGTCCGAGTGTATTTGCTTTTTTATGCGTGATTATTTCATGGAGATTTCTAAATACCGATTCAGGATCGGCTTGAACCAGCCTCAACAACACTTTTTCCGACCCCGTAGGATGACAGTGACCTTGTTCCCAGTTTGAATAAGTCCGCAAATTTACTCCAATCAATGCTGCAAATTTGGACTTTTGACATCCGGTTCTTCGAATTCATACCGACGTGATGCCTGCAACTCTCCACGCATTGTTTTTCCAGTCTTCTTGAACATTTGTTAGTTATTAAACAGTTCATTATTCATCTCCAAACTCCTTACTCAACGAGTTTTTTAAGCATCGATAGTTGCTCTTTTGTCAAAGAGCCATCTTCTTCAGCATAAGCAAACAACATGTAAATTATGTCTTTATTTATTGCCCAATAATAGATCATCCATGACCCTCCACGCTGGAGGAGCACAGGAAAGCGTGGGAGCGTAAGCGACGAGCGGAATGCAACGACCCTCGCGTAGCCGTAGGGCCGAGCCGGCCGAGCCTTTCGTCGGAGTGCGGCGCGTGAGCGCCGGCGGAGACGAAAGGCTCGGCCATGCGATACGGCGTCCAGTCATTGTGGGAGTCCTTGGTGCCGCGCGGAGTGCGCGCCGGGACGGACGCAGGACGAATGCGGGCCGCCGAAGGCCATGGCCGTCGCCTAATTTTTCGCATCCGATATCGGACGGACCCCATTTCGGGTTTCGCGAACAATGGCGACGCTCCGGTGCCTCGACCACTACCACTCCAACGGATCTTCTTATATCTCCGCTACCTTGCATTATTCTCCCGGCATCCGGGTGTGACGATTAATTCATTCTGGAATTCTCGATAGCTTTCCTCATCCATCAGACCATTGATTCTTCTTGTGAATGTTGGAGTTTCAATGATAACCATAGCTATCAGCACGAAGCGCAAGCATCCATTCAGCCCCCTCCGGACTTTGATCTTATAGACCGGAAATCAAAAGATTATCCCCGCATCGGGCCGGAATCCTAAAGAGGGGGCTGAATGGTTAGGCCAAATCCGACTTCCCCATCAGCCACTCGTCCACGGCGCGGGCGCATTGGCGACCTTCGCGGATGGCCCAGACGACCAGGGATTGGCCGCGGCGCATATCGCCGGCGGTGAATACTCCGGGGAGTGATGTGTGGTAGGCATCGGAACCTTCGGTGGGGCCTTTGACATTGCCGCGTCCGTCGAGCTCGACGCCGAGCTCTTGGAGCATGCCGGTCCGGACCGGGTGTAGAAAGCCCATGGCCAGGGTGACTAGGTCGGCTGCCAAGGAGAAGTCGGAGCCCGCGATCTCGTTCATCTGCCAGCGTCTCTGATCGTCTTTGTTCCATTCGACCTCGATGCACTCGAGTCCTTTGAGGTTGCCATTGCCGTCACCGAGAAATTCCTTGGTCGCCACGGACCACCTGCGTTTGCAGCCTTCTTCCTGGGAGCTTGAGGTACGCAGCTTGTTGGGCCAGTCGGGCCAAGTGAGTCCCTTGTTCTCTTTTTCCGGGGGCTTGGGCAGGATCTCGAGTTGGGTGACGGATCGGGCACCGTGGCGGTTGGCGGTGCCGATGCAGTCGGACCCAGTGTCGCCGCCACCGATGACGACGACCTGCTTGCCTTGGGCACTGATGAATTCGACGTCCGGGACCTGGACGCCCTGGACCCGTTTGCTGTTGGCGCGCAGGAAGTCCATGGCGAAGTGGACGCCCCGAAGCTCGCGGCCCGGTATTTCCAGGTCTCTGGGTTGCTCGGAGCCGCCAGCGAGCACGACGGCGTCATAGTCCTCGACCAGCTTGCGGGCGGGGATGTCGATGCCCACATGGATGTTAGTGTGGAACTCGATGCCTTCGGCGCGCATCTGGGCCATGCGGCGGTCGATGAGCCGCTTGTCAAGCTTGAAGTCGGGGATGCCGTAGCGCAGTAGCCCACCGATGCGATCCTGACGTTCGAAGAGACTAACGGAGTGGCCGGCGCGAGCAAGCTGCTGGGCGGCCGCCAACCCGGCGGGGCCGGAGCCGACGATGGCGACCCGCTTGCGGGTCTTGTGACGAGAGATCCGGGGTTGGAGCCAGCCTTGCTCCCAGGCCCTGTCGATGATGGCGCACTCGATGGTCTTGATGGTGACCGGGACGTCGTTCAGGTTGAGGGTGCAGGCGGCCTCGCAGGGGGCTGGGCAGACGCGCCCGGTGAACTCAGGGAAGTTGTTGGTAGAGTGCAGGACTTCGATGGCTGCCTGCCAATCGCCCCGATAGACTAGGTCGTTGAAGTCCGGAATGATGTTGTGGATGGGGCAGCCCTGGTGGCAGTAGGGAATACCGCAGTCCATGCAGCGCGCCCCCTGGATGCCCACATCCGCGTCGGAGAGGGGGACGAGGAACTCGCGGTAGTGGACAACCCGATCGGCGGCGGGCTGGTAGTCCCGATCCTGCCGATCATGCTCCATGAATCCGGTGAGCTTACCCATGTTCGATGACTCCCATTGACGGCCGCGTGGACAGTGGCAGTGGCCGACGATGTTGCGCCTGTATGTCGGTCAGTGCGCGGCGGTAGTCCACGGGCATGACCTTGATGAATTTGGGTAGATAGGTGGCCCAGTTGTCGAGGATGTGTTCGGCCACTCGGCTCGAGGTGTAGTGCCTGTGGTTGGTGATGAGCCGGCGTAGGCGGATGGCATCGAAGCGGGTCATGTCCTGACTCGGGTCTTCCCCCCGACTCAAGGCTCCCGGACCACCGTTCTGGGGGACCGGGGCATCGTTCTGGTCGGCGATGGTCTCCAGCTCGACCATGGCTAGGTTGCAACGCTGCTCGAAGCTGCCGTCTTCGTCGAGCACGTAGGCGATGCCGCCGGACATGCCGGCGGCGAAGTTGCGTCCGGTGGGCCCCAGGCAGACCATGATGCCACCGGTCATGTACTCGCAGCCGTGATCACCCACGCCTTCGATGACCGCGATGGCACCCGAGTTGCGAACGCAGAAGCGCTCGCCGGCCACGCCACGGAAGTAGCATTCGCCGCTGATGGCACCGTAGAGCACGGTGTTGCCGACGATGATGTTGTCTTCGGCTCGGTCCGCCATGCCCGATTTTCGGGGTGGATAGACCACTAGGCGACCGCCGGATAGGCCCTTGCCCACATAGTCGTTGGCCTCGCCTTCGAGCTCGATGGTGACGCCTTTGGCCACCCAAGCGCCCCAGGATTGGCCACCGATGCCTTTGGCCCGGATGTGGATGGTGTCGTCCGGTAGCCCGGCTAGGCCGTAGCGTTCGGCGATCCGTCCCGAGAGCATAGTGCCGAAGGTGCGGTGGTAGTTCTTGACCGGGAGCTCGATGCGCACCGGTTCGCCGCGCTCGAGGGCCAGCTTGGCCTGTCGCATGAGCTTATGGTCCAGGGCCTTGTCCAAGCCGTGATCTTGGGTCTCGCAGTTGTAGAGGGCGACGTCCGCCGGGACTCGGGGCTTGCTCAGGAGCTTGGTGAAGTCCAGGCCCTTGGCCTTCCAATGGTCGATGGCGCGGCGCATTTCCAGGCGATCCATCTGACCGATCATTTCGTCGGCCGTCCAGAAGCCCAGCCTCGCCATGATTTTCCTCAGCTCTTCGGCCACTAGAAGGAAGTAGTTGACGACGTGCTCCGGCTTGCCGGTGAATTTTTTTCTGAGCTCCGGATCTTGGGTCGCCAACCCCACCGGGCAGGTGTTGAGGTGGCATTTGCGCATCATGAGACAGCCCGAGACGATCAGAGGGGCGGTGGCAAAGCCGATCTCGTCGGCACCCAGCAGAAGGGCGATGGCCACGTCGCGGCCGGTGCGCATGCCGCCGTCAGCCTGGACCGCGATGCGCCCGCGCAGGCGGTTGAGCACCAGGGTCTGGTGGGTCTCGGCTAGGCCGATCTCCCAGGGCGATCCGGCGTGCTTGATGGAGGTTAGGGGCGATGCCCCCGTGCCGCCGTCGTAGCCCGAGATGGTCACATGGTCGGCGTGGGCTTTGGAGACCCCGGCAGCTACCGTGCCTACCCCAACCTCGGAGACCAGCTTGACGGAGATGCGGGCCCAGGGGTTGGCGTTTTTGAGGTCGTGGATGAGCTGGGCCAAGTCTTCGATGGAGTAGATGTCATGGTGCGGCGGCGGCGAGATCAGGCCCACACCGGGAGTAGAGTGACGCACTCGAGCGATCTGCCGGTTGACCTTGTGGCCGGGGAGCTGGCCGCCCTCCCCCGGCTTGGCACCCTGGGCGATCTTGATCTGGATGTCATCGGAGTTGGCTAGGTACTCGATGGTGACCCCGAAGCGTCCGGAGGCCACTTGCTTGATGGCGGAACGCTCCGGGTTGCGGGAGCCGTCCGGGAGCGGGTTGAAGCGCTCCGGCTCCTCGCCCCCCTCGCCGGTGTTGGATTTGCCACCGAGCCGGTTCATGGCCCGGGCCAGGGTGGAATGGGCCTCGTAGGAGATGGAGCCGAAGGACATGGCCCCGGTAGCGAAGCGCTTGACGATTTCGGTGGCGGGCTCGACCTTTTCCAGGATGAGGGGTCGGTCCGCCCATTTGAATTCCATGAGGCCGCGGAAAGTCATGAGCTTCTCGTTTTGCTCGTTGACCAGCCGAGCGTATTCCTCGTAGGTCACGGCGTTGTTGGCGCGGGTGGCGTGCTGGAGCTTGGCGATGGTATCCGGCGTCCAGACATGGGCCTCGCCGCGCAGGCGGAAGGCGTAGTCCCCACCCACGTCCAGGTGCTTATGGTAGATGTGGGCGTCGCCATGGCCGACCCGGTGCCATTGCAACGATTCACGGGCGATCTCGGCCAGACCGACGCCTTCCACCCGGGTGGGGGTACCGGTGAAGTAGGTCTCCACGAACGAGGAAGAGAGGCCGACCGCGTCGAAGATCTGGGCCCCGCAATAGGACTGATAGGTGGAGATGCCCATCTTGGACATGACTTTGAGCAGGCCCTTGCCCACGGCCTTGATGTAGCGTTGCTGGGCTGTCTCGAAATCGAGCCGCTCAGGCAGCCGCGGCAGTAGCTCGACGATGGTGTCGAAGGCCAGATAGGGGTTGATGGCCTCGGCCCCGTAGCCGGCCAGGGTCGCGAAATGGTGGACCTCCAAGGCCGCGCCGGTCTCCACTACCAAGCCGGAGCTGGTGCGCAGGCCCTGCCGGATCAGGTGATGGTGCACGGCGGAGGTGGCTAACAGGGCCGGGATGGCGATGTAGTCCCGGCCCATGTGGCGGTCGGAGAGGACCAGGATGTTTTGGTCCTGGCGCACCGCCTCTTCCGCAGCCTGGCACAGCTGCTTCAGGGCCGACTCCATGCCGTCGGCACCCTGATCGGCGGGATAGGTGATGTCCAGGGTACGGGTACGGAAGGCCCCGCCGGTGTTGTTCTCGATATGGCGGACCCGTTCTAGGTCCTCGTTGGTCAGGATCGGCTGCTTGACCTCCAGGCGCCTATGTTTGCCGGCCTCGGTGAGCCCTAGCAGGTTGGGTCGCGGGCCGATCAGGGATACCAGGGACATGACCAGCTCCTCGCGGATCGGGTCGATGGCCGGGTTGGTCACCTGGGCGAAGTTTTGCTTGAAGTAGGTCGAGAGGTGCTTGGAACGGCCGGACAGCACCGAGAGCGGGTTGTCCGCTCCCATGGAGCCTATCGCCTCCTGCCCCGTCAGGACCATGGGGGTGAGCAGGAACTTGATGTCCTCCTGGCTGTAGCCGAAGGCCTGCTGGACGTCCAGCAGGGTCTCCGCACCCGGGGTCATGGGGGCCACGTCCGTGGGCAGGGTATCTAGGGTAATCCGGGTCCGATTCAACCAATCTTGGTAAGGCCGAGCATCGGCCAACCGGGCCTTGAGCTCCGCATCGTCGATGATGCGACCCTGCTCCAGGTCGATGAGGAACATCTTGCCCGGCTGCAGGCGCCACTTTTTGATGATCCTCTCTTCGGGAATATCGAGTACCCCCATCTCGGAGGCCATGACCACCAAGTCGTCGTCGGTGACCAGATAGCGGGCCGGGCGCAGGCCGTTGCGGTCCAGGGTGGCACCGATCTGGCGGCCATCCGTAAAGGCCACCGCCGCCGGGCCGTCCCAAGGCTCCATCAGGGCGGCATGATACTCGTAGAAGGCGCGGCGCTTCCGATCCATCAGGTCATTGCCGGCCCAAGCCTCGGGGATCAGGAGCATCATGGCATGGGCCAGGGAGTAGCCACCCATCACCAGTAGCTCCAGGGCATTGTCGAAGCAGGCCGAGTCCGACTGGCCCTCGATGATCAGGGGCCAGATCCGGTCCAGATCGCGGCCCAAGACCTCGGACTGCATGGTATGGCGGCGGGCCGCCATCCAGTTGACATTACCACGCAAGGTGTTGATCTCGCCGTTATGACAGATCATGCGGAAGGGTTGAGCCAAGTCCCAGGTAGGAAAGGTGTTGGTGGAGAAACGCTGGTGCACCAAGGCCAGGGCGGACTCGAAGCCTTCGTCCCGGAGGTCCTGGTAATAGCTGCCCACCTGGTCGGCGAGCAACATACCTTTATAGGTAATGGTGCGCGAGGACAGAGAGGTGGCGTAATAGCCGGTCTTACCCAGGCCGGCTCGGCGGATCCCATTATCCATGCGTTTGCGCGTCGTGAATAGCCGGCGTTCGAAGCTGTCCTGGTCCGGACAGCCCGCGGGGCGACCCACGAATACTTGGCGAATGAAGGGCTCGGTCGGGAGCACGCTCTCGCCGAGACCTTCGTTGTCCACCGGAACATCGCGCCAACCCAGGATACGGTGCCCATCCTCCGTCAGGTGGCAGTCGACTAGCTCCTCCATCCTGAGACGTGCATCCGTCTCCCGGGGCAAAAAGATATGGCCGACACCGTATTGGCCGGCGGGTGGTAGCTCGAAGCCCACGACCGAGCGGAAGAAAGCGTCTGGGAGCTGAACCAGGATGCCGGCCCCGTCACCCGCCCTGGGATCGGCACCCACGGCACCACGATGGGTCAGACGCTGCAGGATTTCCAAGCCCTGCCGGATGATCGCGTGGCTCTTGCGGTTCTTTATGTTGCAAACAAAGCCGACACCGCAGGAATCGCGTTCGAGGGCAGGGTCGTAGAGTCCCTGCGCGGAAGGTAGGGCACGAAGGCTCATTAACTGATCTCGCTGATACACAGATGCTCGAAGCCCGCCGATTATGCCGTGGACCAAGGCCTACTCAACCCCCGGATATCTCCGGTAATCGCGGCTATTCTCAGGACCCTTGGATGAATTCGAGGTGCCCGTTAGGACGCGGCGTTTTGCCGTGACGAACTTCTTAGGCTATCAAAGAAGGAAATATCGTGCCAAAAAGTCTTGATCCCATGTTAGCCCAAAGCAGGAATGTCCCCTTCGAGCCCGATCGGACAGGGGAGGAAAGCAGAGACTCAGAGGGAGACGAAACGCTGCAAATCAATTTCCACCGAAAAATCTTAAGGTACCCTAACAATTGCCGCACCCCATTAGGATTTTAGGTCGAGACCTGAAACGCCCTCGTAGGGGACCTTGGATTTTTCAAAGGAGCCCTGTTAGGTGTCCCATATCCGACAGGCATGATGCGAAAGTAGGCGACAACAAGCAATCTCCGGGATCCGGCCCTGTGGCTGGCAGCCGCCTTGGGCACGGTGGCGGATATGGCGATGTTGGACCGCAACAACTGCATCCTGCGCGGCGTCAGGTTCCCGCAGCTGATTGTGGAGCATCCGGAATAGGAAAATTCAGGGGCAATAGCCTGAGAGACTGCCTTTTTAGACAGTCTCTATGCACTAGGCACAGCTGGACCTGGGTACGGGGAACACCGCCTCGATGGCCTCGGGCAGACCCTTGAGACCGTCCACACAGGCGACGAAGCCATCCTCCACGCCACGGCTCTTGAGCTCGTTGAAGACCCCGAGCCAGAACTTGGCCTCCTCGTTCTCAGCTATCCACATCCCCAGGAGCTCCTTCTCACCCTTCAGGTTGATCCCCAAGGCTAGGTCAGGTACACGGCCTAGCTCTTGACCGGCCCGTCCTCACGCGATTTGACCACCAGGGCGTCGAAATACAGAATCGGATAGACACGGTCCAGAGGCCGTGTCCGCCAAGCCCGCACCTCTTCGTGCACCGCGTCGGTGACGTTGGAGACCAGGGTTGGTGAGACCTCAATGCCACAGATCTCCTCCAGCTGGGATTGGATCTCGCGGGTCGACTGACTCAGGGCATAAAACGCCAGTACCTTCTCGTCAAAGCCCAGCAGGCGACGCTGGCGTTTCCTGACGATCTGTGGCTCGAAGCTGGTGTCCCGATCGTGTGGGACCTCAATCTCGAGCGGGCCGTGTCCGTCTACACGACCTTCTTCGTCTTGCCGTTGCGGCTGTTCATGCCGTTACCGCCCCAACCATTAGGCTCGTACCCCAGGTGGGGTGGGGGGCAGCTCCACCTCCAACACCCACTCCACCAAGCGTTTCTGTAGCTGCCTGAGCAGCCCATGCTCGCCCAGGATATCTTTCGGGTCGGTGCCACCCTGTAAGAACTCATCAAACAGGGTGTCTTGCTTCAACTGGCTTATGGTCACGCGGAGAACACCGATGATCGATACCGGAGCTTAGGGCCCGACAGTCGATGACACCATAACGATGGCGAAGGCGATGCTATGAACCAATCCATCCCCGTCAACCCACAGGTGCTGCGCTGGGCGCGAGAGAGTCTCCATCTCTCGTTGGAGGAAGTGGCAGCACGCATGAAGAAAGATATTGCGGAAATAGCGGCTTGGGAGAGCGGTGAGGTTTGCTCCACTTACGTTCAGTTGGAAACCCTGGCTTAGTTAAGATCTATCAGCGTCCGCTTGCGCTTTTCTTTTTCCCCAAGCCGCCGGAAGAGGAAACCATCGGGCAACTATTTCGCACCTCACCGGAATATGAGCTAGAGCGTATTCCTCCGCGGATGCATCTTCTGTTGCGAAAAGCCAGGGTGTTGCAACTGAATCTCGCTGAATTGTATGACGCAGTGAATCCGGCAGATCGGAACATATTGCGGGATTTGGCTTGTACGACCACCATTACTGCGCGTGAGTTGGCAGAGAAGTGGGATGAAACGGATGATGCGCTCAAGCATTGGCGCACGGTATTGGAAGAGCAAGGTGTTTTCGTATTCAAAGATTCTTTCAATCCACCGGGCCGCAAGCGTGCCGATACCGGCGATAGTCTATTTTCCGGTTTTTGCCTCTATGATCGAGAGGTTCCGATTATCTATATCAACAACACTAAGCCTAAAACCTGCCAGATCTTTACGCTGTTTCATGAGTTGGCGCATTTATTGATGCATACCAGTGGCGTAGATACCCGCCAGAGTGACTACATCGAGTATCTGATGGGGAACGATAAACGGATAGAGATGCTCTGCAATCAATTTGCTGCCGAGTTTCTAGTGCCATCCCAAGATTTTGATGAACATTCGAACGGCATACCCATTAACGATCGCGCGATCGAAGATTGGGCAAAATTGTACTGCGTAAGCCGTGAAACTGTCCTGCGAAAATTGCTTGATCGGGGACTTGTCGATCAAAGGTATTACGAGGAAAATTGGGGCAGTGGTATAAAGAACGACATACCGGGAATAGAGGATATACGGATCACGTCGACATGGGAGGTATTCAAAGAGTTGAGTGGACGCAAGGATGCTCTGTCGGATTGGTGCCGGACGAATCAGCGGATATTCGTGACACCAACGGTAGCCGAGTTGTCGGCGGTAAGAGAAATATTCGCTGCCGAGTACTTCCAGGCAAAAGGAACGCCTGCAAGGTTAAGGCCCGTGGCTGACCCATTTGTCGTTGCACGGGCGAGATGCCTAGAAGAGGGCTGCGTCGTTACGACTGAAAGCAATCATTCCAACGCCGCAAAAATTCTGAATGTCTGCCATCACTTTAAAATCGATTGCACCGATCTCGAAGGTTTCATGGAGCGAGAGGACTGGCGTTTTTGAGCTTGAGGGATCCGGAGGAATTTTAGGGATGGAATTTTTCCCGTTCGGTTAGATGCAAGAAAAAACCCGAGGGAGTACAACTAACTGTGTTTTGGTCATCATAAGCGGACAAAGAGGAGAACCCAAGATGACCATAAACCAGTTGAAGCAAGACGCCCTGCTCGATGAGAGACTGCCTTTTTAGACAGTCTCTAATATTTTGGGAGGGTTTATATTAAGCTCGTCCGGTAGTTGTCGTGGAGTGCGTTGACCGGCTAGGAAAATCCCCTATACTATGTTGCGGTGCACAAAGGGTGCGGTTTCCACCCGGTGCCAAATCGTGACGAACGGTCTCCGGGAAGCCCCGGTGACGTCGGTTGTTACCGGTTACCGCACCGGTATCCATTCCGTTCAGTCGCGCCGATGGATTGCGGTAGGCCACCGAAGCATGGGGTATACAGGTTATGAACCAATCGAACCAAACCGAAAACCACGAGGAGGTCCCGGCAAATCAACCACTACCCAGAACCGATGAGGAGCCGGGGACACAGCCACCGGGTGGCCGCGAAATCGGTGGTCCGCCGGGGTTGGAGCCGACCCGCTACGGGGATTGGGCAAAGGCCGGCCGCTGCATCGATTTTTGATGGCATTCTCCTTGGCATTCCTGCCGATTTTCTGATCGGAATTCTCACTGTGACAGGCACGAGGTAAGGCGTATGGGTAACACCGATCGACCGCTCTCTCCGCATCTGCAGGTCTACAAACCGCAGCTCACCGCGGTTCTTTCCATTTTCCACCGAGCCACCGGCGTCTTTCTGGTTGTCGGTTCCCTGCTGCTGGCTTATTGGTTGATGGCCCTGATGGAGGGGCCCGAGAGCTACACCCAGGCACAGAAGCTGTTCGGTTCCGGAATCGGACGCACCCTTCTGTTAGCCTGGGTCTTCGCACTCTTTTACCACCTATGCAACGGGATTCGGCACCTGTTCTGGGATATGAACGTGGGCTTCGACATCGCAACGGTCTACGCCTCCGGATGGTTCGTAGTGGTCGTGGCCACTACCTTGACGCTGATCACCTTCGGCTTGGCTTATGCTATCCGGGGAGGTGCACTATGAGCATGCGGACACCTTTGGCTCAGGTTCGCGGGCAGGGCTCGGCAAAGTCGGGGGCCCATCACTGGTGGGCGCAACGGCTATCGGCCATCGCCCTGATTCCACTCTTTCTCTGGTTCGTCGCATCCCTGATTGTCATCGTAACGGCCGACCATGCGACGGTCGTGGAATGGATTCGTTCCCCCTGGAACAGCGCTTTGCTGATTCTGCTAGTCGGAGCCTTGTTCTATCATGCCCAGCTGGGGATGCAGGTCGTTTTCGAGGACTACATCTCCTCCCACTGGCTGCAAGTAACGAGCATTATTTTGGTCAGATTCTTGGCGCTGCTGTTGGCCGTCATTTCCATCGTCGCGGTCCTGCGCATTGCCTGGGGGGGGTAAACCATCATGTCGGAAGCTTATCAAATCGTCGATCATGCCTATGATGTGGTCGTGGTTGGTGCCGGGGGCGCGGGCCTGCGGGCAACCTTTGGTGCCGCCACCACGGGGCTCTCCACTGCCTGCATCACCAAGGTGTTTCCTACCCGCAGCCACACGGTGGCCGCCCAGGGGGGCATGAGCGCTGCGCTCGGCAACATGGGAAAGGACGACTGGCGTTGGCATATGTACGATACGGTCAAGGGCTCGGATTGGCTCGGGGACCAGGATGCTATCGAGTACATGTGTCGCGCGGCCATTCCTGCCGTCATCGAGCTGGAACACTATGGGGTGCCCTTCTCGCGTACCGATGAAGGCAAGATCTATCAACGTCCGTTCGGGGGCATGACCACCGAATACGGGCAAGGCACTGCCCACCGTACCTGCGCCGCCGCCGACCGTACCGGACACGCCATCCTGCATACCCTCTATCAGCAGAGCCTGCAATTCAAAGCGGAGTACTTCATCGAGTATTTCGCACTGGACCTGATCATGGACAACGAGGGCACCTGTCGCGGCGTCATGGCCTGGGACCTGGATACCGGGACCCTGCATCGGTTCCGCGCCCATCAGGTGATTCTGGCCACCGGTGGTTACGGTCGGGCCTACTTCTCCGCGACCTCCGCCCACACCTGCACCGGCGACGGCAATGCCATGGTCCTGCGCGCCGGACTACCGGTTCAGGATCATGAATTCGTCCAGTTCCACCCCACCGGCATCTACGGCTCCGGCTGTCTGATCACCGAGGGCTCCCGCGGCGAAGGGGGCTACCTGACCAACTCCGAGGGTGAGCGTTTCATGGAGCGCTATGCGCCGAACGCCAAGGACCTAGCCTCTCGGGATGTGGTGAGCCGCTCCATGACTATCGAGATCCGCGAGGGGCGAGGGGTCGGTCCCGAGAAGGACCATATCCACTTACACCTGGAGCACCTGGGTCCGGAAGTTCTCAACGAACGGCTGCCCGGCATCTCGGAGTCCGCCCGGATCTTCGCCGGAGTGGACGTTACCAAAGAGCCCATTCCCGTATTGCCGACTGTGCATTACAACATGGGCGGCATCCCCACCAACCTGCACGGCGAGGTGGTCACCCTGCGGGACGGGGACCCGGACGCCGTGGTGTCAGGATTGATGGCCATCGGCGAGAGCGCCTGCGTCTCGGTCCATGGGGCCAATCGCCTGGGCTCCAACTCCCTGCTGGACATCGTCGTCTTCGGCCGGGCGGCCGCCGAACGTTGCGCCGAGCTCATCAAGCTCGGCGACACGCACAAATCCTTGCCGGCGGATGCGGACGAGAAGATCCTGGAGCGCTTCGATCGGCTGCGTCATGCCAAGGGCTCCCAGCCAACCGCCGCGATCCGTATGAAGATGCAGAAGACCATGCAGAACTATGCAGCGGTCTTCCGTACCGGGGAGACCTTGGACGAGGGCGTCCAGCAGATCGGCGAAATTCGTGCCTCCTTCAGCGATGTGGGTATTACCGATCGCAACCTGATCTGGAACTCGGACTTGGTGGAGACCCTGGAGTTGGACAACCTACTGGCACTCTCGGTAGTAACCATGCACAGCGCCCGCAACCGCACGGAGAGCCGGGGTGCCCACGCCAGGGAGGACTATCCGGACCGCGACGACGGAAACTGGCAGAAACACACCCTGACTTGGCTCGGGGAAACCGGCGAGCCCACCATCAATTACCGGCCGGTCCACTATTACACCCTCACCGACGAAGTCGAGGTGGTGCCGCCCAAGGCGCGGGTGTATTGAAGCCGTGGCTGGCTATGGACCGTTGCAAAAAACGGTCGCCAGAGTTCTTTTGCGTTGTCGCGCCTTGTCAGCTCCGGACGCCTCGACGGTGGCCGGTAGGCAAGGTGGCGATAACCGACAAATACGAGGAATTATCCAATGGCTGAGTTTCGGCTTCCGAAAAATTCGGTCGTACAACAGGGTAAGACGTTCGATGCTGCCAACGGCGCGAAGAACACCAAGCGTTTCGTGATTTACCGCTGGGCCCCCGGCTCCGGCGAGAACCCACGCACCGATACCTACAAGATCGATCTCGACAGCTGCGGCCCCATGGTTCTCGACGCCGTGCTCAAGATCAAGAACGAGGTGGACCCGACACTCTCGTTCCGGCGTTCCTGCCGCGAGGGCGTCTGCGGCTCCTGTGCCATGAACATCGATGGCACTAATACTCTAGCCTGTACCAAAGCGATCTCCGACATCAAAGGCGACGTCAAGATCTACCCCTTGCCCCATATGCCGGTCATCAAGGACTTGGTACCCGACCTGACCAACTTTTATGCCCAATACGCGGCCATCAAGCCCTGGATGTGGACCCAATCCACTCCCCCGCCAGATCGCGAGCGTTTGCAATCGAAAGAAGACCGGGCCAAATTGGACGGGCTCTACGAGTGCATCCTCTGCGCCTCCTGCTCGACGAGCTGCCCTAGCTACTGGTGGAACGGTGACCGCTATCTGGGGCCGGCAGCCCTGCTCCAGGCCTATCGATGGATCGCCGATAGCCGCGACGAGTCCACCGGCGAGCGGCTCGACGAGCTGGAAGACCCCTTCCGGCTATTCCGCTGCCACACCATCATGAACTGCACCAACACCTGCCCCAAGGGCCTCAATCCGGGCAAGGCGATCGCCGAGATCAAACGGCAGATCGCCATGCGCGCGCTTTAAGCGTTAGGTGGCGGTGTTTTAACTTCATTGGGGCACCTTGAAAAATCCTTGCCATGGGATTTTTTTAAGGCGCCCTTTGTTCTTTATGACCTCGCCAATCGACAAGGGGAAAAATATGGCAGGTTGCAGAAACTAAAACACATAGGAGGAGCCCAGGAAAGCGAGGGAGCGTAAGCGACGAGCGGAGTGCGACGATCCCCGCGTAGCCGTAGGGCCGAGCGTTTCGTCGGAGTGCGGCGCGTGAGCGCCGGCGGAGACGAATGGCCAGGGCATGCGATACGGCGTCCAGTCCTTGTGGGAGTCCTGGTGCCGCGCGGAGTGCGCGCCGGGACGGACGCAGGACGAACGCGGGCCGCCGAAGGCTATGGCCGTCGCCTAATTTTGTGCACCCGAAATCGGATGGACCCCATTTCGGGTTTCGCGAACAATGGCGACGCTGTGGTGTTGTTTCTGAGCCAAGCGGCAAGCTCAGTCTTGCGAACGCCCTGGAGCTTACTCAGGCGCATGGCGATGGGGTGGCCGTCGCCGTTGATCTGAACGGCCGTGACAACGGGGGTCTTGCCGGCAGCACCGCGCCCACGTTTCCCCCTGGACGTCCGCCACCCGAGTAGGCATCGTCCATAGGATGTATATCCCCAGGAACTAGGTTGTCAGTGGTAGCTTCGTGTACTCGAACAGCGTTCCGCTGATAAGTGCGGTTTGATGGTGACAGCGATGACATGGGTACAATTTGCGTCCCGCCAGCTCGCAGTGACCAGTGTGCCCGCATTCCGGACACCGCAAGCCCTTCGGCCAGCGCCAGCCGTACACGGTGCAACGGCACTGCTCTTCGGTGCCTTACGGCTTCAGAAAATCCGGCAAACTCAAACCCTTCTGAAACTGAATCGGATTCTTGGCCATGGGGATTCTCCTCTTTGGGCTCAGGTTCAGTATGCGCCCCTCTCAGGCTGAATAGCTGAACCTTGAGGGTAATCAGGAAAGAAAATATCGAGTAAGTCCAATAGTGAAAACAGTCCACTCTACGGTCGGCTGAGCCTTTGTTCTCCGGGTTTCTCCGCGTCGGTTCAAAAGAGCTGCACCCTTCGGATTCCACAGCGCGTCGCTCGGTCAGCCCTATGAGCTAGAGTTCCTTGGAGACGGCCTGTTCGGAGCTCCATGTGGAAACCGTGCAATCCCACCTCGCTTGACCCGACAAGTATTCGGAGTATGAGGCTATATCATGAAATGGCAGGAAGTGTGTGAACATCCGGGCCTTAAAAATTTACCATTTAAAATCGAGCTCGATGAGGATGGAAAAATACTCATGACTCCTGTCAAGGTATCCCATTCGGCCTTTCAGGGCGAGCTGGAGTTTCTATTACGTTCTTCCTTACACGCGGGGAAAACGCTTCCCGAGTGTGCGATTTCTACAAGAAAAGGGACAAAAGTCGTCGATGTTGCATGGGCATCGGATGAGACCTTTGAACAAATAAAACATGAAATAGAGTGTTCGGTTTCTCCGGAAATTTGCGTCGAGGTATTCTCTTCGAGTAATACCGAAAGAGAAATGCAGGAAAAAAGAAAGCTCTACTTCGAGCAAGGCGCGAAAGAATTCTGGATATGCACGGAAAAAGGGGACATGAAATTCTTCGATATGGGTGGAGAAATCGATCATTCATCTCTGGTCCCTGATTTTCCGGAACGTATTGAATTATAAAGGGTGCGGCTCTTTTGAAACGACACCGGGGGTACAAAATCAAAGAGTCGATGCCGGTTTTTGGACACCTTGTGGAGCTTGCGCGCCGTTCCCCTATCAGGCCAACTCGCTCTGAAACCTAGCGATCCACGCCGCCCCGTGGATTCAAAAAACCCCGTGGCCAAGTTTGGCGTACCTGCGGAGATTGGTAGGGTGGGTTGCGCCCACCGAAAAAAATCGAGCAAGGGC
>Ga0209681_1000165_pt1 | contig 17077 bp, 17 predicted proteins | sample WorMetLIZISLAND2_3_FD_187416 | JGI IMG/M metagenome (GOLD analysis project Ga0209681, IMG submission 187416) | Marine gutless worms symbiont microbial communities from Max Planck institute for Marine Microbiology, Germany - Olavius clavatus LIZARD... ... | reverse complement strand
ACACACGAGGCCATCGTCACCGGCGGCGGTCCGGCCAGCGTCAACCACGAAGCCTTTACCTGGGTCAACACCATGCTCGGTAACGTCAAGAACGCGATTCAGGGGATGTACCATGGCATCAGTGACCGGCACGCGCCGCGCTATCTCGCCGAGTTCGGCTCTCGATTCAACCGTTGCTTTGATTTGCCGGCGATGATTCCGCGCCTCGGATACCTCGCCGCTCGTACCCCTCCGATGCCCGAGCGGCTCCTTAGATTGGCTGAACCTCCGGGGTAATCAGGTAAAATTTAGTAAATCTCTATACGTAGATTTTTTCTCACCGCAGAACACTTTTCCTTTTCAAGTGGCAGCTTTACAAGGGCCATTGTACCCTTGAGGCAGAAAATAGAGGACTGTTCCTGCTTGAATTCCAACCGTTACCACTTGATATCGGTACCCCCTGGCAACCGATTAGGAAAATTACGTCGATCTCGTTTCAATATGGAGTCGATTTAAAGTCTAGAATGCCTAAATTCCGGAAAGCCGTTACGGCTCAGGATTGGAAGGAAGTGATAAAAATACTCAGATCCTTCGGAGATATCTATCCAACTACACAGCACAGGATATAAATTTCCCATTAAAATTAAATGGCTAGGTTGATCTTTGTGGTTCTTCGAATAAAGCGATGGCTTGGTAAAACTCCTCAAGTTTTTCCATTATGTTAAATAACATCTCTCTCAGCCAGCCCAAACCATACCTGAAAATACTGATGGCCGGACGGTGATGACTCTTGATTGGGATTGGTTTTTGCTTGTGCAACCATTCCCCGAGGAGATGCGCCCAGCAGAAGGCGATCGCTAACAAGGCCAGAAGCCTCTCAATACGATCCAACCCGGTCAGATGGGTTGCTTCAAAATCGAATCCTTGGCTCTTCAAGGCCTTGAATAAGGTTTCGATTTCCCAACGCCGTTTATCGTTGCCCAGGATGGCGGTGACCCGAGAGGCATCCGGATTGAGAATGATGAGGGATTCACCACTCATCAAGCGCGTTCCCGTGACCGAGAGCTTCTGACCCCTAAACAACCCGTTGTCCCCTCAGTTGGATGACCTCGCCGCGTGGTAAGTTAAGAAAGAAATTATAGGGTGGTGCCGTGCCATTCCGGCGCCGAGCGACGCGTGTGTTATGCTGAATGCGAATCCTGAGTTTTATTTCATTTTTAATGGGATAGCGAACAAATTCCATACAATTCCGTACCGATGAATTCTCTTCGGCGAGGTAGCCATCAATTTTTTCCACCCCGAATAGCTCGATAAACCTGTTGATGAGTGGAATGCGTTCGTCCGTATTGGAAAGGCGTCACCGGGAAGAGCAGTGGCTAATTGCGCGAAATTGACGGTCCTGACCTTGATCAAAGCGATAATCAGACCGGCCAGGCATTTGGTTCTGGCCAAGTTTCAACCGAAACAGCCAGGCAACAGAAGCACAAGAGCGGCGACATTCTGATCCATCGCTGGGAGTCCTCCGAGAGGATTTACCTATTATTAATAGGGTTATACCAAAATTCAGCAAGGGTAGCTTGAACGCCCGGTTCAATTCTAACAAAATACTCCCTCTAAACCAATATATTGCGGTTTTTTCCCTGTACAATGATCCGACTAGAAGAAAAAAGAGGCTTCATTACTGGAGAAAGTCAAATGAGAACTGCCTCGATTCTTCTGTTCTCCTGCGTGTTTTTATTGTTGGTCGCTAGTAAAAACTATGGACTTTTAGTCCAAGGGCTTTAGTATTTTGATTATGAGACCAAAGAAGCCTGCACCCCATGCCGTTTACGATCTGAAGGTTCATCTGGTATGGATCACGAAGTATCGCGATCAGGTACTCACCAAGGATGTAGGAAAAAGATTGCGGACATTGGTTCGACAGACCTGTTCGGCTAACGATATAGAAATCATCCCGGGAGTAACAAAGCAAGGACCCTGTGCATCTCTCTATCTCTTATCCGCCCCGGTTGTCGGTGAGTGAACTCAATGAAGTGACTGAAAGCGAGGACGTCTCGTACACTCCAACAAAAATTCCCGCATTTGAGGAAACGGTATTGGGGCCGTCATTTTGGGGCTATTGGATAGGGTGCTTTCAGCTCAGGATAGATTACAGACGATATGATTAGAGAGTATATAAAGAGGCATCGAGAACATCCGGGTCATAATGATGATGATTTTCCAATCGAGTGCGCCTGACTTTCAGTCATTTCGAGCTGACTTCAGTTTGAGGCTTTCAGTCGGCTTTAGCCGAAACAGCGACTTTTAGTCGCACTCCAGACTATGGACTTTCAGTCCATAGCGGTTGATTCGTCTCATGCACCGTCATAACACCACAGAACAACTCCCATATTTTGAATCAAGAGTTACTCGAAGCCTATCGTAACTTCGATGATGCTTATGAGAGAAGGCGCAGCCCCATTTTGTTCGAAGAAGGTCATCTAGCTGACAACTGCAAAACTTACTTCGAGCTGACTTCCGAATATGATATCGATGAGGAAATACACAACCAAATGGTAAAAAGCGAGTACTTGATTTGCGATGTCATAAAGATACTCTCGGGATCCTCGGGCGTTGCCGAGAATGAGGTGGAGACTTCCGGTTTGGGTACCAAATTAGCGGAAAAGCTCGATCTTCGCACATTCGCTTCTTCTTTATTCAGGTCGAGCGATGAAGAGTCCTATACCATCGAGCGATTGTCTCTGGAATATATCTTTCCTCGGGCGACCAGCGTTACACTGGAAACAGAGGATTGGACCTTTACATTGGAAGTTGTCGCGATTGCGAGAATCAATAACAACGCCACTCCCGACTGGATCCTATGGGTTTTAGACGAGTCCAAGTCGGCGAATTACCGGGGCTTCTCGACGCTGATTCTATTATGATCCGGGTGGACAGGAATTTTACAGGGCCACCACCTATCCATGAGGCGCGCCGGAAAGCCCCGAGGATAGGGTTTTTCTGGCCTTCAACAAAGTATCCGTAAGGCGATTGCTGGAAAATGGAGTACCGGGTTGGGCCGGATTTTGGTTCGTATTCAAGGCGCGGCAACCGGTGCCTATGTGGACTCTGTAACGGTTGCTGCAACACGGAAGACGGACGAAAAGACCAGCGAGATGGTATTTCATTGGACAGAAATCGTCTTAGCTTGAATATCAACGCGACCTAGGCAGCCGAGGGAGATCCATGTTTTTTTCATTTCTTTCATTTTTTTCATCAGGTCCCCTGATTCGATTCATCACCCTCCTGGCCGCATTCGTCATGGGCTCCGTTCAGGCCGAGGATGGGTCGTCGATCCATCATCTCAGCCCCGAGGCTTGTCAAAAGTGCCACGAGGAGATATATATCCAATGGAAGGGTTCCATGCACGCCAACAGCTCGGCGCTGAAGGACCCGATTCACGGTGCCTTTTACCGAAATGTGGTCGGTGACCCCACCCGGGAGGGGGTCGAGCTGCGGGGTAAGTTCCCGGTCTGTCTCAAGTGCCACGCCCCGGTGGCCGCCATCGACAAGCGGACCAAGCTCGATGCCGCTCCGGCCTATGCCAACGGCGTTTCCTGTGTGACTTGCCACTCGTTCACGGCCTTCAAGGGTACCGATTCCGCTGCCGGCAAGCCGCTCTATGGTATCGATGCCTACCGGATTGATACCCAGGGTATCCATGGTCCCAGCGGCCGAACCTATACCATGGATGAGACACTGGAGGGTGCCGCTTGGCCTACCCCGATCCATCATCCCATACCCATGACCGGCAATCGGGCGGCCCTGTTCAAGAGTAACCAAGTCTGCATGGGCTGCCATGAGGAGCGCAGCAATGCCCACGGAACGCCACTGTGCCGCACCGGCGAGGAGTATCGTTCCGCGGAGAATTCCAGCACTTGCCAAGCCTGTCACATGGCCGTGGTGACTGTGCCCAAGCTCGATTGGGGCCGAGTGGTTCCCGGCGAGTTCGTTTCTATCGCCGATCACAGCATGGCCGGCGGCCATGACGATAAGATGGTTACCCGCGGTCTAGTCATGGAGATGATCACGGGGCAGGTGGGCGATGTGCTGAAGGCCACTATCACCGTGCGCAATCGCCTTCCCCATGCCTATCCTACCGGTGCCCCCTTCCGCAACTTTTTCATCGAGTTGGCCGCCTACGATCGGGAAGGCACGGAGCTGTGGAAAAACTACCGGGTCCACCCGATCGAGGACGATCCCAAGGCCGCCTTTTGGTATACCTTAGGCGACGAGACCGGCAAGCCCACATTGCCCCCCAAGGCGACCCGCGTCCTGACCGATTCCCGTCTGGCCCCCGGCGAGCTGCGAACCCTGGAGTACGAGATCCCGTTCTCTGCGGATATCGCCATCGTCCGCGCCGAGGCCCGCTACGATCTGCTGCTGCCACCGATCAAGGCGAAAATGAAGGGTAAGCTGCCGCCGGAGCTCTTGGTACCCAAGTTGGCGGCCTCGGTCGAGATTCGGCTGTAGAGCACCTCGATGGGTCCTTGAAAAATTCTAGCCATGGAATTTTCCAAGCCGCAAAGCGAGGACGCGGTTTTCGCTTTGCTCTCATTGTTCAAACACATACGTGCTTGAAAGCCAGCGGGGCGTCCCTGCCCCACACGGGTACCTCGAACTGTTTCTAAGATGTCCTCCAGGTACCATGCGGGCATAGGGTGATACCGAGAGCCCGGAGCAGGAGTCGATGCGGATGTTCGGGTTCGGCACGAAAAAGCGAGAGCAGACTTCTCAAGCCGGTGAGGTAGCACGAAAAGAGCATCGGCAGCGTCTGTTATCGCGGCTGAAGAATGGTCTGGAAACAACGCGCGTGGTGCTCAACACCAAGGTCGGTGATCTGATCCGCGGACGTAAGCGCATCGACGAGGACCTACTCGATGAATTGGAGACTCAGCTCCTGACCGCGGATGTCGGGGTGGATACGACCAACCGTGTCATGGGTCACATCGCAGAGCGGGTGAAACGACGCGAGCTGGCGGACCCGGAGGTGCTGATCGGTGTCTTGCGGAGTGAGCTCGAGGTCATCCTGCGCCGCTGTGAGGCCCCGGTGCGCCAACCTTCTGCCGGCCGGCCTCAGGTCATACTCATGGTGGGGGTGAATGGGACGGGTAAGACCACCACGATCGGCAAGCTGACCAAACGGCTTCAAGAAGAAGGCAACAGTGTCATGCTGGCGGCCGGTGATACCTTCCGCGCCGCCGCCGTGGAGCAGCTCCGGGCTTGGGGGGAGCGCAACGGGGTGCCGGTCATTGCGCAGCATCAAAGAGCGGACTCGGCGTCGGTGATCTACGATGCCCTGCAGGCGGCCAGCGCCCGCCGGATGGATGTGTTGATTGCCGATACGGCGGGCAGGTTGCATACCAAGGATAACCTCATGGACGAGCTGGTGAAGATTACTCGAGTGATCCGGAAGATCGATCCGGAGGCCCCGCACGAGACGATGCTGGTGGTGGATGCCACTACCGGCCAGAACGCCCTCGGCCAAGCGGTTCGGTTCGATCAGGCCGTGGGGTTGACGGGTATTACGCTGACCAAGCTCGATGGCACCGCCAAGGGTGGTATCCTGTTCGCCATCGCTGATCGGCTACAGGTGCCTATTCGGTTCATAGGGGTCGGCGAGCGGATCGAGGATCTGCGCTACTTCGACGTCGAGGAGTTTCTCGACGCCCTGTTTGCCCGTTAGCCCGCGTTCCTGGCACCACCTTTGTAATCAATCCGGTGATCCGCTTCGAGCATGTTACGAAACGCTACCCGCAGAGTGGGAATGCCTTGCATGATCTGAGCTTCGAGCTCACAGCCGGCGAGATGGTGTTTCTCACCGGCCATTCGGGGGCGGGCAAGAGTACCCTATTGCGACTGATCGGCTTGATAGAATGCCCGACCCGCGGCCAAGTCCTGGTAAATGGGCGCCACCTAGGGCATCTACCCGTACGCAAGATTCCCTTCCATCGCCGCGAGGTCGGGATGATTTTTCAAGATCATCGCCTGCTTGTGGGTCGCACTGTGTTCGATAATGTCGCCCTGCCTCTGGTCGCGGCCGGATACGGACATAGGGAGATTCGCCGGCGGGTGCGCGCCGCTCTCGATCAAGTGGGCCTGCTAGGCAAGGAGCAAACCCTTCCGATCACACTGGCCGGCGGTGAGCAGCAACGTGTCGGCATCGCCCGGGCGATCGTAGCGCGTCCTCCTGTGATATTGGCCGACGAGCCGACGGGTAATCTGGACCCGGAACTCTCGCGTGAAATCATGGGATTGTTCGAACGCTTGCACCAGGTTGGTGTCACCCTGCTCATCGCGAGTCACGACCTAGCATTGATCGCGAGCCTACCCTACCGGACATTGACCTTGACCGCGGGCTCATTGACGGGGGACACGGATACCCAGCAACCTCATGCGCACACACCGCCACTTTGTCGGTAGACGCATGCGCACCTCTCCGTCTCGTCTCCCGACCACTTGGCTGAGCCACCACCTCCAGGTAGCATTGGGCAGCCTTGGGCACCTGCTACGCAACCCGTTGGCCACGGGCATGACGGTTGCCGTGATCGCTATCGCCCTGGCATTACCCGCAGGCTTGTATGTGTTCACCCGGAATCTGAACCTGTTGAGCGAGTCGTGGGAGCAACCCCCCGCGATCTCCCTGTTCCTGACACCGGAGACGGGTACCGAGCAGGCACAGGCACTGGCGATAGAGCTCGAGGCACACCCCGACCTGGACCGGGTTACCCTCGTCAGTCCGGACCAAGCGCTGTCGGAGCTGGGTAGCTACAGCGGCTTCCGAGAGGCGATTGCCCTGCTCGAAGACAACCCGCTGCCGGTAGTCTTGACGCTGCAACCGACATCGGATATCGGGACACCCGCGGCGCTGGAGCATCTGGTCGCAGAGATCGAAGCGCTGCCCCAAGCCGATTTTGCGCGTTCGGATACCCAGTGGGTGCGCCGTTTTCAGGCCATCCTCGGTTTGACGCAGCGCGGGGGAATACTGTTCGCTGGCGTTTTCGTGCTCGCCGTCTTGCTGGTGGTCGGCAATACGGTCCGCTTGGAGGTCGAGAACCGCCGCAGCGAGATAGAAATCATGGAGCTGATAGGGGCCACGCCGGCCTTCATTCGGCGCCCCTTCCTTTACACCGGCGGCTGGTACGGATTATTCGGTGGGGTCGGCGCTTGGCTGCTGGTCGCTGCCGTGCTGATCCTGGTCCGGGGGCCGGTCTCCCATCTCGCCACGCTCTACCATACCCGGTTTTCGCTGGTTGGTTTGGAGCCGGCCACAGTGCTGGCGATCCTCGGCGGCAGTCTGGGCTTGGGGTTGCTCGGGAGCCGGATTTGCGTCGGGCGTCATCTCAGCGCAACGCGACCGCGTTGAGGATACTTGAAAAATCCAAGGTGCCCGTGCGAAACAAGAATGCCCCACCGGTTTTCATGCACGCGAGGAGCTGAAAACCGGGAGTGGAGCTGAAGTGCCTTCGCATCAAGACCTGAAAAACTCCCGGAATGGTTTTTTTCAAGGTCCTATCGAGCTCGTATTCGGCCCGGATTCGGACACCAAATCGATATTGCTTGCGCCACTTGTCCAATGCTAAGATATTCCTTATTGAAATACTCGGATTTAGTCACATGAGCAAAGATATCGCGAGATTTCCCATAGGCAATATCGATGCCTATATCAGTAGTGCTTATCAGATACCTGTCCTTACGGTAAATGAGGAGCGTCGGCTCGCCGAGCAATTGCGCGACCATGGTGATAGGGAGGCAGCACGGCGGTTGGTCTTGTCCCATCTGCGCTTCGTGATTCGAATCGCCCGTGGTTACCTCGGCTACGGTTTGCCGTTGCCGGACCTCATTCAAGAGGGCTCGGTAGGTCTTATGAAAGCGGTGAGGCGCTTCGAGCCGGATATGGGCGTGCGCCTAGTCTCCTTTGCCGTGCACTGGATCCGCGCCGAGATTCATGAGTACATCCTGCGCAACTGGCGTATTGTCAAAATAGCGACTACCAAGGCCCAACGTAAGTTGTTCTTCAACCTACGCAGTGCCAAAAAGCGCTTGGGATGGTTCTCGCGGGAGGAAGTCGAGGGCGTTGCCAGGGAATTGGGGGTCAAACCGGAGACGGTATTGGAAATGGAGCTGCGACTGGCTAACCAGGACCTCGCCTTCGACAGCGATGACGGCGATAATGATGAAGGTCTGTCGGCACCGATAACCTACCTACCGGATATGCGGATGGAGCCGGCCAGCCTAATCGAGCGCGAGGACACGGCTAGGAACCGTCGCCGCCGTCTCTTGAGCGCGCTCGACGACCTGGACGACCGGAGCAAAACGATTCTGGAGGCACGTTGGTTGACCGAGAAAAAGCAGACCCTGCACGAGCTTGCACAGCAGTACGGTGTTTCCGCCGAGCGTATCCGGCAAATCGAAAAGACTGCGATGAAGAAGATGCGGAAGCAGCTCGAGGCTTGAGGACACCTTGAAGAATTCGAGGTGCCCGGCGGAGCAGAGATGCTCCGCCAACTTCTAAGTGCGTAAGTGCTTGAAATTTGTTTCGCGACTTGGAAGAATTCCAGCGATGGAATTTTTCAAGTCCTTTTTGATACTCTGTCTTGTGGCCCGGGTACGTGGCGTACGCCGACCTCTCTCCTCCCGCAATAAATCCAATTGCGAGAAGCGCAATGGGACCGATCGAATCGACACTTGGTTGGTATCCGCCGCTCCGTTTCGACAATGTCCGCGCTCCTGGCGGTATCTTCCTTGTCTCTGCTGTCATCCTGTACCACACTATCTCAGCTGCCTCGAACTCCGAAGGCTATCATCGCAGCAGCCTACGCGCCATCAGCCCCTTAGCCTCCGGACCAGAGAAGGCTATCTCCGTAGCCCCTAAGCCGAAGGCGGCGACGCTCTATCAGTGGCTGGGGGATGGGCGTCGTATTTCCCACATCGAGATCAATATCGATAAACAGAAGGCCTTTTTCTACGACGGGTTCAATAAGATCGGTTGAACGAGGATATCTGCTGGCGTGCGCTCGACCCCGACGCTGGTGGGGGGATTTTCAAGGTTACCGAAAAAGTCGCAAACAAGCGCTCGAATCGCTACGGAAAGATCTATGACGGCAGGGATAAATTAGTCGTAAGGAACGCCGCAACCTTGGTCGACAGGGTTCCGAAAGGGGGGGCGTTTCGAAGGTGCGTCGATGCCTTATTTTATGCGGCTAACCAACGGTGGTGTCGGTTTCCATGGGGGTCCGATTTCTAGGCTAGACTGACCAGCCTCTCATAGTTTGCATACGTCTACCCAAAGAGTTCGCTCCTATCCTATATAGACACACGACTATAGGACCCCCCGTGCGTATCTTCGGTGGGCCTTCGGATAAAAAGTATTCGTCTACTTGGAGGTGGAAAGCTGACAAGACAAATTGCAGATACTGCAAGGAGAAGAGCATGTCATTGACTGATAAGTGGCACCCCGGTGGTTTCCATCAGTGAGGGCAGGTATGAGGCCAAGGGTAGCAGGAGCACCGGTGTTAGTGGCAGGGCCGCCAGAGGCGCGGCTACTACACAGCAGTCTTCGGGGTCGACGATATAGAGTTCGTCATTCTCTACCACGTAATCGCAGCCAAAATAATATGGGTGCGCGCTAGTGTCCCAACGTTTGGTTATCGTGGTCGCGCTCGTCGGGAGCGTATGCATCGGAGGAGCACAGGAAAGCGAGGGAGCGTAAGCGACGAGCGGAGTGCGACGCCCCCCGCGTAGGCGTAGGGCCGAGCGTTTCGTCGGAGTGCGGCGTGTGTTCGCCGGCGGAGGCGAAAGGCCAAGCCATGCGACACGGCATCCAGTCATTGTGGGAGTGGTGCCGCGCGGAGTGCGTGCCGGGACGGACGCAGGACGAACGCGGGCCGCCGCTTGTGGCGCAAGCTTCGCCGCCTCTTCGATTTCTTTCGGATACTGAGTTGGGAGGGGCTCTCTCACGCCATCATCAACCCGCCAGCCACGTACGATACGTCATGAGGTTGCGCCGTGATCGTCCGTGTTCGAAGTGAGGGTTTGAGGAACAACATCGCCAACGGATCGACCCCGGTCCCTGCCGACGGACCAGTTCTTCTTTGGTCCAGCCATTCCTGCCGCCCTTCCATTTCTCCATCACTCTGTTGGGGGCTTTCGGCGGGAATTGCTGCTGTTTCAGAACACCTTGAGAAGCTCACAGCACTCGTGCAGAGACACCCCGCCATGCTCGATCGGATCGCCACTCGAACACGAAGCCAAGTCGAAATCACATCTCGATTTCGCGTGGGAAAAATTCCGGAGATGGAATTTTCCCCATTTAAATTAGGTACAAGGGCATTCGGCAACCGAATCAGATATAGAGGCAGATGTCACTCTCTCCGGCAAACTCGAAAAAGGCCGCCGCACCGGCATACTCAATGCCGTCGATGAACTCCGAGCGGTCCATATCGAAAAGGTCGACCGTCATCTGACACGCGACCAACTTGACCTCCGCCTCGATGCACAGCTCGCGTAGCTCTTCGATACTGGCTACTCCCTTAGACTTCATCTTTTGCTTCATCATGGAAGTGATCATGCTCTGCATACCGGGCAGTGTCATGCCCAGCACCGGAAACCACTTATTCATATTCATCGGCATGGGCATCCCTGGATTTCCGAGGGGGGTTACCTCCAACGCCAGCTTCTTTTTGAGGAGCTGCAGTCCGTAGAAGGTGAAGAAGATCTGGGTCTCATACCCCAATGCCGCCGCGGTGGACGCGAGAATGAACGGTGGGTAGGCCCAATCCAATGAACCCTTGGTTGCGATGATAGCCAGTCTTTTCTCGTCCATCGGTGCTCCTGTTCAAAGCTTGGTGAATGTTCGGAAGAATGTTCGTAGGGAAACTACAGGGACCTTGAAAAATCGCATCCCTGCAATTTTTCAAGATGCCCTTACTTCTTCTTGATCAGGAAATAGAACTTGCCGCCCTCTTCCTTCGACTCCAACAGCTCGTTTCCGGTCTGCTTGGAGAAGGCATCGAAGTCCTTCACAGAGCCCGGGTCAGTAGCGATGATGTGCAGGACCTGTCCAGTCTCCATACTCGAAAGGGTCTTTTTCGCACGCAAGATAGGCAAGGGACAATTCAGACCACTGGCATCAAGCTCTTGGTCGAAGTCTGCCATGGCAAAATCTCCAAGTTGTGGTGTTTTAGAATATGAGAAAACTCGGGAATTCTGAATTTATAGGCCAATCCAAAGGAAAAGGCAAGCTGCGCTCGGGGGACTTCGAAAAATCGCGTCCCCGTAATTTTTCAAATCGAAAAGCGAAAACGTGGTTTTTGCTTTTCCCTAACACTTCAATTGCTTATATACAGGAAGACCGGCGGGGTACCCCTGTCCCGCACGGGCACCTCGAGCTTTTCAAAGCCCCCTATGGATAAAGCCCCCTATGGATGACGGGCCTTTCTCATATCCCGAGTCGCTGCACGATCTGGAAGCCCCCACGGGCCCAGTCGAGAATCCCGCCCCGCAGATTGACGACATTGTCGAACCCCTGCTCCATGAGGTAGACGCAGGTGTGAACGGGACCAGCGCCAACGGCAGGAGTGCCGCCTCCGGAATCACACCGCCGGCAATCTCTCCCGGCGTACGAATATCGATCAACGAATATCATCTCCCGCCACCATGCGCGGACTGTAAGTTACCGAGTCGACTTCTTTTGACCACGCCTGACCCCTATCCGGTATTCCAGGGAACCTTGAAAAACTCTAAGGACGGAATGTTTCAAGTCGCGAAGCGAAAATATGGCTTTCACTTTGCTCTCATCTTTCAATCACTTACTTGTTCAAAAGCTGGTAGGGTATCCCTGCTCCGCACGGACACCTTGAATTTTCCAAGGTATGGCCTTTAGGATATTCAGCATATTAATTAAGTTTTAATGTCTCTCTCAACGCCGCGTCCGGGAAGAGTCCCGGATCCGATCGGCCGGCAGGCTGCACCATGACGTGCGACCACCGTACTCGATCCGCAACTCCCGACAAGGCGATTCTCACCACCCATCCAAGGCAAAACCATGGACCTGTTCCCGATCTTTCTCGAGATAAAAAACAAACCCTGCCTTGTGGCAGGCGGTGGAGAAACGGCTGCGCGCAAGACCGCCACTCTCCGACGCGCCGGTGCTTCGGTGCGAGTCGTCTCCCCTCGACTCGACGAGCACCTCGAACAGCTGGCGGCGACAGGCGCCATCACGCACATCCAACGCTCCTTCGAGGCGGATGATCTTACCGGGGTTACCCTGGCCATCGCAGCCACCGATGATCCCGACGCCAATCGAAGCATTGCCGACCTCGCCAAGGAGCGAGGTATTCCGGTGAATGCGGTAGACCAACCCGCAGCATGCAGCTTCGTCATGCCCTCGATCGTGGATCGATCTCCGGTAATCGTAGCCATCTCCACCTCCACCGCTTCGCCCGTGCTTGCACGTCTGCTGCGGGCCCGCCTGGAGTCGGTGATCCCGGCCGGTTACGGGCAGCTGGCTACCCTATGTCGGCGTTATCGTAGTGCGGTCAAGGCCCGATTCGCTAACCGCCCGGACCGTCGCCGGTTCTGGGATCGGGTGTTACAGGGCACCATGGCCGAGCGGGTGTTTTCCGGTCAAATCGAGGAGGCGGAGGCGACCATAGAATGGGAGCTGACCGCTACTGAGCCCGATGGGAATATGGGTGAAGTCTATCTGGTGGGGGCCGGTCCCGGCGATCCAGATCTGCTCACCTTCCGTGCCCTGCGCCTGATGCAGCAGGCGGATGTGGTGGTATACGACCGGCTCGTGGCCAAATCGATCCTGGACTTGGTGCGGCGGGATGCCAAACGGGTGTTCGTGGGCAAGGAACGTGACAACCACACCATGCGCCAGGAGGAGATCAATCGCCTGCTCGCAGACTTGGCCAAGGCGGGACAACGGGTGGTGCGGCTGAAAGGCGGCGACCCCTTTATCTTCGGCCGCGGCGGTGAGGAAATCGACACCCTGGCGGCACAGCGGATTCCGTTCCAGATCGTGCCCGGCATCACCGCCGCCTCGGGCTGCGCCACCTATACCGGCATCCCCCTCACCCACCGCGATTATGCTCAATCCGTAACCTTCGTGACCGGTCACTTGAAGGATGGGACCGTCGACCTCAACTGGCAGCAGCTTGCACAACCGAGCCAGACGGTGGTGTTCTATATGGGGTTATTGGGACTCCCGATCATCGTCGAGAAGCTGACAGCCGCCGGTGCCCCGCCGGATCGGCCCGTTGCCCTGGTCCAACAGGGGACGACCCACAAGCAACGGGTCTATACGGGCACCCTGTCCAGCATCCTGGCACGTGTGGAGGAGGATCTGCCCCGCCCCCCGACGCTGATTATCGTCGGTGAGGTGGTACGTCTACGCGATAAGTTGAGCTGGTTCTCGGGGTCTCGGGATTCGGATCAGGGGGTCGGCCACTACGCCCATACTCCCCGACAGCTGATTTGACCTCCAAACCTGGAAGCCGGCAAATGGGTACCTTTACATAGCACAGGACAAAAAACCACAATATATTGATTTAGAATTAAGTATTTTTGCTACAGTTGAGCCGGGCGTTCAAGCCATCCCTACCGAATTTTAGCATAACCATTTAATAATAGATAAATTTTTCCGGAGCTTCGCCATTGTTCGCGAAACCCCAAATGGGGTTCGTCCGATTTCGGGTGCGAAAAATTAGGCGATGGCCATGGCCTTCGGCGGTCCGCGTTCGTCCTGCGTCCGTCCCGGCACGCATTCCGCGCGGCACCAGGACTCCCGCAATGACTGGACGCCGTGTCGCATGGCTTGGCCTTTCGTCTCCGCCGGCGCTCACGCGCCGCACTCCGACGAAACGCTCGGCCCTACGCCTTCGCGGGGGTCGTCGCACTCCGCTCATCGCTTACGCTCCCTCGCTTTCCTGTGCTCCTCCTCGGAGGGCTCCAACGATGGACCAGAATGTCGCCGCTCTTGTGCCTCTGTTGCTTGGCTGTTTCGGTTGGAACTTGGTCAGAACCAAATGCCTAGCCGGTCTGATTATCGCTTTGATCAAGGTCAGGACCGTCAATTTCATGCAATAGCCACCGCTCTTCCCGATGGCACCTTGAAAGACTCGAAGTATAAACATATTCAACGCCTGTTCAGAACCTTTCCTCTCGACTTCTCCACCGTGGCTCGGTTTATTGTCAGTCAGTTACCCGAGGGTCAGTATCTACTGACCCTGGATCGGACCAACTGGAAATTCGGTCAAACCCATATCAATATTCTGTGCTTGGCGATCGTCCAGCAAGGTATGGCGATCCCCGTGTTATCGATCCTGTTAGATAAAACAGGCAATTCCAATACGGACGAACGCATTCCACTCATCAACAGGTTTATCGAGCTATTCGGGGTGGAAAAAATTGATGGCTACCTCGCCGAAGAGAATTCATCGGTACGGAATTTGTTCGCTATCTCATTAAAAATGAAATAGAATTCAGGATTCGCATGCAGCATAACACACGCGTCGCTCGGCGCCGGAATGGCCCGGCACCGGCCTATAATTTCTTTCGTAACTTGGCACGCGGCGATGTCATCCAACTGAGGGGGCAACGGGTTGTTTGGGGTCAGAAGCTCTCGGTCACGGGAACGCGCCTGACGAGTGGTGAATCCCTCATCATTCTCAGTCCGGATGCTTCTCGGATCACCGCCATCTTGGGCGACGATAAACGGCGTTGGGAAATCGAAACCTTATTCAAGACCTTGAAGAGCCTGAGGATTCGATTTTGAAGCAACCCATCTGACCGGGTTGGATCGTATTGAGAAACTTCTGGCCTTGTTATCGGTCATCTCCTACTGGGCGCATCTCCTCGGGGATGGTTACACGAGCAAAAACCGATCCCAATCAAGAGTCATCACCGTCCAGCCATCAGTATTTTCAGGTATGGTTTGGACTGGCTGAGAGAGATGTTATTTAACATAATGGAAAAACTTGAGGAGTTTTACCAAGCCATCGCTTTATTCGAAGAACCACGAAGATCAATCTATCCATCTGATTTTAATGGGGAATTTATGTCCTATACTGTTAGGGTACCTTAATAATCCAAGGTGCCCATTTGCCGGGCAAGGATATTCTGCCTGCATTCAAGCACCCAAGTGCTTGAAAAATCCCAAGGACGGAGTTTTTCAAGACCCCCTCGAGGTTCCCATAATCCTCGGCTTTAACTGCGCGACGCCTCCGGAGCCAATAAGCCCAGCAGCCATTCCGTATCCAGGTGCTGCTGCACCTCGTCGGCCAACCGATCGATGGCCGCTTCACGAGAGGCGCGAAAACCCGTTTGCTGCGGCTCCCGCAGGCCTGCCCAGCGCAGTAGCGCCGCGCAGGCGGCGTCGAGCTCGAACAGACCATGCGCATAGGTCCCGAGCACACGGTCGTCGTGGCTCAGGGCCCCATCCGGATGGGAGTCCAGGATAACTGCCGGGCGTGCCAGTGCCGGCCCTCGGGTCACCCCGGCGTGGATCTCGTAGCCGCTCACCGCAGTATCGCCGAGAGTAAGCCGTCCCCGGACATTGCGGAGCTGCTTCTCCGGCTCCAGACCGGTCTCCATGTCGAGCAATCCCAAGCCGGGGGTGCTACCCGGATCGCCTTCCAAACCCAGGGGGTCATGGATCTGCCGCCCCAGCATCTGAAACCCGCCGCAGATTCCCATGAGCTTGCCGCCGTAGCGCACATGCCGCTGCAACGCCGTCTCCCAACCCCGCTCCCGCAGCCGGGTCAGGTCGGCGCGCACACTCTTGGAGCCCGGCAGGATAATCAGATCGGCGGGTGGGATGGCCTCGCCATCGCCGATGAAACGCAGATCCACCCCCGGATGGGCGGCCAGGGGATCAAAGTCCGTATGGTTACTGATGTGCGGCAGCCGGGGCACGAGGACGCGTAGGTGCTCGGTATCGGCTGCGGGCTCGACCCCTTGTCGGCACGCCAGGGAATCCTCCGCATCCAGGTGCAGCCCATGCAGATAGGGCAGCACCCCCAGGACGGGCCGCTCGGTACGCCCTTCCAGCCAGTCCAACCCCGGTCGCAGGAGCTCCGGATCGCCGCGGAACCGGTTGATGACGAAGCCCAGGGTCCGGGCCCGCTCGCGCTCCGATAACAGGGCCAGGGTACCGTAGAGATGGGCGAACACCCCCCCGAGCTCAATGTCGGCGATGAGAATGACCGGGCAGTCGACGGCCTCAGCAAAGCCCATGTTGGCGATGTCGTCGTGGCGCAGATTGATCTCCGCCGGCGACCCCGCGCCCTCGACGATCAGGGTATCGAATCGCGCGGCCAGACGTCGGTATGCCGCGAGCACCGCGGCACGGGCAACGGGTTTGTAGGCATGGTAGCGACGGGCATCCATATTGCCCACCGCATGACCCAGGACAATGACTTGGGCCCCGGTATCGGTATTGGGCTTGAGCAGGACCGGGTTCATGTCGATCCGCGGCTCCAGCCGGCAGGCGACCGCTTGGAGTGCCTGGGCCCGTCCGATCTCGCCCCTGTCCGCGGTCACGGCACTGTTGAGCGCCATATTCTGGGGCTTGAAGGGCGCGACCCGGATTCCCTGCCGGACTAACCAACGGCACAGAGCCGTTACCAACAGGCTCTTGCCCGCGTTCGAGGCCGTGCCTTGCACCATCAGCGTGCGGGCAGCCATGTCGTTACCCGTGGCGCTCAGGTCTCAGGGTAAGAAGGGCCTGCGGTCGAAGAGGTCTCGTAATCTCTTGCGTACCCTCTTCATGGCACTGGGGGAAGTGGTGACCTAGCACGATCAGGATATCGCGCACCCACGAGAAGTGGGTCACCTTGCCGTCGGGGGTGGTCTGCCAATACCCCAGGAAATTGACCTTAAGATCGAAGTTGGCCTCGTTGAGTGGGGCACCGTTGAGGTAACGGAAGCGGTGCTGAATGCCTTGCTCATCGGTGACGGCGTGCTCGGCCGTGCTCGGCGTATGCGCCACCCAATCGAAGAGGAATTTGTGGTCGGCCGGCTTGGCACCGAGGAGGAAGCGTACATCCAGTTC